>Ga0247611_10006249_pt1 | contig 15358 bp, 10 predicted proteins | sample 177DNAGHGhighgp2_FD_192422 | JGI IMG/M metagenome (GOLD analysis project Ga0247611, IMG submission 192422) | Sheep rumen microbial communities from Palmerston North, Manawatu-Wanganui, New Zealand - 1770 DNA GHGhigh gp2 | ecosystem: Host-associated > Mammals > Digestive system > Stomach > Rumen...
ATATACGGTGATGTTGTTCTGTGCGAAGTAGCGCTTTACCTTGTTAGGCATGAACTTCTCCAGCTCGGCATCGTCGAAGATGGTGTTCAGCAGGAACGTACCGTTCTTCTGCAGACCACGGGTCACATCATACATGTGCAGGTAAGCCTGAACGTGGCAAGCCACGAAGTTAGGTGTGGTCACCAGATAGGTAGAGCGGATAGGCGTGTCGCCGAAACGCAGGTGAGAGCAGGTGAAGCCACCCGACTTCTTCGAGTCGTAAGAGAAGTAAGCCTGACAGTACTTGTCGGTGTTGTCACCAATAATCTTCACAGAGTTCTTGTTGGCACCCACGGTACCGTCAGCACCCAGACCGTAGAACTTAGCCTGGAACATACCCTTACCACCAAGAGCAATCTCCTCAACCTCAGGCAGAGAGGTGAAGGTCACGTCGTCGACGATACCGATGGTGAAGTGGTTCTTCGGCTCGGGCATAGCGAGGTTGTTGAACACGCTGATGATCTGAGCGGGAGTGGTGTCGTGAGAACCAAGACCGTAGCGGCCACCCACGATGAGGGGACGATCCTCTACATCGTAGAAGGCATCCTTCACGTCGAGGTACAGAGGCTCGCCGTTGGCACCGGGCTCCTTTGTGCGGTCGAGTACGGCAATCTTCTTCACGCTCTTGGGAACGCTTGCCAGCAGGTGCTTCACGCTGAACGGACGATAGAGGTGAACCGAGATCATACCCACCTTCTGGCCGTTGGCGTTCAGGTAGTCGATAGCCTCGCGGGCTGCATCGGTAGCCGAACCCATCAGGATGATCATGCGGTCAGCATCCTCGGCTCCGTAGTATGAGAACAGGTGATACTCACGACCGGTAATCTTCGAAATCTCGCCCAGATACTTCTCAACCACTTCGGGAACAGAGTCGTAGTAGGGGTTGCAGGCCTCACGGTGTGTGAAGAAGGTCTCGGGGTTCTCAGCGGTACCGCGGGTGACAGGACGCTCCGGGCTCATGGCACGGTCGCGGAAGCGCTTGATGTACTCTTCCTTTACGAGGGGACGGATGTCCTCCTGGTCCATGAGCTCAATCTTGTGATACTCGTGAGAGGTGCGGAAACCGTCGAAGAAGTTAACGAACGGAACGCAGGTCTCGAGAGTAGCCAGGTGAGCAACGGCGGTAAGGTCCATCACCTCCTGCACGCCACCTTCGCAGAGCATAGCGAAACCAGTCTGACGGCAAGCCATCACATCCTGGTGGTCACCGAAGATACAGAGAGAGTGGCTGGCCAGCGTACGGGCAGAAACGTCGAAGACGGTAGGAATCAGCTCACCGGCAATCTTGTACATGTTAGGGATCATCAGGAGCAGACCCTGAGAAGCGGTGAAAGTAGTGGTGAGGGCACCAGCCTGCAGTGAACCGTGAACGGCACCGGCAGCACCAGCCTCTGACTGCATTTCCTGAACTGAGACGGTCTGACCCCAGAGGTTCTTACGACCACGTGCAGCCCACTCGTCAACGTGCTCCGCCATGGGCGAAGACGGGGTGATGGGGTAGATAGCAGCTACCTCCGAGAACATATAACTCACGTGAGCCGCAGCCTCGTTACCATCACAGGTAATAAATTTCTTTTCTTTAGCCATTTGTTTAGAATAAATATTAAAATGAATAACTATTTTTTGATGATTTACATTATTATATTTAATTATAGAGTAGGGGAGAGGCGCTAATAGAGGAACCCCAGTAACCATAACGGTATCTGGTTGCCGCGGCCTATCTCTGTATTGTAGCGAGCATAAATCACATCGGATGCATACCTTATTCTATTAGAGGTATTGGCATCGCAAACGCGGAACTTTAGCTTCTCGTCGACTGTATAATAGTTGTCGTGACTGTCCTGATTGACCTTGTGGTCCTTCCACAGTGAATTGACGAAAAAAGTCTCCATGGCCGTCTGCTTGTCGACATGGATAGGGTAGATGGCATAGAGCAGGTTCGGATTGTGCAGCATCACCTTCGAAGGCTTCTTGGGAAAATCCTCGCCGACAGGGTAAATCAAGTTCAGCAGACGGGCATCAGTGAGATATTTAATATAGTTCATCACCGTAGCCCGGCTCGTCTCTATGTTCTTTGCCAACTGGCTGACATTGGGAGCCTTTGGACCTTCCTCTGCCAGCTGATAAAAAAGCTTTTTAATCTTCGTCAGATATTTCAACTCAATCTGCTTCACCAACAGAATGTCCACCTCGGTCATCATGTTCATCGTCTTCAGCAGGTTCTCGCTGTAGTTGCGTTGTTCCTTGAAGAAGGGATAGAAACCGTGATGAATATAGTCCTGAAAATAGCGGTTAGGCGACACTTTGGGCAGAATCTGCTTGACAAGGTGCTCGTGACCGTTCAAAATCTCTTCTAGAGTGAATGGGCGGAAATCGTTTCCTGTCAACAGATTAACGAACTCTCTAAAAGAGAAACCACGCAGGTTGTAAGACTTGACAATACCATTCAGTTCGGGATTTTCGTCTTTCAGGCGCATCACGCTGGAACCCGTGAAAACAATCTTCAGATTAGGATACAAATCGTAACATTTTCTCAGTTCCTTCGACCAGTCGGGCTGTTTGAAAACTTGGTCTATCAACAACACACGGCCGCCTTTTTTACAGAAATCTCCCGCAAAGTCGGCAATTCCGCGTCCCTGGAAATAGAAATTGTTCATGTTGATATAAAGGCATTTTTTGTCCTGAATATCAAAATGTTCCTTTGCATATTGCAGTAAGAATGTAGTTTTTCCGACACCACGTGTACCTTTGATACCAACCATGCGGTCACTCCAGTCAATCTCATCCATTAAGGTGCGACGAACTGGCGCATTCACATGTTCCACCAAATAGCGATGTGTCCTGAAAAAGGCTTCCATTCTTAAAGATTTGTTTTAAAACAGGCACAAAGGTACGACTTTTTCTTCAAATTGCAAAGCAGAGATAGCAAAATCTTGATATTTTATCATATTTTAGCTATTTTCTAAATAGTCTGTATCGGAATCACATATTACGCCATAATTGTCATTATGATAAATAGAAACTTTGCGATTATCTCTTTTATAGATTCAGCATTGGCGTTACTCACTTTTAAGTGTCGGTAATGAAAGGTGGAATCTGACGGCCAGGAAGCGCATCAGACAGGTGACGGTAAACGACAGAATAACCGTTATCTCAATATTGACGCTGAGACTGTCAAGCATCCAATACGTGATTCCGCCCAGCACAGCAGCTATCGCGTATATCTCTTTGCGGAAAATTACCGGTTCGTTGTTCAGCAAGATGTCTCGGATGACACCACCAGCAGCCCCTGTAATACAGCCCATAATGATTGCCACCCAGTACGGTTGTCCGAATGCCAGCGATTTTTGTATGCCTGCAATCGTAAAGAGTGCCAGTCCCAGCGTGTCGAAAACGAACCACGTATTTCTGAGGCCTTCCATGTGTTTGGAGAAAATCACGACAAAAATCAACGCCAGTGCCGTACAAATCATATAGAACGGATTGGTCATCCAGAATGGTATGGTTCCAAGCATCACATCGCGAATCGTACCCCCGCCAATAGCAACGGCAATGCCACAGACGTATCCGCCAAACCAGTCGAAATGCTTGGCTGCCGCATGTCTGATTCCGGAAATGGCAAAGGCAAACGTGCCCAGGAACTCAATAATCTGCGTAACAATATCGTTATATTCCATATTACATCTTATTCCTCGAATCTCTTTCCCCAGTAGCTAACCATCCGCTCATAAAGCTTCTGCTCTGCTGGCGAATGCTGACCGTGCCATATCCTCGTATTTGTCAGTGCATCAGGCATGTACTGCTGTGACGTGAAATGTCCTGGGAAATCGTGTGGATACTGATAACCGTCATGATATCCCAAATCTTTCATCAGTTTGGTGGGCGCATTGCGAAGATGCAACGGAACTGGCTGATTGCCAGTTTGTTGAACAATTCCCAGAGCAGCATCAATCCCCAGATACGCAGAATTACTTTTGGGTGATGTTGCCAGATATACAGCGGCTTCGGCCAAAGGTATGCGTCCCTCAGGCCAACCTATTTTCATGACTGCGTCGAAGGCAGCATTGGCCAGTAGCAAAGCATTAGGATTAGCCAGTCCGATGTCCTCGGCAGCAGAGATAACCAGTCGGCGGGCAATGAACTGGGGGTCTTCCCCGCCTTCTATCATCCGTGCCATCCAGTATAGGGCAGCATCTGGGTCAGACCCTCGGATAGACTTGATAAAGGCAGAAATGATATCGTAGTGCATTTCTCCGTCTTTATCATATGCCAGCGGGTTCTGTTGCAGGATGCTGACCACCATTTTGTCTGTCACAACTACTTCATCTGTTGCTGAAGAGGTTACGACTAATTCAAGTATATTCAACAACTTACGAGCATCACCGCCGCTATATCTCAACATGGCAGCAGTTTCTTCCAGCACAATCTTCCGTTCCTTCAAGTAGACGTCTTGTGTGATAGCTCTGTGAAGTAACTGTTCCAGATCCTCGCGCTCAAGTGACTTCAGGACATACAACTGGCATCGTGACAACAAGGGACGTATAACCTCAAATGACGGGTTTTCTGTTGTCGCTCCTATCAGTGTGACAACACCCTTTTCCACAGCCCCCAGCAAAGAATCTTGCTGAGACTTCGAAAAGCGGTGAATTTCGTCTATAAATAAAATAGGTGAAGCCTCGTTGAAGAAGCGTCCTTTTTGTGCACGCTCTATGACCTCTCGCACATCCTTGACACCGCTGGTGACTGCCGACAGCGTATAGAACGGGGTCTGCAGGCGGTTGGCAATGATCTGTGCCAGGGTGGTCTTCCCTACCCCTGGCGGTCCCCATAAAATGAACGACGAGATGTGTCCGGAGTCAATCATTTTACGCAGCACGGCACCTTCCCCGACCAGGTGTTTCTGGCCGATATAATCATCCAATGTCCGTGGACGAAGTCTTTCAGCTAACGGTTCTGACATAATCGGGGGCAAAATTACAAAAAAAATCTGCAAAAAACTTGTAAATCGTAAATAAAGTATGTATTTTTGCAAGCAAATAGCAAATTAACACATTTTTTATAGTATGAAAGAAGAACTAGCAAGCAAATCCGTCAATCTGAAGACGCTGACCAAAAGCACTGTATGGGATGTTCAGGAGAATGATATTTTCCGTATGCTGGAGGCTGCCGAGAAAGATGCCGAGACGAAAGAGAATCTCCGTCACTACATGGACATTATCCGTAGTGCCTTCATGATTGAGGAGCTAAAAGACGACGACAAACTCGTCAAGCAGAAATACACCAACTTGGGATATAAGGTCGGTAGTTTCAAGGTCTCCGATGACGCCAAGATGATTCTGGCTGTCAAAAAGCGTCCTATATCGCGAGTTACAGACCTGACCTACGAGAATATCCGCCATATCACGGCTGCCAAGCTGATTGAGGTCTTGGACCGCAACTTCGGAGGAGGCTGGGACTCGTTGTCACAGTCGATTCAAGATATCATCGAAAGCGGTTTCGACATTTCTACCACTACCCTACCCAAAGACCGTCTGCACAAGAAAGGCGGCATGTACGAAAAGAAAGTTGCTGACGGCTACGAGGTGTTGGAAGTTGAGAAAGGCACATGGGTCGAGGCCATCTTTGCCAAGTTGAAGCCCGAAACTGTCAAGCCACGCATGAAGTTTGAGACGCATAGTGAAGATGACGATGAGGAAATTGAAGACACCTATAACCGTCCCGACGAAGATGACGACATCGTTGACGAACCGAACGACGATGATATCACTGAGGACAACTATCGTACTACCTTCGCCATCGAGGATGCTCCAGACGATGATGCTGAAAGTTATTCCGACCTGATAGCTGACGAGTAATTTAAAAAACTAAATAACTAAACAACTTATGAACATTCCAAGTGTATTCTGGCTCGTACCCATTGCCTCTATCGTTGCTTTGGGTATGGCCTTTTTCTTTTTCCGTCAGATGATGGCAGAAGATGAGGGAACACCCCGTATGAAGGAGATTGCCCTCTATGTGCGTAAAGGTGCTATGGCCTATCTCAAGCAGCAGTACAAGGTTGTAGGCATTGTCTTCGTGGTGCTCTGCATCCTCTTTGCCTTCATGGCCTATGGCCTGAACGTCCAGAACCCCTGGGTTCCGTTTGCCTTCCTCACGGGTGGTTTCTTCTCTGGCTTGGCTGGTTTCTTCGGCATGAAGACGGCCACATACGCTTCTGCCCGTACAGCCAATGCTGCCCGTAAGAGTCTGAATGCTGGTCTGAAGGTGGCTTTCCGTTCTGGTGCCGTCATGGGTCTCACCGTTGTAGGTCTTGGCTTGCTCGACATCGCCATCTGGTTTGTCGTGCTGAACTACTTCGACCAGGACGGTCTCATCTCCATCACCACTACGATGCTTACCTTCGGTATGGGTGCTTCTACGCAGGCATTGTTTGCCCGTGTGGGTGGTGGTATCTACACCAAGGCTGCCGACGTGGGTGCTGACATTGTGGGTAAGGTCGAGGCTGACATTCCTGAGGATGATCCGCGTAATCCGGCTACCATTGCCGACAACGTGGGTGATAACGTAGGTGACGTGGCCGGTATGGGTGCTGACCTCTACGAGTCGTATTGCGGCTCTGTGCTCTCTACCGCTGCCTTAGGTGCTGCCGCCTTTGCCGCTGCCGGTCTCGACATCCAGCTCAAGGCCGTCATCGCCCCCATGCTCATTGCTGCCGTAGGTGTCTTCCTGTCGCTCTTCGGCATCTTCCTCGTTCGCACCAAAGAGGGTGCCACCATGCGCGACCTGCTGAAGTCGCTGTCGCTGGGTACCAACGTCAGTGCCGTACTCATCGCCGTGGCCACCTTCGTCATTCTCTACCTGTTAGGCATCGAGAACTGGATGATGCTCTCTTGCTCGGTCATCACGGGCCTTGTGGCTGGTGTCATCATCGGACAGGCTACTGAGTATTACACCTCTCACTCCTACAAGCCCACCCAGAAGATTTCTGAGGCTGGTCTGACGGGTTCTGCCACTGTTATTATAAAAGGTATAGGAACAGGTATGATTTCTACCTGCATCCCCGTCATCACCATTGGTGTGGCCATCATCCTCAGTTTCGGCTTTGCCAATGGCTTCGACCTCTCCATGTCGTCGGAGAGTCTGGCTAACGGCCTCTATGGCATTGGAATCGCTGCTGTGGGTATGCTATCTACGCTGGGCATCACGCTGGCTACTGACGCATACGGACCTATTGCCGACAATGCCGGTGGTAATGCCGAGATGTCTGAGTTGGGCGAAGAGGTACGCCATCGTACCGATGCCCTCGATGCCCTGGGCAACACCACAGCTGCTACTGGTAAGGGCTTCGCCATCGGTTCTGCCGCCCTCACCGCCCTCGCTCTCCTCGCCTCTTACATCGAGGAGATCAAGATTGCAATGGAGCGTGCCGGTGTCATGATGGAGAATGTCAAGGGCGAGGTTATCAGCGCCTCTGCTGCTACCATCCCCGACTTCATGAACTATTTCCAGGTCAACCTCATGAACCCCAAGGTGCTTGTTGGTGCCTTCATTGGTGGCATGGCATCCTTCCTGTTCTGTGGTCTCACCATGGAGGCTGTAGGTCGTGCTGCCCAGAAGATGGTGGAAGAAGTACGTCGTCAGTTCCGTGAGATTGCTGGCATTCTCGAAGGTACAGGCACTCCTGACTACGGCTCCTGTGTGGAGATTTCCACCCGTGCCGCCCAGCACGAGATGATATTCCCGTCGCTCCTGGCTATTGTTATCCCCATCGTCGTCGGTTGCGTTCTTGGCGTTGCCGGTGTGTTAGGTCTGTTGGTTGGCGGATTGACCTGCGGCTTTACATTGGCTGTATTCATGGCCAATGCCGGTGGTGCGTGGGACAATGCCAAGAAGATGGTCGAGGAAGGTAACTTCGGTGGTAAGGGCTCCTTCGCCCACAAGGCTACCATCGTTGGTGACACCGTCGGCGATCCGTTCAAGGACACCTCTGGTCCGTCGCTCAACATTCTCATCAAGCTGATGTCTATGGTCAGCATCGTGATGGCAGGACTCACCGTATTGTTTATCTGATACTCCCCTATTTCCCAATAAAAAGGCTCGATTCTTCGGAATTCGAGTCTTTTTTCATCTTTTTTTGAAAAAAGTCTTCAAAACATTTGGTGGTTTCACAAAAACTCCGTACCTTTGCACCCGCAATTCAGCAAGAGCGTTGAATTAACAAACAAAATGATGCACCCGTAGCTCAGTTGGTAGAGCACCTGACTCTTAATCAGGGTGTCCAGGGTTCGAGCCCCTGCGGGTGTACAAAGCAAAAGAGGTTGTGTCAAAATAGGCACATCCTCTTTTTTTATCGCAAAGCCCCGACTTTCTCAAGTCAGGGCTTTGTGTCCCCTCCCATAGGGAGGGGCCGCGGGTAGGCTCCTCTTCCCTCTTCCATCTGAGGATACATCATACATCCTACATCATTTCTTTCTGTCCTCATGAACCATAAATGCCATCAACATCAACATGTCAGTCACCAGTCCCTGTGGCATCTACTATTTTATCCTTTAATTTCTGTTTTGCCTGTTACTGCTTAGGATTGGATCAATGTTCCTGTCCCTGAGATCCTCTGTCATTCCGGCTGTAATTCAGGTAGATGCAGTTGATGCCGTTCATGTACTTGTGGTTGATGTTCTTGCATACACGTGACAGAATGGCCCGACGCATATTGCCATCGTCGAGATCCAACACCTCTTTATCCGTATATTTATAGATCGGATTTCTCAGTGGCCCTTTGTCCTTCAACATCACCGTGAAGACAGTCTCCTTGTCGATGATTCTCACATCGAAAGTCTCATCCTTTTGGTGTTCATGTTCAGCATGGGTTTCCACTATCTCATAGAGCAGCTCCTCCAGCGCCACAGCCACAGCCATACCGTCGGGAAGCTCACATGCTTCGACAAAGGGACGCACCTGCGTTAGGCATTCCTCGACACCCTCGGGGGTATAAGGTACCGAGAAGGTGACGGCCGGATTCGACGGAAGCGTGTTCATAAGCGTGGGCCAGCCGTATAGTGTATTTCTGCGGTGTACCACGTAGGACATAGTCACTATCAGCAAAAGCCCGATCCAGGCGTTTACAGGCAAGATATACCAGATGTATTGGGGGCCATAGCTGCCTATCACGACAACGGTCAGGATGGCTATCAGGTCGATTGCTATCTTCAGCCAGCGACATAGCCTGTGATGCCCCTGTACAAAATAGGTTATGAAGAGCGTATTGGCTAATGCGTCAGGCAACAGCGCCAGACACATCAACCGGAACGGCGTGCGGCACTGGTCTATCAGGCTGCCTTCGGCACCGTATAGTCGTGCGAGCATATCAGGAAAGAGGTAAACCAGCAGACTCATCACCGGCATCACGACAATCAGCATGTGGAATATCCTGTATATGAGCAGACGAAAACTGTCATAGTCTTCTTCTCCTATCAAGATGCCGCCAATGCTGCCGATGGCATTGCTCGTCCCCGCCAATGCCAGCATACAGATACTATTGAACTGGAAGTAGATGGTGAAGGCATACATACCATCGGCTCCCATACGATTGACGACCACCGAGTTCATGACATAGGCCAGAACCGGTCCCAACAGTGCGGCAAAGAGCATGGGCAATCCGATGACGAAGCACTCGCGATAGAGCCCGGCAGAGCAGATCCTGTCAGGACGCCAGAGACGGAATATCCTACTATTCTTGCGCATATAGCCTACAAGAGATGTAAAAGCCAGCAGATTACTGAGCGCTGTGGCATACGAGGCACCGACCAGTCCCATATCGAATACGCCGCAGAGCAACAGGTCGAACACCACGTTCAGCAGCTGTGAGATGATGACGCGCCGGGTGATAAGGCTCGGATTACCGATTACAATGATGTACGACATGGGTACGCCGCACACCGCTGCCACGAAGATGCAGAACAGGTCGGCTTGAATATATGGCTTGAGCATGGGAAGCAGACGCTCGTCAGTGGTAAGCAGACCTGCCACGGTGTCGAGAAAAGGCAATATCAGGCAGGTGATAAGCAGGGCAGAACCGACGACATAGTACAGATGATGGTTGAACACGCGGTTGGCCTTGCCATAGTCCTGTCCGCCGATGCTTCGGGCACTCAGGAAACCAGCCCCCGAACTCATCAGTCCGATGATAATAAGCATGACACTCGACACAGGCTGCCACACACGGACAGCCGAGAGTGCATCTGGCGACACCAGATTGCCTACTATGATTGAGTCGATGATACCACCTATCTGTCCTATCATGGCAGACGCGACGGTCGCCAGGAAGAACGACCCGAACATGCTTTTCAGCACATACTCATTACGTTGTATCATTTCCTTATCTTTTTAGAGAATACCGGCACACCCTCTACAGGCAGGGCTGACAGGCACGCCTCGATGCTCTTGCCGCCAAGCGGGTCGATACCCTGCTCTATCTGGCGGCTCACCTCCATGCGCATTTTTGCTATCAGACAGGCATCACCCTGTATCTCTTGAAGCACCCAAGTGCCATCCTCCACCTGTTCCAGTCTTTCGCCAGCGAAACACGGAAAGGGGCAATACCGGCAATAATCAAACCGGCCACAAGTAGGGAACATCTTCTTCTGGTCACCCTGCAACAGCTGCATGCGCTTCGGGCTCAGTATGATATCTCTTAGCGGCGTATGGGGCAGCTGGCCGTAGCTGATGTTTAGATTGGTGCAACACCTGGCAATGCCTGTGGGCGAAACGATGATATTCTGATTGGCACTGCAAGGCATACCCCGCCGCTGTCCGATATCGTAGCCGTCAGCCTTGCCGTCGGTGCGCACGCAGCCTCGGACCATCGGGTCGTTCAGTATCAGGCGCAGGGCCTCGGGCCGGGTTTGCAGATGTTCGATAACCGACACATCACCGTCGGCACCTGGCATCAACACACACGAAATATCCGTCTCAGCACCTACTTCCCGAGCCAAATGACGAACGCCATAGTAGGTACGGGAGTTCAACCTGAATATGGGGGTCTTGATGCTCAGCGGCACTGGCCATAACGCCAGCTCCTTCAGCACATGCACCGACTGTTCCCACGACCCCTGACGGCGCGTTATCCGGTCGTGTACGGCAGCATCGGCACTGTAAATCGAGACGTTCAGCTGCTTCAGTCCCATGCGGGCTATACGGCGTATCTTCTCACGGCTGTTCAGTGCGAGGGCATTGGTCTGCAGGTTGACAGCCATGTTACGCTCGTGCAGATAGTCGAGAATAGCCCAGCAGTCGGGATGGCAGAACGGGTCACCGCCGGTGAGGGTCACCTCAGGTATTCCTAACGCCACCGCCTCGTCGATGATCCGCTGATAGTCCGCGAGGTTCAGCATGCCCCTGCTTAGCCGGTTCTCCTCGTGCAGGTCGCCACGGGCAGCACCTTCGTTAAAGCAATGCAGACAACGCTCGCTGCAGGCGTAGGTCAGTTCCAGCACCAGGTTTACCTGTTCGTCCTTGGGCAGACTGCCCAGATAGTCGCGCTGAGGCTCATAGCCCGTAGCACGCAAGCAGGGCGGATTCTTCTGTCGGTACCGTTGCCACTCGTTGTCGCTGAACACATGATCGTGTACCAGTCCGATAGGCATCAGTTGCTCATGGCAGAACGCCTCAACCTGTTCGGCGGCTACCCCCGTTACCTCTGCGAGATGCGTCGTATTAATCGGAGTTTCTCTCTTTACCGCTAACAGCTCGCTCACCAGCAGGGCAGACAGACCGTCGAAGGTGTAGCAGGTGGCGTTGGCCGTGTTATACATGACGGCACGCTGCGCCTGAGGGTTGTAGGCACCACAAGTAAATAGCGGACGAACAAACTGTGTCATATCTTCAATCTTTCATTTCTTCAACCTGTAAACTGCCACGCCTATCATGGTGAACTTGTCTTTCATATAGGTGAAGGCATCCACTGGGCTCAGTCCCTTCTCGCCGGCTCCTACATGATAGAAGAACAAGCGCCCCTGCTGCCACTTGGCCATCAAGAGGTGCTTGATTTCGAGCCCGTGCGCCCAACTGTGCTGGTGGCAGACCACTGCCAGCACGTCACCATCACGGATGACACCCAACTCAGACTGTTGCGGCATGTCGAGCAGTTCGCGCGGGATATAGGTGAATCGCACCCCCTGCTGTTCACGCTGACTGATGACCCTGAAGGTTTCATCGTCTGCCAGCCCGAAGTCTTGATATAGGTGACGGTTGGTGGTCATATACGACGGTCGCATATCCACCAGTCCCGTAAAGGGAAAGGCTGGCTCGGCGGGGCCGATACGTTCCACGAAACCCTCACTGATGGCCGACTGCATAATCCAGGTGAAATAATGGTTGCGGGTGGCGTATGAGACAACACCGTCCAGATAATGCATACGCCGGTAGTAGTCTTTCAGGTCATCCGGTGTAGTACGTCCGTTGATATAGCACAGTGCCAATGCCAACGCGTTTTCCATGACGGTGGTGCAGTCCACGCGGTCGAGCATGACCACAAGTCGCTCTTTGCCCATCGTCTCTGTATAGCCAGGGCGGGCACCCAAAGCCAACATCTGCACGAAGAAATATTCTGTCGGAGGCAATGTTTCATCTACGTTAGACATCATCCGCTGCATTAACTGCCCGTTGCGCGCATCGGCCCGCTTCACCTTATATTTTATATACCACTCATACCCTTTCAGTATGAGTCGCCGTGCCATGTAGTCGATATGCATCCTGGCTATAATGAACGACAACAGCGATTTCACCGTAGCCAGCCGCTCGCGCCAACAGTAGTGATTGGTTTTCACTTTCTCATAGGCACTGATGTCTATACCCCAAGCCTCCAATCCCAGCCATCCGGCTACCCGCAGTGCCCGGACAATGTGGAAACTGCTGGTCAGCACGTAGAAGCGCTTCTGGCCGTAATAATCCTTCATGTTCCGTATCGAGCGGAAGGTGTTATAGCCACATGAGTCTATCACGAACCGTTCTTCGGGAATGTGGTATTGTTCCACCAGCGTGCGGTAGATGACGCAGGTGTCCGCCCTGCATCCAGAGATGTAGAAGAGCCAATCAGGATAAGTGCGGGCCAGGATGCTGACCAGCCTCACCCGCAGTTGCAGAATAGGTGTCAGCGTATAGTCGGTCCTTAGCTTGGCACCTAAAACCAGACAGGCCTTCAGGTCGGAAGGAGCCTGAAGGCCTGACTGCTCACGCAAGCTGTCGTTGTACAGCTGGACAAACCTCATCTTTACGGTGTCTGGTTTTCTAAGCTTAACAGACGACAAACATGTCACACCCACTTCTCACGCGAACATCCGTAGATGTCTCAACTGTAGCCTTGTTCACTGGCGACTTTCTGATTTCAAATGGGTTCTTACTCATAATCTAAATAAAATAAAATGTTAATACTAAAGATGCTTAATCTCTTTTGCAAAGATATGAATAAATGTGATAATATGAGGCACTACTTTTGCTAAATAATGTTAATGGCCTTAGAAAGACTCTTTTCAAGACAGTCAGTTGATGCCCAGTCACGAACTACAATGTTTACAAGGCACAGAGCAACGAACGCCTGATACCTATACTATAAAAATAATAACCCGCACATCTCGCGAAACTCGAGTAATAATATAGTTTGGTAATGCTCCCTTTGTGGATTGGATCAATGTTCCTGTCCCTGAGATCCAGTCTGCCAAACAAGCCAGTAAAGCCTGCCAGCAACACACTGGTATGCAGTTGGATAAATCCTTTCTCTGTTTCTGTCATCCCTTATAACGTCGTTATTCCATTCGATATTATCTCCACCACTTTAATATCCGCTGGCAGCCACTTCACATTATTCATCTCATCCCTCATGAGCCATCGAGCTGCCTCGTGCTCATTCAAGTGCAGCGCCTCTGTCAATAGCGAGCAGAGGTAGCAGTGCATCTTCAAGTGAAAGGCTGGGTAATCAAACTCTACCGTACAGAGAAACTCATCCGCGCTGATGTCCGCAGACAGCTCCTCGCGAATCTCGCGCTTCAGCGCCTCCTCCGGAGTCTCCCCTACTTCCATCTTTCCGCCAGGAAACTCCCACCAGTCCTTCCACTCACCATATCCACGCTGCGTGGCGAATATCTTATCACCCTTGCGGATAATCGCTGCTACGACTTCAATCTGTTTCATATGTCAGTCAACCGTCCCTATGGCATAATCTTACAGTTCAATGTTTACTTTCCAATATCCCGTTTTGTTGCTGCCCACTCGTACAAGGAGTCCTACTTGTTTCAGCTTGTTAATATACGTTTTTACCTGACGCTCTGACAGGTTTAATTGTTGACCTATCTCGGCAGCATTTAAACCACGATGTGCGTTTAAGACTTCAAGCACTTCTATAGCCTTAGCAGACAGTTCAGGGAATTTATCGTGCAGCTTATCGTGCAGTTTATCGTGCAGTTCTGTATTCTCTTCCTCTTCTGGCTCGCTGTAGTTCTCCATTGCCTCCAACAAGCATTGGAGCATGAATTCTATAAACAGTGTGCTTTCTCCAGCTGCATCACATTTAGCTATAACGCCATAATACTCTTGCTGATGCTCTTTCACGATGGTTTCAACAGGAATCCACGAGAAGATGCCCTTCCAACGGCTCAGCAGCATCGTCTGCCAATAGCGGCCCATGCGTCCGTTGCCATCTATGAAAGGATGAATAAACTCAAACTCATAGTGGAACACGCACGAATAAACCAGCGGATGCGTCTTGCAAGTCTTCACCCAATGGAACAAGTCGCCCATCAGTTCTGGTACGCGGTCAGGCGGTGGAGCCATGTGCAGGCAGTTGCCATTGCCATCGAACACCCCGACACCCTCTTGCCGATAGTGTCCAGCGTTTCGCACCAATTGGCTCATCATCAGACCATGAGCCTTCAGCATATCTTTCTCTTTGAAAGCATCCAACTGAGGCATCAGGCGGTAAGCCTCAATGGCATTCTTCACCTCCTGTATCTCATCAGGAGCACCCAGCACATGTTTGCCGTCGATGATGTCCGTCACCTGCTTCAGAGAAAGTGTATTATTCTCAATAGCCAGCGACGAATGGATAGTCCTTATTTGGTTTTTCTTTCGCAGCATAGGAGAAGGCAGGTCGTTTTCTATGCGTGAGTTTAGGCTTCCCACTTGTTCAGAAATCTCTGCAATCTGGTGAAGAATCTTCTCTGTTATGTTAAATGGCGGTATATACATACTACTTTATCCTTTAATTTCTGTTTTGCCTGTTACTGCTTCGTAGATAACGCTCTTCTTGTATTCCTTTAGCGTTACGCCA
>Ga0247611_10006250_pt1 | contig 15358 bp, 11 predicted proteins | sample 177DNAGHGhighgp2_FD_192422 | JGI IMG/M metagenome (GOLD analysis project Ga0247611, IMG submission 192422) | Sheep rumen microbial communities from Palmerston North, Manawatu-Wanganui, New Zealand - 1770 DNA GHGhigh gp2 | ecosystem: Host-associated > Mammals > Digestive system > Stomach > Rumen...
AGCGATCACCATCGCTTACCACCATTAACCCAAATTCACTACTATGACGCCCATTGAAAGTAAATCCTAAGTATCCACCTTCTAAATTAAGCATCCTTATACTCCTTTAGATACCGAAACGGAAACTCTATTTCGTATATCTTTAACAATTTTATCCTCGACTTGTTTTGCAAGCCTATTTATATCTGTTTGATTATCAAGTTTATCAACTTGTATTGTTGTAATTATATCTCCAATATTATATCCCAAACTAGAGCCAAATGAAGATGATTTGGAAGCCGTATGTTCAAGAGAAGAAACCATAGATTCAAAAAGCTTAGTCTGTTTTGGTGATAAAATACGTTCAGGTTGAGATTGTGTACCATCAAGCCAAGCTGGACCAGTGAAATTAGCAAGCCCTCCTTTTGCAAAAGGAGTAAAACCCCAGAAAGTCGCTGAAGCGCTATATTTTCTTCTAATAGAATCTACTAATCTATTATAACTAGCCATAAGTTGTTCATATGTGGCATTATTAAAAACAGCTTTTTCTTGATATGTGTAATCTTTACCAGTTAAGTTATAGTTAGGTATATTAACCCATACTGTATATCCCTTATATCCACCAGAGCCACCTCCGCTATTACCAGTCGAGGCTCCGGATGTTCCAGAACTTCCATTAGTATTGTTAGGGACAATTTTCACACTATTCGCGGCACTATTGATAGCTCCTGCGGCAGAAGTAATAGCTACACCTATTTGCTGTTGAATTTGCGCTATTAATCTATTTAAATCATCCTTATATCTTTGTCGTTCTGCAAGAAAATCATCATACATATCTTTTGCAATATTTCTTAAAGAATTATTTAATTCCTTAATAGAACCACCACTATTATTCATGTCGATTAAAGCCTGAATATTATTATCTAAAGCTATTTTTAATACTGATACAGTTTGTTCCCAAGATTCATAATATCCAGTAAACCTATTAGTAATTCTATTCCATTCAGTCATGAACTCATCCATAGCTACTTGAAATTCAGAATTATTTTCAATCAATGTGGTTGTATTAGCTTGATATGCCCCTATATTAATATCTATTGCAGCTTTAATTTCTTTTAATGAATTTACATATTCGCTACCTTTTTCAATCATAGTATTGATATTATCTATCTGTCTATTGGCAACTCCATCAAAAGTAATTTTTATATTTTGTTCCCATTGTTTACGTTGTCTTTGTCTAGATAATTCACTACTATTAATATTAGCTACAGTATTTTCAAGAATAGCCATCATATTATCAGCGCCTTCGGCAACAATATTATTCACCATTTCCCAAAGAAGAATCGCATTTTCTTGCATATAAGCTAATCTTTCTTCAAGTGCCGCAACTTCTTTATCATATAATTCATGGCGTTTATCAATTTCTTTTTCTAAAGCTTCTACTTGTTTATCAACTAAATCATCATACAAATCTTGGCGTTGATTTTCAATATCTTGACTAAGTTGAGCTACTTCTTTTCTATAAGCTCCAGAGGTATCTTGTTGAAGTAATTGTAAACGTTGTAAACTTTGCTGATAATTTTTTTGTTTATTTGCATCTTCTCTAGCTTGTCGTTCTTTATTAATATTATCTTTTATAGAAGCTAAATAATCTTTATCTAATTGCTTAAGATAATCATATTGTTTCTTTTTCTCATTAATTTCATTCTGATAATTTTCAACAATAGCATTATAAAGTTCTTGCTCAGTAGAAATCGCTGTATCAACATAATAACTATATACTTCACCAAGTTGTTGTAAAATATCTTGTTGCTCTGCAATAGTAGAATTTAAAGTATCCCAATATTCTTCATATTCTTGCACTTTTTCTTCCATTTTAGAAACATAATCTTCAAGTTTACTTTCTACGTCACTCTTTAATGTAATTTCAACTTCAAGATTCTGAATTTCCTCTTCCATATCTCGAACTTTATCTTTTTGAGCCTCAATGGAATCATCCGTAATTTCAATTTTAGCTTTAATAGTACTTCTATTAGATTCTAGTTCAGATGTATCTACAATAATATCATCAAGATTTTCATAAGAATCAATTTGACTTTCAAGTTCACTAAGAATAGATTCATAAGCAGATTTTTCTTGTTCTAGAGCTTCAAGTTTACTATTCTCTAAATTAAGGTCATTTTGTCTAGCATTCTGTACTTTTGATAAATTATAAAGCTCTTCTTTTGCAGCATTAATAGTAGTATTAATTTCATCAAGACTTTTATCAGTTTGGAAAATTTGTCCACTGTTAGGATCGATTTTATAATATTCACCATATTGTTCCATTAATTCTAATGCTGTTTGGGACATACCTGTTCTTAATGAAGTAATATAAGTATCATTTGCAGCCATTTGAGAAATAAGGTTACCTATTTTGGCATGATAACCTGCAATTTTTTGATCAGCTGTAGAATAATCGGCAGAAATAATATTGTCTATATATTGTCCTTGTTGCCCTAAGTCTTGAATAAGACGTTTAATATTATAATAATAATCCCATTCTTTTTCCCAGGCTTCAAATAAATCACTAAAAAAATCATAATCTAAATTAATATCTTTTAAATCGGCTCTTAATTGTTTAGCTAAATCATCCAATTTTTTAATACTATCGGCTGCCTTTTTTGCCAAATCAGCAATTTTCTTCATTGCATCAGCACCCTCTTTTCCAGCACCTTCCATTTTATCAGCTAATTCTTCATATATAGTTGGATTTATAACTTGAAGTCTATTATTAGCTGCATCTCTTATAGTACTAGCATAATCTCTTAATGAATTAGCGATATTAGAATAAGATTCAGCTTGTTTTCTTAAGTCTTCAGGAGAGCCACCCTTTACTAATTTATCCATTATATCGCCAACTGTAGCTTTTGCCGCAGCATTGGCATCTACACGAGAATTAATAGCATTTGCTACTTCATTAGCTATATTAGTATTTCCCAAATTAGACCAATAACTTGCATCAAGAGTACTTAAATGTTGGTATGTTTGTTCGGCAGCAGTCATAAGAGCATTATAAGTATTATCAGCAGTTGTTAAACCTTCTTTAGCTGCCGCGATTTCATTTTCATACTGTTTTGCTAATTCCAATCTTTTAGTATCAGTAAGATCACCTTCTTGCTCTTCAATATCTCTAGCATATCCATTGAATATTTGTGCTAATTTATCATAAGCTGCGGCTTGATCTTCTGCTTTTTTTGCTTCTGCCAACATTTCTTGTCTTTTCATTTCAAGTTCAAATTCTTGACGATTTCTAGCTATAGCTTTCACAGCTTCAGCGGCGTTTTCATAATTACCCACTGCTTCATTTAATTGAAATAAAATAGTTTCATTATCTACCGTAAAGAAATCTTGATAAAAATCTCCATGAGCTGTTAATGCATCCATATTTTCTACACTAACATGTCCTATATCTTTCATATCTTTTTCAAGTTTTTCTACTACATCAACAACTTCTTTATATTCCTTAGCAGCATCGCTACTACTTTGTAATGCTTCTGCGTTCTTATCACTAGCATTAGTAGCCCGTTCCATATTATTAGTATATTCTATAACTATATTATTTAATTCATCTGAAATTTCTACTAAATCTATATGATTTTTTGCAGCTTCATCCAATTTATCATTTATTTTCTTCCAAGCCTCAATTTCATTTTTTAAATTCTTAGCCTCTTCGGAACTTTTATCTGGAATAGTTTCATATATTGCTTCTTGTTGTTTTATTATATTATTAATTTCTTCTTGTTGCGCTATCATTTCATCTTGATAAACAACCATTTGAGCATATGTATCTAATACCATTTTACCATTTTCATCAGTAGTAATATGATTTAAAAAATCGCTTCCAAATTTTTTGGCATAATCCATTGCTCCACTAACATCTGTAGAAGAATAATCTTTTCCAGTGATAGAATATAATGTTTCCATAGCTCCTTGAAGCTGTTGACTAAATTCTTCAGTTTTTCCCTCTACCGCTGCTTGTAACCCTTCTTCAGCCATTTTTTGAAACCAAGTTTTTTCAGCCTCAGATAATGAAGAATTGGCTATAATTGCTAAAATTGCTTCTTGAATACCATCGAAAACACCAGATTTAGTTCTTTCCTCTAAAAGTTTTTGTAAATCATTCCAATATGGTGCTAAATCTAATGCTTGAGATGCAGTAACTTTATAACCCTGGTCAGTCATTTCTTTCATGGCTGTTAAGGTATTAGTATCTAAAGAAGAAAAATCTATTCCTCTTTCTTTTCCAGAAAAAGCATATTGAACTGCTTCAATAGCGTTTTGCCGCATTTGTTCTTTTTGTTTTTCCATTTGCTGAGCAAAGCCAAAAGCAAACTCAGTTACAGCTACTTGTCCAGCTCCTCTAGCTATTTCAGATATTTTAGCTATAAATTCAGAGACATCAATTTCACCAGAAGCTAAATCTTTAAATAGATTAACGAATTGCTCTTTATTTTCTTCAGTAACAGAATTTAATATTTCTTGGATTCTTTTACTTAATTCTTCAGGAGTCCCTCCATTATTATCTAAGAAGTTTTTCCAAATATCTACATTCATTCCTGAAAAAACATCTTGAAGCTGTGATACTAACATTTTTTGAGCAATAGATATTCCAGAATCATTAGAATAAGATAAACTTAAAAAGCTTTCCTGTATATCTAATTCTTTATACATTTCTTCTAATGCTTTTCCCATATTATCTGCATAAGTTGAAGCATATTCAGAAGCCATTTTTTGTTCTTCTTTTATTTTGGCTACAGTATCTAAAACATCTTCAAAAGTAGCTGTTCTTGGATTTAATCTTTGAACTGAAGAACCCAATTGCGTTATAGCTTCATTAACATTATCAACTCTTGCTTCTAATTGATAAAAATGATTGTCTGTAGCTAAATCTAACAAACCATTGACAATAAGTCTTCTAGCAGGATTAATACCCGTAGATTTTTTAAGCTGTTGTCTATTAGTAAAAAATGATTGGGTTGCTGTGCTACTCCATCCCATAGCATTAAAGTCTTCTTCTTTAAAGTTATCAGGATTTCTAGATAATAAATTACGTTTTTCTAAAATAATTTGTTTTTGTCTTAAATCATATAATTCTTGTTCTTTATCTATTTCTGTTTTAATTCTATCAGCATTTTGTAAATGTACATTGCCATATTGATCTAGGTAAGTAATAGCTTGTGGATAAATACTTTTTATATTATTTATAGTATCATTTAACTCTTTTTGTTCTTCATCAGTTAGTTCTATTTTGTGTGTTAATTCTTCATATCTTTTTACTAAATCATTACCAGAAGTGACATTTTGATTAAGTCTGTCTGATTCTTCCTGATAACTTTTTATTAATTCTATATTTTCTTGATACGCACGTTTTTGTTTATTAATTTCAGTAGTAATAAAAGCAATAGCGAGTGCTACTCCTGCCGCTATAGCTATCCACTGTATATTAGCAGCTATAAAGCTTCCAATAGCTCGTAATCCTGCTGTAAAACCACCAGTAACTCCAGTTAAATTAACTTTTATATTTTTTAATCCATTACTAATTTTTGGAGACATTTTTACTAATTCTTCAAAAGTTTGAGTTGTATCTTGACTAGCTTTATGTAAATCGGTAAATGGTTTGACCATATCACTTAATTTACCCAGTCCCTCTTTACTTCTAAATAATTTAAAAAGTTGCTGTAACTTCAAAGCTCCAATAGCTGCACCTATTGCTGTAATAATAGGTGGGACATGACTCAATGCATCTACTAAAGAAGCTAAACCATTAATGGCAGTTTTAATCGCACCATTATCTACAATTTTTGAATAAAATTTTTCCCAAGATGCTGTTAAACGTGCTTGCGCAGCCGCTATAGAATCTTGATAAATTGCATATTGTTTTGCAGCTGCACCCGCAGAATTTTGAGATTCTGTAACAAGGTCAAGAGTGCGCTCAAAGTTATTAAAAATCGCGAGAAAACGACTCTGTTGACGAGAACCCAGTTATTATTATATTTTCATATAATACTAGACTATTTCTTTATATATATTTCTTTCACCAAAATATACATACTCCCTACTTCCTTTATATTTATAAAGTACTCTACTTACTTCTTTTCGTATAGTTTTCTTATACGATATGTTTTCGATAGTCGTTGAACTTTAACCAATTATTTTTATAATAATTAGTTCTTAGCTGCGGATTATCTAAATTATAATATAAAATAAATGATCAGTCAAATAATTATAATCCTAAAGAGTTTTCCGCAATTCAAGGAGTTTTAAGCGACCTGTTCTATTAAGCCGCCACAGTCGCTATGTATGCTTGCTGATTTCTAGTTAAGGAATCCCATTTCATACCTAAATCAAGAAAAACATCCTGTAAAGGACGAAATTCTCCAGCAGTATCTCTCAATGCCACACCAATTGAAGCTAGTGCATCTTCAACTTTATTAGCAGAGACTCCATCTTCAAGGATTGCTAATGGGTCTTTTTTCATATCTTCAAATCTGGCAATAATAGTTTTCATAGCGGTACCAAGATTAGCAGGGGCTTCACGCGTAACTTCAATCATTTTACCTAAATAACCCAGTAAATTATCGAAGTCTAAACCTGCTGTGTAAGCTGATGATGCAGTTTTTTCCATAGCCGCACTAAGCTCATGAAAATCTGCCGCAGAAACTGCACCGACTTGAGCTATTTTATCTGTATAATCCATAGCTACCGCAGCAGATTCATTATATCCTTGTATAGCAGCCGTAAGAGTATTAGCTGCGTCAGTCATTGTGACTTCACCAAGTGCTGCACTAACAGTAGAAGCCTCTACCATTTTCATTGTATCAGCTGCATTCAAACCTTGCTGATAGAATAGTTTAGCACCCTCAGTGAGGTCTTTTGTTGTAATAGAATATTGTTTAGCAAGTTTATTAAAAGTATCAAACATTGCCCAAGCTTGTTCAGAACTCTGTTCTGAAACAATAGCTATTTGAGTGAAAGCTGCATCAAGTTCTTTTACAGAACCTATAGCTTGACGTACTATTTGCAAAGATTTATTAAAAATAACCATTGCAGAAGCACTATTTTCTATTCTTCTAATAAGTCCACCAAATGTAGCATCAAGAGCTTGTTGCTGTCTTTCATAAGCTTCAGCTTCGCTTTTGGCTTGCTCTATGGTTGCCCGTTGTTCATCAAGCTTATCTGTTAATTGTTCAGTAGCTTTTTTGGTATTCTCTTTAGTGTTTTTAAGAGAATTTAAAGCTTCTTCAAGAGCTGTAACTCTTTGTTCAAGTAACTTTATATGTTCACCTTCATCAGCATCTATAATAGGTTGTTTTTCTTTTAGAATTTCTTCTATTCTAGTTATTCTACCTTCTAACTGATTAAGTAAATCTAAATCTTGCTGAGTCGGCAAACCAAATGGAGTAACATTTTTATCATTCTTGAAATATTCAGGATTATTTAATAAATCAAGTAATTCTTTTGCTTTTACTCTTGCTTCCTCTGAGCCTGCCGCAAAAGTTCTATATTCTCCAACAATTTCATTAAATTTTTCTTTTAAATTGTCTACTTTGGTTGCCAATTCTACACCAGAATCTTCTCCAAAGAAAGCTTCAATTATTTTTTTACCCGAACTAAAATCTTTAGCTTTAGTTTTTTGTGCAAGAACCTGTTCAACTCTAGTTACAGATTCATTCACTTGTTGATTTACTGTATTTTCAATCTCAGTAAATTTGTCTCTAATTTGTTCAGGTTTCACATCAAAAAGTTGAGTTACCGCATTAGTTAAAGTTGAAGATTTAGCATTTTTAAATTCATCTTTTAAAAAAGACTCTGCTATTTCTTTTTTAGCTTCTTTAAGTCTATCTTCTACCGCAGCTATTTGCCTATCCAAATCTTGAAGTTTAGTAGTATCAATTTTAGACAATTTTGTAAAATCAGTATTGTCTACTTCTTTATTAAAAGCAATAATAGCTTTACTTATTTTTTCAATAAGTTTAGTGTATTTATCAGCTTCTTTACTAGATAATTCTGTCTGTTTACTAAACTTCTCTAAACCCGGAAGTTCAATTTCAACCTTCTCTAATGACTTTTTTAGATTATTAGCTATCTCTTCCCCAATATGGATAGAAGATAATTCTTGTTTTATTTTCTTTATTCCTTCTACAACCACAGAGTAGTCAAAACTACTAGTTAATTGTACCGTATATTTATCAGCCATTATTTCTCCTTGTTATTATTCCATAACTCTTAATAGCATCTTCTAAAAAATTATAATTTATTCCTATCTTTCTATTTCTAGTAAGTAAGGGACCCGCAAGTTCTTCTGCTTGCTGTAAAACATTTCTATCCTGTGATAGTACCTTATATCTTAATCCTCTACCTTTTTTATTAGTTCTTCTTCCTGCTGTTGCCAATTTAGCCTTCCACAAAGGTCCATTTAAACTTATGTCACTTTCCGCATTCTTTTTAGTAGCTGTTATTTTTATTTCAGCCTCATCATTATATATAATACTTTTTATAATTGAGCTAATTGGAACAAAAGAAGTTTCAATATTATCACCATGACCTGTAGTAATAATTAAATATACTGCTTTTTGATATGATTTATCTTCTGTATTACCACTAATAAAAACATAGCTCATAATTTTATTAAAAAATTTTAAATATATATTAGAACTTTCTAAGCCAGACCAAAAAGAAGAGTTTAATGTCAAATATAAATATAGGTTAGCTACTGATTCACTTTCTTTTTGTAAAGCTTGATAGATACCTCCAGAAGGTCCTTTTAAAGGACTGTCTTGAAATTTTAAAAAATCTTTTGCTGATACTGTTTTTCTACTAATAGTAATTTCTGGCACTGTTTTCCCATCAATTTTTCCACCTTTTAAAATTATATCTGCTTTTTTTAAAGTACCAGCTCTTTCCTCTCTAGTTCTAGTATCACCAGATTCAGGCTTAAAATTCTCTCCAAAAATTTCTTTAATAGTATCTGTAAATTTAAACTTAGAACTTTCGCTATATTTACCTTTAAGATAGCTATAAATACCCATTTTATCAACAATAAATTTTAATAAATCTTCAGCCATAGCATTTTCTGATAAAGCTTTATTATTTAAATATCTATCTAATACTTTACCAGGTTCAAAATCTTCTCTAATAACGCCTTCATCAACAAATTGTTGTAACACTTTTTGAAGGTCTCCTTGTTCTTTTATAGCATCATTAATATTATTTACTATACGACGAAGTTCTAATTCAATTTCCCCACCATTTTCTATTAATGCAGCACTAGCCTTAAAATCATATTCATTTATTGTTCTACCATGAGCTTGTTTAGTACCAGTTGTAATTAATTCAATTTTTTGTAAATTTTTACTACCATCCACATTCTTAACTAATCTTAAAAAAGGATTTTTTTCTCCAGAATATCTACCTACACTAGTTTTAACATCTTGATTCATTCCAAAAACTTTGTCTAATAATTTTATAATCTCTTTCACATTTTGATTATCAACATACATATCTCTAGCTATTAATTCTAAATTCTTTTTTCCTCCTACGGCTTTTAATATTCTTTTCTCTCTATTTTCTAAATATCTTATATATTTTTCACTTGCTGCTATAGCATCAGAAAAAGGATCATTACTCATTAAATTTAAATTTTTTAAAGTATTTTCAAAATACCACTTATGATTATGTATATATAGAGGATTTTCATTTATATATTTAGCATATTGTAACGAACCACGAGGATCATTATGCGAACTTTTTACTAACATATTAACTCCTTATGGTATATAAAAATAGCCTTTACCACTATATTGCGGCAAAGGCTATATTTCATTAATATCTTTACTTAATATCTTTAAAGTATAATTACTGTTTTCATCTCTACTCTTTGTTTTACTTTGCACACTTTGTATTGCAAAATCGCCCACAATAGGCGTAGCCTTTTTACCCATTATTAAATTTATATCACCTACAATATTAGCCGTAGGGATAGTTAATATTCCTGTATATTCTTCTCCTTCATTGTCATCTTTAAGCAAAAAATAAATTTCTGCTTGCACAACAATATCAGATAAGAAATTTTCCCCAACTGAGTATATGTGAGCATCTTCTATAATAAAAGAATAGTCCACAGTAATTTCTTTATCAATATAGTCTTCTCCAATAGTAAGTTCATACTCACTTCTGACTATATCGTATATTTTATTTCCTTTATCATCATAACAATATATTCCAGGAACTGGCATATGCTGAAGCCGCACTTTACCGCTAGAATCTACTGTATGAGTTTCTCTAGTAGAAATAACAATTTCTTCTTTATTTATAACATTAGAGTCTAGTAAAAAATTAAAATCTCGTTTAGACATAACACCTTTTGAGATAAGAAAATTTACATTATGATGAGTAAGCCATTGTATCAAACGTCGACCTTCTTGTCCACCTTCGGCAGACCTAATACTCTTTTCTTCATTAAGTTTACCTGCTTCAACATCTGTAAGATATAATATAGTTTCCTTAGGACCATATTGTCTTTCACCAATCTTAACGGGATTTATAGTTTTTATTACCACACTCTTTATTTGTTGTATTCCATAATTTTCAAACATATAGAATAAAGGTAGAGGTTATTAGCCTCTACCTATATAGTTAATTACGCACCTGCAACAGTGTCAGATGGACCAAGATCCACAGTCTCTGTAGTAGCATCATCAAAGTCATATTTAATGAGATCAATCATACCAGTATCACCAATGTTACGAAGAACACGGAGAGACATATTAAAGGTAGAAGGATCACCATCTGCTGACAGAGTAATTGTATTCTCAGGATTCACTTTAGCACGATGAATTAAGAATTGGAAATACTCATCTTTACCAGTAGAACGATTTCTAGCATAAGTATCTCCAACAACTCTATATGTGCCAGGGAATGAATCTGAAGAAATCTTAATTACTTGCGCAGAATCTGTTTTAATAGGTGTTTTATAAAATACAGCTACCTGTCCTGTGGTAATATTCTTGCCAGAAGTACCTTTCTTAATATACTGAGTTTCTGCATCAGTAGTACCACTAAAGGTAGATGTGGTAGCTTCCCAACCGCGAAGCTGTTCACCATTAATCCAACGTCCATTTTCATCAATTTCATAAATGTAAATGGAATTTTTCTTAAAAGCATGTTTCAATTCAAGTCGAGTGCTATTACTGACCGTAACCACTTCACCTGTAACATCTACATAAACTGGAGCAGTACTAGTTCCTTCGATAACTTTACCAGCACCTTGCATGATAGCCATGGACTTTGGAGAGAACACTGCATCTTCCAAAGTAACATTGATTTCAAGACCAAAGTCCCAAGAAATCAAGGCAGGATTCATTTATGTTCAATATGAATCGTTAATTCATATCCGTTATTAACAGCTTTATATTACTATAAAGATCAGACTATATCTTTATTCTTTAAAAAGAATATTTCCCACTTCAGGGTACTTACCCTTACTAATTAGTCGTTGAACTTTCAATCTTTTTCCATTTATAGCCACCAGTTGTATATCTTTTATTATTACATACATCAGATATTTTACTTAAATGACATCCAGAAATTCTAGCGGCTTCAGACATACTTTCATAAGTCGCCAATAATTTTCCTTGTAAATCATATTGACATACTTTAATTTTATTAGGTGGAATGTGAACAACATAGCTATCATTTTCTTTTCTAGAAGTCCACATTAAATTTTCTATATTATTATTCTGTCTATTTGCATCTTTATGATGTGCTTCTTCTCCTTCTAAAGGAGATCGATCAAAATAAGTTAAAACCAATCTATGAACGTAATACCAATCATATTTTTTAGTATTTTTATTATATAAATTAATACGTAAATAACCATCTTTATCTACTTTAAATTTTCTATTTTTTTTAGTTTTAATTAATCGTATATTACCTTCATTACTGATTTCATAATTCGGATTAGTGTTAATTACTTTCCAAGTACTCATCCTATTTTCCTCTTTTCTATAAATTTTAGATTGCTTAGCTGCTGATTATCCTATTAGATTTTCAGCATTTCAAGAAATTTTATAAGAGCTAATCTTAACCCTTACCACCACGAGCCTCAGCATTGCTAGCAGTTTTTTCAATTGTAGACACTTTAGCTGTATCAATATACAGAACAGGTTTTTCATGTCCTGCTGTATCGCGTTCGTAGAAAGTTACGTCAGCGACCTCTTTAATACCATATTGTTCAAAAATACTAGCCATTTAAGTCTCCTTAAGGAATTTAAATTTATTCTTTTTCATCTTCATCATTATCACCCATTAGCCAATGATGAAGTTCTTTATCTATACTAGCTCCAGCCATCATGGCTCGCAGCTGTATATCATAATCATCAACTATTCTTAGTTTTTTCAAAAGAAAATAGAATGTGTAATAAGGTAAATCAAGTATATCAGACCACCGCATATTACTATTTCTAGCCCAAAAACCTCCAAGTTGGTCACTAAATTGGGATATTTCCTCATTGTCACCACTCCTTGCTTTTGCCGCTTCACGCATTTTCTTTAATCTTTTAAATTTTTCCTTCATACGGCGTTCAGCTTCAGAAAGATTACTATCGTCTTCATCTTCTTCTTTGAAACTACCATTATAAACCAAATTTATATATTCAACTATTTCTTCAAAACCTTCTTTATTTATCTCAATATTATCTATCCCTTTACAACAACAAATAAACACTTGTTTCTCCATATCAGTTTCTACTTTATCAGCACCTATGAAGAATGAAAGCCCTTGCCGCATAAGCAAACTAGTAGAAGAATTATTATTTAATAAAATAAGAAAATAAAGAAATGCCGACATACCAGGAATTTCTGAAAATTCTTGTATGTCATTATCTGTATATTTAAATAATTGAATTGTTCTCAAAAAATCTATATATCCGTATTGTATAACTTCTCGTATTGTCCTATGGTAGAAAAAAACATTACTTTTATTAAGAAGTATCGGATCACCTGTTATTAATTTTAGCTTTAAATCTTCATTAACTAAATTCATAAGTACTATAAGTCAATCCATATCCAGTTAATTGAGAATTTAAAACAAATCTATCTGCTTTCACAAACTGCAAAGTGCCGATATTCGCAATTTTCTTATTTCCAAAAAGCTCATCTATTTTAGACATAAGCATAAATGGACGTAATGTTTCTCCATTAAGAACCCAATTTTCAGGTGGACATACTATTATGAATAATAAATCGGCATCTTTAAATTGCGGATTTGCTAAATTTTGTGAAAATCCATCATACAATACTAATATATAACTTCCTTTAATATCATCATTTTCTGGAACTTTTGGTACTAGAAGGATATTTTTATGGAGCAAACCAATTTTTTCATCCTCAGTAAGATTACTATGGGATAGAGGATTTTTATCGGTATAGTATAGTAATTTACATATATCATCGTCATTTATAATTTTTTCAGCTATTCTAAAAAGATTATCACCGACTGCTTTAAAATTTCTAATATTACTTCCCATTATTTCGCTCCTACCATAATGAGATAATGTTAATAATTTTTTCTATAGAAAAATTTTCTCCTATTGCAGAAAGAACAATTTTTCCTACTTTTCTTTTATTATTAGCTTTTACATAGCAAATGCCATCTTCTACTTCTATAGTGGCTAAATCTTCACTATCTAAATGATATTCAACATTCTCTACTTTTTCAGTAGTGCCCAGCTTTTCAACTTCTACAGAATATATTGCGATTTTACCCCATCGAATATTAGTATCGCCTATAATTGCATAAGTTTCAGATTCTTGCGGTTCTTCTTCTACATGTACAAATACTTCAAAATTAATTTCTTCTTTTCCTTCTAATTTTATCAATACTTTAGTATCTTCATCATAAAGTGCTTCAAAATAAGGACCACTTCCAATTTTTTTATTATCAGCATAAAAGTTAAAATTAGCCGAAGTAAGAGTACCTTGTTCATAGTAATAAGGCTTTATTGTATAAGAAGTATTTTTCTCTACAATAGGATTAGGCTGTAATACCATAATATAATTCTTATTTTCTTGTTCATAATTAGCTAAATCTTCTTCATCACCTTTAGCAAGAAGCAAGTCATTTTGTAAATCTTTTTTATCTTCTCCTAATGTGATGTAAGTAATACCATCAACAGATGAAGAATCAAATTCAATGACATACCACGCTTCTCCATCTACTATAAAACGTTGTTCTCGTTTAATATCGGTAGTAAATGGCATAATTATTTCCATAAATTTATTAGGTTCTGAAGCAATAATTTCTTGCACTCTACTTTTAAAAGTAGCACGAATCATATTCTCTTTAGAACTAAATTCATATACGTATTGTTCATGCCTCACTCCATAGTCATCAATCCATTTAAGTTTATGATTACATCGAGAAATAAAACTAACTGTATGATCTTGAATAGAATTTTGTTCTCGTTTCCATACTAGCCAATAATTCTCTGGACAATCATCAGGCATAAAATATTTCCAATATACTAATGCGCCAATAGGGAAATAATCATTTACCGAAGATAACATTTTTTTAGATAAACGAAATTCATCTTGTTTATTTTCGATTATAGCTACTTTGTATTGTTTATTATCATAAATAATATCTACAGAAGTAGGTGTTTCGGCAAGATAGTTTTCAAAATTACGTCGAGCCGCATTTTCAATCTGTTCTTTGTATGTAAAGCCATCTGCCGTCATGCGCGCCTGAAAAACACTATAATATCCATTATTCATTATTATCTCCTAAAAGCGACATACAATCAAAAATAGTGGTACGAAAATATGGATAATCTAAATAGCGTAAAGCGCCCATTTTAGCTTGTAATTCTAGATAATTTATTGTTTTCAAAAAATGAGAACTGGCTCCAAAAATTTCTATATACAAATTATTTAAAAAATTTTCCCAATCCCCATTTTTTTCTCTTTCGCAAAGTAAAGCAAATAATTTATTCTTAAGTTTATTTCTATATCCAATATTAACCTGGTCATCCATTATTGACCTCCTGCTAAATTAGTATAATTAAAAACTCGTCTAGAATATTTATTCGCCATTTTTTTACATTCTTCATCATATACAGATTCTAAATTAATAAGCGCATTAAGGTGTGCGGCCTTACCACTAATTTTAAAATCTTTATCATGATATAGCATTTCTATATTTTTCCAATTAGTAATGCTTCTTTTCAACCATTCATGCTTCATGTAAGTAGCAAGAACTTGCATTTCAGCGTCAGTTAATTTTTCTTTAAAAACTGTATTTCCTTCTTCGTCTTCTTCAAACTCTAAAGAGACTCTGGGA
>Ga0247611_10006251_pt1 | contig 15358 bp, 20 predicted proteins | sample 177DNAGHGhighgp2_FD_192422 | JGI IMG/M metagenome (GOLD analysis project Ga0247611, IMG submission 192422) | Sheep rumen microbial communities from Palmerston North, Manawatu-Wanganui, New Zealand - 1770 DNA GHGhigh gp2 | ecosystem: Host-associated > Mammals > Digestive system > Stomach > Rumen...
TCAGGACCGATACCGTCACCTTTTATTAATGTTATATTATGCATATATTTTGCCTCTTTTAATTATTCTAATTTTTCTATACAGCAATTGTTGTTTTATGTTGAATATACAGTTTTAAAGCTACAGATAATTGATCAGGGCAGCTTGTAGGTCTGCTTCCGCAAGGAAGTCCGGAAAGTCTTTTTATTATTTCATTAATATCCATTCCGATTACTAAAGAACCTATTCCTTTAAGATTACCGCTGCATCCGCCAACAGTTTCCATATTCAAGACTTTGTTATCTTTTATTTTTAATACCATCAGTTTACTGCATACACCGCTTGGCTGAAAACGAACTTCATCGACTCCGTCAATTTCTTTAATCTCAATATTTTCGCTCATATAAACTCCTTTTTTTATATTCTACATCCAATATCATAAACAGGTAAATGATAAAACCCTCATCACTCTTCCCAAGATTATAGCATATCAATTTTAGAAATATCAAATTTTATATTAATCTATTTCAATATCAGATAAACTAATTATTGCAACACTTTCAATATGGTATGTGTGCGGAAACATATCAAACGGCTGAATATACTCAACTTTAGCACCGTGCTCTGCCAAATATTTTAAATCTCTAGCTAATGTAGCAGGATTGCAAGACACGTATATAATTTTATCTTTTGTAAGTTTAAGCGCATAATCCAAACTGTTAGGAGTACAACCTTTTCTCGGCGGGTCTAATATTGTTACGTGGAATTGCCTTCCAAGCATAGCTTCGTTTGACAAAAATCTGCCGGCATCCCCTTTATGAAGCTCTATGTTAGAAATTTTATTCTCTTCTGTAATCCGTTTTGCAAAATTTACTGATTCTTTTTCCTCTTCTATACTTATAACCTTTGAAGCAATATCGGATAAACATATTCCAAAAGCGGTTATTCCTGCGTACGCATCTAATATTGTCGGATTTTTAAAGTTTTTATACACGTAATTCTTAATATATTTGAAAATATTATCTGCACTTTTCGGATTCACTTGGAAAAATGTTTTTGCACCGACTTTAAATTTCTTACCGCACAATGTTTCTTCTATGTAATTTACGCCGAAAAGAAGTGAAGTCTGCTCTCCTAAGATAATATTAGTTTTTTTAATATTGAAATTAACGCATACGCCTTGAATATTTTCCAGCTCGGAATAAATTAATTTTGCTAATTGTTTTAATTCCGGATTGATTTTTTCCGAATTTATAACAAGAACGACCAAACTTTTTTTATTTATTGAGGAGGTTCTGATAACAACGTGTCTTAATAATCCTTTTTTTGTTTCTTCGCAATAACCGCTTATACCGAGTTCTTGAGCTTTTATTCTTATGAAATCAATAATTTTGTCACAATATTCAGGCTGAATAGGACAATATTTAATATTTACCAGCTCATGAGTTCCTGTTTTATAATATCCTGCAAGAATCCGTCCGGAGTTTGTTGTCTGCCCAATCGGATATTGAATCTTATGACGGTATTCTTTAATTAGCGGTGACGGTATAACATCCCTAACTTCTACAGGTGTCTTAAAAATAGAGTGCATAACGTCTTCAACGATTTCTTTTTTGTATTTTAATTGTGCTTTGTAATCAATAAATTGAAGCTGGCAAGCTCCGCATACCTTTTGCATCTTGCAAAACGGTTCTACTCTATCAGGAGACGGCTCAACAATCTCGACAATCTCGGCATTGGCATATTTTTTATTCTTTTTTGTAATTTTTACTTTTACAATATCGTTAGGACAAGCATTAGGAACAAAAATAACATATCCATCAACTTTAGCAATCCCTAAACCGAGATTAGATAATTTTTCTATTTTTACTGTTAAATATTTAGACGTCTCGGTTTGCAATGACATTTTCCCTCTTAAATAAAAGTTTTACTTACATGGTTTAATCACTTGGATATTTCTTGTTTCAGAAATTTCCTGTCGTGCATCACGTATAATTTCTTTGTATTCTTCCGATAAGCTTAAACCGTTACAAAGTCTGTCAATAAATCCGTTATTTACTTTTACAGCTTTTTCTAATGCTCCTACGTGTTCAAGAACATCTTTTATGTCAGCCAAATCATAACCAAAAGATTGTTTAGATTGATAAACCATCATTTCACCGGTTTCGGCTACCAAAGGTTCGCCGCCTAAATCAAAGTGAAGTTTAAAAACAGATTTTAAATCCTGTAACTCTGCCTGCATTGTAGCTATACTTTCTGAATCCTTAAATATCTGTCAAAAAGATAATCGACATTCTTCAATTGCTTTTGCTGCCAGTCTAATCTTTGCAGATATAACTTTTTAAGTTTTGGATAAGCAAGCGCTAATCCCATTGTATCAGCCATCGCACGGTGATGATTTGTCAAATCAACATTAAACCTTTTTGTCAAAGCTTCCAATCCGTGAGATTCAAGCTCTGGTGCAATTTCTTTAAACATCATTTGCGAATCAATTCTCGGATTTGTAAGTTTTTCTCCGGTTACTCTCAATTTTGCTTCATTTAAAAATGAATAATCAAAAATAACATTATGAGCAACAATCGGATAATCGCCTATAAATTCTAAGATTTTAGGCATTACTTCTTCTTCTGTCGGAGCATTCTCAACCATTTCTTGAGTAATTCCATGTATTGCAATACTCGATTTTCTTATATGTTGCTGCGGATTAATAAGAGTTTGAAACTCGTCTTTTATTTTTCCGTTTTCCAGTCTTACAGCTGCAAACTCAACCAATTTTTCTCTTGTATAATCCAACCCTGTTGTCTCGGTATCTAAAACTATCTCTATAACTTTTTTCTTTGGCATTACTTATACATCCCCTAAATATTGTTCTAAAGATTTTGATATAGAAAATTATCTACTCCCTATCTCACCCCATAATAGAATAATAGCATAAATATATTAAATATGGTAATATATATTTAATCATTTATACAATATTGAATAATAAAATTTATAAAACGGAGGAATGTTATGGTACAAAAAGTTGATACTAATAATTTTCAAACAGAAGTTATTGAAAGTGATAAAATTACTATAGTAGATTTTTACGCAGATTGGTGCGGACCATGCAGAAAACTTTCTCCTATAATTGAAGAAATTGAACAAGAACTCAGCGATAATGTTAAATTTACTAAAATTAATACTGATGAAAACATTGAACTTGCACAACGCTACCAAATAAGCGGGATTCCCACTCTTTTGGTGTTCAAAAAAGGTGAACTTGCGGAACGCATGGTTGGTTTAATGCCTAAAAGTTCAATTATTACAAACATCGAAAAACATGTATAACAACTTTTAACTTTTATATAATCTTGCGTATATATCAAGTATTGCCAAGATTCGAAAAATATTATATAATCGCTTATATAAAAGGAGAAAGAGTATGTTGCCTATAATCACTGAAGAAGTTTCATCAGAAATTTTTACTGAAGCATTTCAAGATATACAATCTTGGAGAAAAAACATGGTTCAATACATGAAAGAAGAAAACCCCGAAATAAACACAGCAATATTAGAAGTTGCAAAACATGATGAAAATATAGATTTAAAAGCAGTTGCACTTGGAGCTTATTTATCTTACAGGCTGCTTGAAGTAGCAACTGAAAGTGAAGGTATGACAATCGAAGCATAAAAAAGAGCCGATTAATTATCGGCTCTTTTTATTTTATACTTTTTCTTTTTTTAAAGCTTCTCTTGTTTTAATTCTTATCTCGTTATCAATATCAAAAATTTCGTCTATGGTTGGTGATGATATTGGTTTATAAATTGACATCATATATTCAACCACATTTATAATATCAAACAATTTTATTTTACCCTGCAAGAACTCAAATACTGCCTCTTCGTTTGAAGCATTAAGACAAACAGTCGCAGAGCCTCCAATTTTTCCTGCACTGTAAGCTAAATCAATAGCTTTAAACTTTTCTCTGTCTGGTTCTTCAAAATCCAATCTTGCAATCTCTGCAAAACTAAAACTTTTAGATTTTATACCGTAATACCTCTGGGGATAAGTTATTGCATATTGAATAGGAATATGCATGCTCGGAAGCCCAAGCTGAGCAATTACACTTCCATCTGCATACTCAATTGCAGAATGTACAATACTTTGAGGATGTACAACCACATTAATTCTTTCATAAGGCATATTAAAAAGATGGTGTGCTTCAATTACCTCGAGCCCTTTATTCATTAAAGTTGCACTGTCTACCGTAATCTTTTTCCCCATATTCCAACGAGGATGAGCAAGTGCCTGTTCTACAGTTGCATTCTTCATTTCTTCGACAGATTTATGTAAAAAAGGTCCGCCGGAAGCAGTAATAATAAGGTTATCAACTTGTGAAATATCTTTTATACACTGGTGGATTGCACAATGTTCGCTATCTACAGGAATTATATTAACACCTTTTTCTTTTGCTAAAGGCATAACTATATCACCTGCCATAACCAAAGTTTCTTTATTTGCAAGAGCAATATCTATTCCGTTGTTAATTGCGGTAATTGTTGGCTTCAATCCGATTTTACCGGAAACAGCAACCAATATTATATCGTTCTCTTTATTTGAGCATATTTCTTCTATTGATAATGGTTTTGCACCTTTAATACCTTTTATATCATTTGCATATGCATATTTTGGCTTAAATTGTTCTATTTGCTCATTAAGCAATTCCAAGTTATTTCCTGCTGCAAGTGCAACCACTTCAAACTTATCTTCAATTTTTTTTATTACTTCTAATGCTTGTCTGCCTATTGAACCGGTAGAACCTAATATACTTATTTTTCGTTTCATTTTGTTCTCTTAATATTTTTATTTTATACACTACTCTTCATCATTATTATCTTCGGATTCGTCATCACTCTCATACTCTTCGTAATCGGAGCTTGAGTCGTCTTCATAATCATCTTGGTTCTCATCAAATTCGACCGATTCATCAGAATTATCGTATTCTTCGTATTCATCTTCCTCGTCATAATCATCATCCTCATATTCTTGCGACACGTTATTATCATCCTCTTCATCATATTCCGATTCGTTTATTTCTTCATTATCTTCATACGATTCATTATCCGGATTATTTTCTTCATATTCTCCAACCGTCATTTCAGGCTCAATATCTTGATGTTTGCCAATTTTTTCACCGGCTATTTCCAACTCCTGTTTAACTATTTTTTTTGAATAAGATAACGTATATGAATTTTGAAGCGCAGACTCAAGTGCATCATAATACTCTTCCAAATCCCCTATAAATTTGTATACTCTTGCCAGGCAATAGTACAAATCTCCGTTTGGTTCTCTGTCTAATGCTTCATGTAAAATCTCTAAAACCTCTTCTGCTTCATTGTTTTTTAAACAGATTTTTACAAGCAGTTTATATGCTTCATAATCAACAGGATTATATTGGATTGTTTTCTTCAGATATTCCTTTGCTTCTTCATCATTGCCGTTTTTGAAAGCAATAGAACCAAGATTATAATATGCCCAGCTATAATCCGGCGAAATCTCTAAAATTTTTTTATAACATTCAACCGCAAAATTTGTAAGCCCGTCATCCTGATACAAATATCCTAAATAAAAATATGCATAAACGTCTTTTGGATTTATTGATACAGCTTTTTGAAAACTGTCCAATGCTTGATTTCGTTCATCTTTATTGTAATAACACAATCCCAAATTAAAGTAACAATTACTGTCATTAGGATCTGTTCTTAATACGGTCTTAAAACAATTTTCGGCTTCATCCCATTCTTTTAAATCAACTAAAACTTCTCCTAAATTATAAAAAAAGTCTTCTTGCGGTGAAATAGATATTGCTTTTTTATAAACCTCTTTTGCTTCTTCAAATTTTTTCAGTTTTTCATAAACTATGCCAAGGTTATAATGCAGTTCAGCATCTTCCGGAAAATATTTACAAAGATATTCCAAATTGCTTTCCGCTTCTTCATTAAAACCCTGATTTACCAATAAAATAGACAACTCTCGTCTTGCTTGAAAATTTGAAGGGTCTTCTTTTAAAATCTCTTGAAGTGTTTGAATATCATTTTCCATAGTACGATTATATCAAGGTGAAAGGTTTTAGTAAATAACTAAAAGTAATAAAATATGCTTATATTAACAGATTTATAAAAAAATTAAAAATCTTCACACGACACGCAAATGATGATATAATCTATGTATGGAATATAAAGACTTGTCATCAAACCCTGTTGCGGTTGTTTTACAACTTGTGGGAGCAAAGTGGAAAATATTGATTATAAAAAACCTTTTAAAAAAGGATATGCGTTTTTGTGAGCTGAAAAAATCCGTAGGATGCACTGCAAAATCACTAATTTCGTGCCTTAAGGATTTAGAAGAAGACGGACTTGTAACAAAAGAAGCTAATTATATAAACATTAACAAATCAGAATATTGTCTGACAGATATCGGATATACTTTAAAACCTGTTATAGATTCAATGCAAAAATGGGGAAAAGAATACAAAAAATTAAGAAAATTAATGGAACAATACAACACTTCAGGAGATTAATAGAATGAAAATACATTATTTAGGACACAGTGCTTTTGAAATAATAACTGAGGACTCAAAAAAAATCCTAATTGACCCTTTCTTGGTTTGTGTACCAAATTATAAGCCGGAAAATATTACTGATATTTTTGTAACCCACGGACACGGAGATCATTTGGGAAGTTCAATCGATATATCTGCAAAAACAGGAGCACCCATTACAGCTGTTTTTGAACTCGCAAATTATTGTGCAAGGAAGGGCGCGAGCACTATAGATATGGGGCTTGGTTCTTGGAAAGATTACAGTTGGGGAAGAGCGATATTAGTTCCGGCATTCCATTCAAGCTCAACACCTGAAGGTCAATATGCAGGAAGTCCTTGCGGTATAATTATGGAAATAGAAGGTAAGACCATTTACCATGCCGGAGATACATGCTTAAACTCAGAGATGAAAGTTATAGGTGAAGTTTATCAACCAGACATTGTTATGCTGCCAATAGGCGGTAAATATACTATGGATATTGAGCATTCCGTAATCGCAGCCAAGTGGCTTCAAGCCGCTGTTGTTATTCCAATGCACTATAATACATTTGATGCAATAAGCACTGATGTAGATGATTTTAAATCACAAATAAGAGATTTAGGTAAAATACCTGCAGTAATTCCTATTGATGGGGAATTTTAATAATAAAATAACTTTTATTATATTATTGTGGTAAAATAATAATTACAGAAAACTCCGGAGATAAAATGCGTAAGTTATTATTGTTAATAGGAATAATGGTTATTGCAGCAGCAAGCAGCTTTGCAGCCAAGATTCCAGAAGATATTAAAGGATATATAGAACAGTCCGTACCTAATGTAGATATAAGATTTGACGGAGTTATAATTTTCCCGTCAAACACATTGTATTTACCATTGTTTCCTTCACTGTTTACAGATATAAAAGATTTATCAATAAAACAAACTTATCCTGCAGGAATGAGTCTTATTCAAGAGCCGGATATTATTATATTTAATAATGATTTTGTACTTATGAAAGTCTTAACTGACGGCGAAGGACACAGAACAGTGCTTCACCAAACAGAACCTCCGGTCGAAGTAAGAACAGCTTTACTTCCTCAAGACATGCTGGTACCGAGCGGTCTGATTATTCCTGAAAACATCAAAGGAATTATAGGAAACTTAAAAATTGATACAAAAAATGAGGATTTAATAAAAGTTGAAAAAGATGATTCTTTTGAAGATTTTCTGAAACAGGAAAAAACTTCCTATAGGCAAAGAATCATATCGGAATTAGCAAATAAAACGATTTATGTTACAACAAACTATTCAAAAAATATTCAGGTAGTTGAACCGGGAAATACTGCACCAAGTTATTCTCTTGCTCAAAAATCTATACCTATAGATACAAAAGCTGTTAATGACGGAAAATTTTTGTTAGTAACATCTTATGACAGACCTTTTATTGATATTGTTTCTGTAGCAGATTCAAGATTTATTAAACAAATTGCTTTGACATCAAATCCTGAGCAAATATTGCTTGACAAAAAAAATAATAAAGCATATATAACATCTCCTTCTGCATCGACAATTTATGTTATTGACTTAAAAACAATGTCACTTTGCCAAAAAATTAAAATAAACGGATACTGCGAACACATAATTCTAAGTGATGGAAAATTATTTTACGTAGATAAACTTCATAATGAAATTTGGTCTATTGAACTTAACAATGACTATAGACTTAGAGATATAGGAAAATTCCCGAATGTATCTGCCTTAGCATATGCTAATAATAAACTCTTTATTTCAAGCAGAACAAAAAGCCGTATTGCTGTTATAGATTACGATACTCTTGGTTTATTAGATGAATTTACAACCGTTAATAAGCCAACGGCGATGCTTGTTCAAGGAAATAATCTTTATGTTCTCGGCTCTCAAAATAATGAAATTCAAAAAATTGATACTGTTTCTTATAAAATAGTAGGAAACATTAAACTGGGAACCGGCGGATTTTCCTCCGGTCTGACAAGAATGGCTTGTAATGATAATCTTGCAATTGTAACTGACTTGAAAAATAATTATTACTCTATTATTGATTTAACAGACGGTTCACTAATAAAAACTTATGAACTGAATATCCCGATAAAGAACGTTATAATTGCCGAAAAAGTAAGACTTTTTGAATAGTAACAAAGAATTTTTATGAATATTATACTGGATGAAATAACCAATAACACAATGGCAGATTTAGAAAAAACTCAAAAAGAGTTTTGGAATGTTCCGCGTAAAACCGGTGTTATGCTTAATATGTTTATAAAAATGATGTCTGCAAAAAATGTGCTGGAAATAGGAACTTCTAACGGATACTCCGGTCTTTGGATATCTAAAGCTCTGAAAGAAACAGGCGGGCACTTAACAACAATAGAATATTACGAAAAACGCCAGAGTATCGCAATAGAAAACTTCAAAAAATGCAGTGTGTTTGATATAATTACTCCAATTCAAGGTTCTGCTTGTGATATCATAAGAAATTTTCCCGAAGATATGATTTTTGATTTTGTATTCATTGATGCCAATAAAAGAGAGTACGTTGAATATTTTAATCTCATAAAACCGCATCTTGCTTCCAAATGCATGATTGCAGCGGACAATATATTATCTCACGCAGAAAAAGTTCAAACTTTTGTAGACGCAATAGATAATGATGATGAATTTCAATATGAAATACTTGAACTTCCGGGCGGTTTACTTACTGCATACAGAGATATTAAATAATGTATAAATCTATAATTTTTAATCTCGGAAGAGATGCTCTGAGATATATTGTACAAAAATACAAAATTAAACAACTCTACATTCCATACTATTTATGTGACGTCATTAGGCATACCCTCGTTAAAGAAAATTGCAAACCGATTTTTTACCATATTGATGACAATTTTTATCCGGTAGATAGTTTTAACAAAAGTGATTATATACTGTATCCGAATTATTTTGGGATTTGCGGAAAAAATGTTTTAAAAATGGTACAAAAATATCCACTTACAATAATTGATAATGCTCACGCATATTTTGATAAACCCCAAGGTTTTGCCTGCTTTAACGCAGGTCATAAATTTAACTGCAAAAACTCAATTTTATGGTTCAAAGATAACGGTGAAAAAACTCCGGATAATTTATTAAACAACTCTTTGAAAAATACATACAAAGAACAATTTCTTCAGCTGCATTCAATTTACGGAAAAACAAACCTTTTAGAGATTGATACACATTCGATTTCTTTTGTATATCCTTATTTAGCCGAAACAACAAAAGAAGCTGATAATCTGGTTAAAAATTTAAAAGAAAAAGGCAAAACCGTTTACCGTTACTGGAATCCTTTACCTAAGAGTTTTAACGAATATAAATTCTATTCAAGACTCGTTCCGATACCTATTTTGCCACATCAAGCTGATTAGTATGTAGTATATGTTATATCTTAATTTGCATAACAAGATGATGCTAGACAGCTTCTTAATTTATTCAAAGCTCTCATTTCAGTTTGTCTTATGCATTCTTTTGTTACACCAAATTTTTTGCCAATATCTTCCAATGTTGTTTTTGCGAAATTTTCCAAACCAAATCTCATTTTGATAACAGTCTGTTCTCTGTCTTTTAATACAGAAATAACCTGTTTTAAATCATTTTTAAGCTCTTCATACTCAATGTTTTCTTCAACAGTTGCCTTTCTGTCAGGCAAAACATCCGCTACAGACATTTCACTGCCATCTTTACCGTCATAACTTCCTTCTATAGAAACCGTAGTTGTATATGCAGATAAAAAAGTATCTATTTTTTCCGGCTCAATATTCATTTTTTCGGCAACATCTTTTGTTGTTACAGTATTGTATGTTCGCTCCAATTCTGCTTTTATTTTAGAATATTTTGACAAGGTTTCTTGTATATATACCGGAATCTTCATACAATGTCCCTGTTCAGAGATTGCTTTAAACATTGCTTGTTTAATCCACCAAGTTGCATAAGTAGAAAATCTGTACCCTAAATTAGGATTAAATTTATCTACTGCAGCCATTAAACCTAAATTGCCTTCCTGTATCAAATCAACCAACGGTAGTTTTGAAACATGAATTGCTTTTCTTGCAACAGTTAAAACTAACTTTAAGTTTGATTGTACTAATATTTTCTTTGCTTCTTCATCACCGTTTTGAACTCTTAATGCTATTGTTCTTTCTTCTTCTGCGCTCAATGAAGGGTAACTGTTTGCTTTTCTGTAATATGCATTATATTCACTATTTACAGTTGGTGCCGATGCATACTCTTCTCTGAACGGATTTGATGTTCCTGTTCTTTTCATTTGAAAAACTTGATCTTTCATACTTCTTAAACTCCTATGGTAAATGTACTTTTATTTTTATATGGGGTAAGGATAGACGAAACACATAACAAATAATCCTTATATACTTATGATATATCATCAGTATATAAAACTCAATAGTTTTGTTAAGAAATATTACAAAAAACTCCCTATTTTTGAAATAATTTTACAAAACTTAATATTTAGGAAAAGCTAAAATGTTGATTAGACTTATGTCTGCAAATTATTTATAGCTTTATTTAAACTCTTCTCCGATTTTTGGATTAACTATACGGATAAAATCTTTGCTGTCACCCATAAAGAAACTTCCGAATTGCATTACAGTAGGAACTAAGAGTCCTTTTGAAGTTGAGATAAAGAACTTATCATCTTCAATTTTTGCTATAGTTCCGGGAGGATGAGGCAAGCTAAAAGCATCCGATGCTACTTCTGCTTTCATAATTTTCATCATGTTGCCGCGGAATGTTGTACTTGCTAAAATAAATGGATTCAGCGCACGAATAAATCTTTCAAGCTCTTCTGCGGATTTTTCATAATTTATATAAATTTCACTGTTCTTTAGTCCGTTGCCTGAAACAAATTCTCCTTTGGGCTGAGGTATGCGTGGCAAAGGTTGAGTTTCATATAATTGCAGAATTTGAAGTAATAATTCAATTCCTATATAGTTTAATTCGTTGAAAATAGTTCCCATTGTTGCTTTTGAGGGTATGTGATACGGTTTTTGAGCAATAATGTCACCTGTATCAAAGTCGGAATCCATAAAATGTAAAGTTACACCTGTTTCGGTTTCACCGTTCATTATAACTCTTGAATAAGGATTTCCGCCTCTATATTTGGGAAGCATGGAAGGATGAACATTAATAAAACCGTCACGAACCGATTCAATAAGAACTTTAGGAATTTTATAATTATATGAACAAACAACTGCTGCATCTACATCCAACTCTTTAATAGTTTGTATTAATTGAGGTTCATCAAGTTCATCAAAATCAATATAATTAAGTCCTCTTGAATGTATAAAACGTTTAAAATCAACATACATATTATGGTCTTTTTTAGGACCGAGAACACCCACTATATTAACTCCGGACATCAATAGTCCGTCAATCCCTATATATGCCATATCAGGGATACCAACAAATAATATTCTTTTTTTAAACATTGTTCTGTTGAACATTAAACCTTAACCTTAATAATTTCATTCAATAATTTTGAGCATTCGTCAACCATATTTGCACAATGAGCTTTTCTCTCAGGAGAAGCCATGTCCATGCCGGCAGTTAAAACTCTGCAGCAAGTTGCCTTATGATTTTTTTTAAATTCTTCAATAAATTGTTTAGCCTTTACTCTTGCCAAATATTCATTACCTTTTATGTTATCTCTACCGTATAAGTAACCTATAATACACTGAGATGCACCGATAGCACCGCAAAGGCAGCCCGAGCCCATTCCGCCCGAAAATGATGACACAACGGGAAGAAGCTCTTTTGGAACAATACCGCCATCTATTGCACTTTGCATTACACTTTCCGCGCAGGAATATCCTTGTTCTGTGAAGTATTTAACTGCTTCCATCAAAATATCCTCTTTTACTTTTATAATCCATTTTATCATTAAATCAAGTTTTATAGAAGGGGTAAATATATAAAAACAAACAAAATCAGACTAATTTTTACTTTAACCGGTTTTATAAAAAATCATCTATTTAGATGATATCAAATGATTAATTGTGTATAATAATAAAAGAAAATAATTGGGGAGATTGGGGCATTATGTTCAATAACATTAACGACAATAATTTATTACAATTTGACAATGCCAGTAAGGTAGTTAATCTGGCAAATATTCGCTCCACTTTACATAAAACCGGCTATAATACAAATCCTTATGTAGATAAAACGGAGATTTCCGCAAGTGCGATGCAATTATTCCAAAGAGATTTGGATATAAAAAAATTCGCCAAAATAGCTGCAGAGAATCCGGAAGATCTTTCTTATATGGAAAAAATGCAAGATTTGTTTGCAGATGGAGTTGTTGATCCATTCGAAGAAAATGTTTTATCCGAACTTGTAACAAATTCTAAATTGTGGGATGACCTAAATTCATAAATATGATAGAATGCTATTATGGCATCGTCGGATTATTACATAGAAGACAACTCAGACATGGAAAACAAAAAGCTTGAAGCTGCTCGTAATCACTATATGCACGGTGATTATCAAGCTGCTTTAAAGCTATACTTAAGTTTAATTAATACTAATATTTCTTATAAACTATATCATCGTATCGGAAAATGTTATTATAAAATGGGAGATTTTCAAAACGCAGAAGAAAATTTCACTAAATCGGTAAACATGCAAAAAGATGAAAACCCATCATACATTTATCTTGGTAATATTGCATACAAAAAAGAAGATTTAAAGCGTGCTATTTATAATTGGGCATGCGCATATGCTTACAAACCTGATGACGATACAGTCTGTCTGAATCTTGCAACCTCTTATTTTTCTTGCGGTATGAAATTTCAATCAGTATTTTATTATGAAAAATACTTAAAATATGCTCAAGAAAGAGGAAAATCATACTCTACAGTTAAAAAAAGTCTGGACGAATATACCAAAATAGGTAATGACTTTTTACAAAAAGCAAAAGCTGCAATTTCCAGAAAAGATTACAAAACGGCTATTGAATTTTTAACTTTTGCGTATAAAAATCTTCCGACTAATTATGACATAAACTTTTTATTAGGAACTGCATATCTTGCCGAAAACGACAACATGCACGCAATGATTTATTTAAAACAAGCATATTGTATCAGTAACAGATCTGTCGAAGTTCTGCAGATGCTAACATCTGTATATATCAATCTTGGAGATTTTACAGCTGCATATTGCTCTTTAAGAAGGATTCTTCCTTTGGTTATAAACAATCAAGAAGAGTACTTAAACACTATGCAGGTAATAAAAGAACTCAATTCCACTTTTGACGAACAAAGTTATCTCGGACACAAAGAATGGGGTGACAATTACTTCCGAGAAAATAATTTTCATTTTGCGTTATTTGAATACGAAAACTGCACTCTTCTTAATGAAAATATGAAAATCGAACTTGCTGATACAATAAAGCGAATAAATCTTTTCATAAATCCCGAAACTAATATTATATCCACAAGCATGGAAAAAGGCGAAAAACTTCTCAAAAGCGGCGACTTTAAAGAAGCAAATAGGTATTTTTCTAAAGTTTTATTGTTTTCTGAGCCGGAAAGTCAGGAATATAAAATTGCTAAAGCGCGAGTAACAAATGTTTAAACAAGTTTTTGGTAATTTAAGAAAATGGTATTATTTATATATCCTTCGGCGGAAATACTATCGGACAGGCTCATGCAATGCCTGCGGCAGATGCTGCCAGAAAATTTATGTCAAACACAAGGGTATAATTCAGACAGAAGAAGAGCTTGAATATTTAAAAACTCAGCACCCGTTTTATACTTATCTGAAAGTTATAGGAAAAGACGAAACAGGTCTGGTGTTTGAATGTACAAATCTTAACAAAGAAACGGGAAAATGCAAAATTCATAAAAAACGTCCGGAGATATGCAGAAGATATCCGCAAGAAGAGTTATTCGGAATGGGAGGAACGCTGGCAGAACACTGCGGATATAAATTGGTACCTATTGAAAGCTTTGAAGAAGTTTTTAATAAAGTACAAAAGCAGACATTAAAAAAACTATGACTCTTTATCTTCTGTTTTTGAATCATCATGTCCGCGTTCTAATTGAGCAGATGACCATAATTCTTTTAATTTGTCTTTTATGCCGATTCTTCCGAACCATTTATAAACAAAACGCTCTTCATATCCAAGACCACCGTTTAATTTTAGACAATCATTAATTGTAAAAACAGCCTCTGATATTGAAACTCTGACAAAAAAATGCGGTTGTTGATATTTAGATATATCCATCCATATTTTTAAATTATTATACTTTGCAATATTTACACTTCTAATATTGTGAGCATCTGACTGTTCTTGCACCATAAAACTTTTTAAATTGTCTTCTAAATCTTTAAATGTCGCCATTTTTTATCCTTAATTATTTAAACTGTGTATAGGAGCCGGTATTCGGCCTCCTCTTCTAACAAAATTTTCAGATGAAAGATTGTTAACCTTCATAATCGGAGCTTCTCCAAGCAATCCTCCAAATACTATTTTATCACCAACTTTCTTATTAGGAGCCGGAATTATTCTTACTGCAGTTGTCTTTTTATTTATCATGCCAATAGCCATTTCATCGGCAATCATACCTGCTATTGTCGAAACAGGTGTATCTCCCGGAATTGCTATCATATCAAGTCCGACAGAACACACGCAAGTCATGGCTTCCAACTTATCAAAAGTTAGATATCCGTTAGATGCAGCTTCTATCATTCCCGCATCTTCCGAAACAGGAATAAATGCT
>Ga0247611_10006252_pt1 | contig 15355 bp, 15 predicted proteins | sample 177DNAGHGhighgp2_FD_192422 | JGI IMG/M metagenome (GOLD analysis project Ga0247611, IMG submission 192422) | Sheep rumen microbial communities from Palmerston North, Manawatu-Wanganui, New Zealand - 1770 DNA GHGhigh gp2 | ecosystem: Host-associated > Mammals > Digestive system > Stomach > Rumen...
TATTTCGGTTGGGGGACAGGAGACAAACCTGGGAACAATTCAATGGATAACAGTCAGTATCCATCTTTCATTGATTGGGGTGATTATTTGAATAATGCTGAAGAAGGATGGCGGACATTGGAAAAGGCTGAATGGGAGTATCTGCTGTTGTACAGGAAAGATGCAGCCTTCAAGCAGGGGACAGCAACAGTGTGCGGAGTGCATGGAATGGTATTGCTGCCTGACAGGTGGCAGGTGCCGGAGGGTATGGTGTTCAGTCCCGGTTGTATCAGTTGGGAGGATAATGTTTTCACCCGCGAGCAGTGGGAGCGAATGGGGGGTAAGGGTGCTGTCTTTCTGCCTGCAGGGGATTATATATGGAACGGGGCTCCGCCACACGAAGGGGCCTCGGGCCTGTATTGGACCGCCACCCCCGTGGGGGACAAGGAGGCTTATTACGTCTGTTTCTACGACGGCCGTGTCTATGCCTCGGTAGTGAATCAGCGTTGTTTCCGTTTGTCGGTGCGGTTGGTCCGCGATGTGGATTGAGTGACGGGGGTTATGAAGAGGCATGGCAGGGGTGCCTATTGTGGCAGTGCAATGTAAAAGACTGGACTGCATAGGTGTTAGCGTGGAATATAAGAAATTTAACAAAAAAATCATGCTATGTCAAAATAAAGTTGTATATTTGTTACTCCAAAGTAAAACAATTGTTTAATTTAATTAATTAAATATCATGAAAGTAAACGAAATTATGGCTAACCTGGAAGCCAAACATCCGGGCGAAAACGAGTACTTGCAGGCAGTTCGCGAGGTTCTTGAGACCATCGAGGAAGAATACAACAAACACCCCGAATTTGAGGCCAACAAGATTGTCGAGCGCATTGTCGAGCCCGACCGTATCTTCACTTTCCGCGTGACTTGGGTCAACGATAAGGGTGAGGTTTGCACCAACTTGGGCTATCGCGTGCAGTTCAACGCCGCCCTCGGTGCTTACAAAGGCGGTCTCCGCTTCCACAAGGCTGTGAACGTCTCCATGCTGAAGTTCCTCGGTTTCGAGCAGATTTTCAAGAACAGCCTCACCATGCTGCCTCTCGGCGGTGGTAAGGGTGGTTCTGACTTCGACCCCGTTGGAAAGAGCGACGCTGAAATCATGCGTTTCTGCCAGGCCTTCATGTATGAGCTGTGGCGCAATATCGGTCCCGATCAGGACAGCCCTGCCGGTGACGTAGGCGTTGGCGGCCGCGAGATTGGCTACCTCTATGGTGCTTACAAGAAACTGGCCCGCGAGCACAGCACTGGTGCTCTGACTGGCAAGAGCTACGGCTGGGGTGGTTCTCTGATCCGTCCCGAGGCTACCGGTTTCGGTGCTATCTACTATGTCGAGCGCATGGTGAAGGAAAAAGGCGACAAGATGGAAGGCAAGCGCATTGCCCTCTCCGGCTTCGGTAACGTTGCTTGGGGTGCTGCCACCAAGGCTGTTGAGCTGGGTGCCAAGGTTGTCGCTATCAGCGGTCCCGACGGTGTCTGCGAGATTCCCGAGGGTATCACCAAGGAGATGATCGATTATATGCTTGACATGCGTGCCAGCAACCGCAACAAGGTTGAGGACATGGCTACCAAGTTCCCCGGCAAGGCTAAGTTCACCGCCGGCAAGAAGGCTTGGATTGTGAAGTGCGACATCGCTATGCCCTGCGCTTTCCAGAACGAGCTCGCCGAGGAAGATGCCAAGATGCTGCTCGCCAATGGCGTGAAGTATGTTGCTGAGGTCTCCAACATGGGTTGCCAGCCCGCCGCTATCGCCGCTATCCAGGCTGCTAAGGTTCCCTTCGGTCCTGGTAAGGCTGTCAACGCCGGTGGTGTTGCCACCTCTGGTCTCGAAATCTGCCAGAACGCTGAGCACCGCAACTGGACCGCTGAAGAGGTTGACAAGAACCTCCACACCATCATGAACAACATCTACGACATGTGCGTTGAGCACGGTCGCGAGGCTGATGGCCACATCAACTACGTGAAGGGTGCTAACATCGCCGGTTTCATGCGTGTTGCCAAGGCTATGGTTGCCCAGGGTATCATCTAATGTGACCCGTCAATTACTATGATAAAAAGCCGTCCGCATTGGGCGGCTTTTTTTTGACCCCAATCGGTAGGTCAACCAAAGTGGGAGCTAGTGCCTCCGTTTGGGTAAATGCTATGTTGGATGTTTTATTATTGAGGATTTGTTATGAATAGATTGTTTAATCTGTTTCTCGCAGTGATGCTGGGCGTAATGCTGTCCGCCTGCTCGGGCGAGAAGGTGGAGCCGGTGGCATACAACGGCCTGCCGCGCATCATACTGGACACCGACCTGGGTTCGTCGACCGACGACCTCTTTGCCTTGCAGATGCTTTACCGTTACTATGAGCAGGGCCGCTGCAGGCTGCTGGGTGTGGTGGTGGACCGCATGGGCGAGAACAATGCCGCCATTGCCGATGTGATGAACACTTATTTCGGCCACCCCTCTATCCCCATTGGGCTTGAGCGCAGCGGTGTTGCCAATCCCCAAGTGTGGATTGACTATTCTGGGCTTCCGGACTATAGGAATGCCGACGGCACAAGGATGTTCGGACGGACGCTGTCCGATTACAGCACGCTGCCCGACGGGTGGAAGCTGTATCGTAAGTTGTTGGCGGAGCAGCCCGACCATTCGGTGAGTATTGTGTCAACAGGTTTCGTCACGGCTCTGGCCCAGTTGTTGGAGTCGGAAGGCGATGGGTATTCGCCTTTGAATGGCGTGGAACTGGTGCGGCAGAAGGTGAAGTGCGCCTATGTGATAGGCGGTGTGTTTAGTGAAGAGGTGGAACCCGATTATAACTTCATGCAGGCGATAGATTTCAGTCTTAGGTTCTTCCGCCTCTGGCCTAAGGATGTGGATATGGTTTTCTCGCCCGGTGAGGTGGGAGATGCCATTGAATACAAGCCCGAGACAGTCATTGGAGATATATCGTGGACCAATGTCCACCCGATAAAGCAGGTGTATATGAAATGCGACTGCAACACGGGGCAAAAGATGTGGGACCCCCTGGCGGTGATACAGGCTGTGTTGGGCGACGAGCTCTTCAAACTCTCCGAGAGGGGCGAGGTGCGTCTTACGCCCAATGGCGAGACGATTTTCACTGCCAATACCCAGGGCAACTGCCGTTATCAGCTGCCGGGCGACAGTGTGTGGAATGTCGATATGCTGTGGCGTATCAGAAAATCTGTGATGATGCTCTAGCCCTTGACATTGGTTGGCGAAGTGCCACTAGAATGACTATTCCTTGCCAAGGCCGCACATCTTCTCAAACTCTTTGCGGAGTCCGCGGCCTTGCGTCATTTGTTGTGCCACGAACTCGCCGCGGTTGGCTTCCACGGGTTCCCATCCGTCGGGGGTAAGGGCGAGGTCCCAGCCGATGTAGGTCATGGAGGGCATGCGCAGTGCCATGTCCTCGGTGAGGCGCATCAGTTCGTCCCAACGGGGGATGGATTGCCCGAGGAAAGGCACTTGGCTGTCGGGGTGTGAGGGATGACGCTGGCCGCGTTCGTCGTAGCCGTCGGTGAAGATGACGCCCGTGGTGTCGTCGATGGAGGCGAAGAGGCCGCCTTGCGCCCCGTTGTCAACAAAGCTGCCTTTGCGTCCGGTGCGGATGAAGGAGGTGAAATGACGTATCGTCCCGTTGCGGTGGAAGGTGTTGACGCGGATGGTGTTGACCGAGTCGGGGTTCCATTGTGCCAGCCGCTCATCCTGCACAATTCGTTGCTCGATAATCCATCCGGGGTGTTGTCCGCTCTCGCTGTGCAGGAGGGTCTCGAGGGTGTGGCGGCATTCAGTCGCGTCGCATGAGACGAGCAGGCGTATGCCTCGTCCGCCACATTGGTTGGTGGGCTTCGCCACCAGCTGACGGGTGTCGGCACCGCTGTGCAGGATGGCCGTGATATCGTCAACGGAGGAGAGTTGCCACACCATGCGGTGGTAGAATGGCTTCAGACATTGATAGGTCAGCCATTTGTTGTGGACGATGCGCTCACCGTTGCGACTGTTCACGCGGCGGCAAATCTTGTTGCGCACGGCATCGGTGAGGTAGGTGCGGCGTTCGGATTCGCTGAGGGCGGCAAAGTGGTAGAGGTCGTACTCCTCGTAGAAGGTGCCGTGGAGCAGCGTCTCGTGGCATTTGTCCACGTTTCCTTGTGCCAGTTGCATGTAATGGCGGTACTTGCCGGGCATCAGTGTCTTGTAGAGTAGGATATAGGGGTGCATAGACCGATTGTTTCGTGGTGCAAAGATACGATGATTTTTTTGAATAGTAAAATAGTATTTATGGTCACCTCCAATAATCGATAAATCACCTCGGAGAGGTGTGACCCTCAATAACACCCTACAAGCCGTAAGACACAGTGCGGTGATGGTTAGTGCTATCCTTATTCGTCAAAATGAATCTATATGGTTGCCTTTTGCCATGTAACAACAATAATATGTGTAAATAGGCGTTATCATTACGTGTTATGAATGGGCATAAGCACGTGGCAGAGGGACTTGCTGAGGGCTATTGCTGTTTTCTGTGTGATGCACCTGTTTAAGAAAATATACCATGAAGAAAGAAGAGAATAGAGAAGAGGAGCGCCAGCGGAGGATGCTGCGCAGGGGGCGGCAATGGAGGGTGTTGCTCCGTATCGGGGCAGGGCTGTTGCTGCTGTTGCTGCTGTTCTCTATTGTGAAGAAAGGATGGATATGGTGTTGTATGCCGCTGTTCGGTTGATAACCGTAGATTGGGCAATGGATTGGATTTGAAAATGATGACAAATAATTGAGGAATATGAATAGAAGAATAGAAATAATAAACGGGCCGAATTTGAACTTGACAGGGCAGCGCCAGCCCGAGATTTACGGCACCGTCACCATGGAACAGATGGTGGCAGGCCTTCGCGAGCGTTTCCCGCAGGTGGAAATAGGCTATTACCAAAGCAATGTGGAGGGTGAGATTATCAACCGTCTGCACGAGGTGGGTTTCTCGGCCGACGGCATAGTGCTTAATGCGGGTGGCTACAGCCACACCAGTGTGGCCATCCACGATGCCATCGCCGCCATCACCTCGCCCATCATCGAGGTGCACATCAGCAACATCTTTGCCCGCGAGGAATACCGTCGCCACTCGCTCCTCAGCGATGTGTGCAAGGGGGTGATATGCGGTCTCGGCTTGGAGGGCTACCGCTTTGCTATCGAGTCATTCCTAAACGACAGGCAGCAATGAGACGCCTCCTTGCCATAATCACTTTCCTTGTCACGGGGTGTACCCTTTGGGCCAATGGCGACCCTGTGGCGACGTTCTGTGCCCTAACCCTCTCGCGCAACCCAATCGGTGTGCATGTCCCCGAGGTGCAGCTCAAAGACGAGCACCTCACCGTCACCCCCGTGGGCCGCTACACCCTGGTGCGGGTCGAATACCTGCTTTACAACAATAGCAAGAAGGACTTTGTCAACCTTCCCTATGGTTTCCCCATCGACTATTACCGTCACGGTTCAGACCGCTGGGCATCGGAAGACGGAATCAGTGAGTACGTTACCGAGGCGGGTTGGCGCGACGACTATGTGACCGAAGTGGTCTTTGCCCTCAACGGCATTCAGTTGCCATACCAAGTCTCTGCCGACAGTCTGCTGAAGGCGGGGAAACCCCTCCTCGCTCCAAGGGAAGAGGCCAAGGACACGACGGGATCCCTCTTCGAGTGGAGGCTGGACAGCATTGGCTACGCCCTCTACGAGTACGAGAGTGACCTCTTGCGCCGCTGGTATTACACCCGCCTCAACATCCCTGCAGGCAAGGCGGTCAAGCTGGTGGTACAATACCGCGTCGAGAATAATTGCAAGGTGGACCTGTCCCAGCAAGATGCGCAGGTCAGTCAGCCCCGTGGACACTGCCGCTTTGCCTACGACTTCTCTCCCGCCTCCTACTGGGGCAATGGCAAGGCAGAGACCTTTGCCGTGATGGTCGATGTCTCACGTGTGCGCACAGGACGCAATCTGGAGGACTCAAGCAGCTGTGTGCCCCAGGGGCTCCCTATGCACAAGATGAAAGGCGACCGCTGGCACTACACCTCACGCAACTTCGACCTCGCCAAGACCGAGCCGCTTAGCTTCTACTACTGGTTTGAAAATGAACCCGCCCGCCTCACCGACCTCTTCAACCACCGCATCTCCCCCGACCGCTACACCGTTGAGGTGAGCGGCTCCGACCCCAAATATCCCGCTGCCAACCTGTCGGACATGGACCTTGGCACCACTGCTGTGCTCTTTCCGGACAAAGCCGACTCGCTCCATATCACCGTCCATTTCAAGCAGCCCACCAAGGTCAAGACCATCCTCTTCTACAACGGCTACTGCAAGAGCCCCGATACTTGGCAAGCCAACAGCCGTGTTGCATCCATGATGGTCTATGACACCTGTTGCTGCGACCAGTGGCACACACCGCTCTTTTGCGACTATTACAACCCTTCGCCCGATTACTTCAAAGGCTTTGAGTACCTCCCCAAGCAGCTCCGCGCCACCGCTCCCGTCGACTTCACTTGGCAGGGGCTCACCGATACCGCCGAAATCATCCACATCTCCGACTACTATGGCAACAAGCCTGTCACCGAGTTGTATTTTGCCATCGCCACGGTGGCCAAAGGCAACAGATACAGCGACATCTGCGTCTCTGAGATAGTCCTTCTGGGAGAGTAGGAAGCCATCTTTCTCACTTTTTTTTCAATAGCGGTGTAAGATTTTGCTCGTTCATGCGACTACTATGTATGAAACGTCAATCAAAGGAAATATCGCAATTCGAAGCCGACTATCTGCTTCTTCAGCCCGCCATGCAGCGCATGGCCGAGCGCCTTCTGGGCAATAAGGATGAGGCCGCCGATGTGGTGCAGGATTGTTTTGTAACCCTTTGGTCCGAACGCGAAAGCCTGAAAAGAGTACTCAACCGCGAGGCTTGGTGCATCACCTTGGTCAAGCGCCGCTGTGTTGACATTATGCGGCGTCGCCGTCCCTCGGTCAGCATCGACGCCCTTGCCGTCCTTCCCGACGATGGTGTCCATCTCCCAGTCGCCGAAACGTGATTTGGAATCCACCACGGCAGGACGCTCGTCAATGCTCACACGGTCCTTGATAGGGATACGCGAACTCACAGCTCTCTTGCGATGTTTGAGGTGATGCGGCAGGTAGGTGTAGAGCGTCCCTCCACGTTCTTTGTCCCGCCTGATAATGTGGTATAACCATTCAATCGACACACACGTCTTTCCTTCGCGTTTTCTGACACCGACAATAGTCTCCAGCGACCAATGTCTCTTGAGACACTGCTCGATGTCCTGCCAATCCTCTTTTGATAGCTTCCTCGGTCTCCTGGGTATCGCTTTTCTCATCTCGGAGAACTGCTGTGCTTCGATTGCGACATAGTGTCGGTACATATTGGAGTTCTTTTTTATCTCCCTGCTGACGGTTGTTTTATTGACATCTATCAATTTTGCGATTGCCGACAGCGACATTTTTTTCTCAGACACACAGAAATTGTGTATCTTTGCTCTTTGGTAAGGTGTCTATATCTTTTCATTTGACAACTCAAAAGTAGTCATTTTACCTGAGAGTACCAAATTTTGGTACTCTTTTTTTCTACTTAGTGTTGCACTTGCAACTGGAATTTAGGCATTCTGGCAAATACAACTTTGTGAGCTTGCATTGTGCAAGCCGAGAAAAACGGATGCCCCCGCCACCCGTTAATGGAGGCAGGGGCCGCTGATGCATGTGGTGGCGTTCCTGTTTTTATGCAAGGCCAAATGCCTTGAGGTCTTCATCAACGGTTGTAATGCCACCAATGCCGAAGTTTTCCACCAGCACCTTCGCCACATTAGGCGATAGGAATGCTGGCATTGTGGGACCCAGGTGTATGTTTTTGACACCAAGGCTCAGCAATGCCAACAAGACTATCACGGCTTTTTGCTCATACCAGGCTATATTGTAGACAATTGGCAGGTCGTTTACATCGGCTAATCCAAACACCTCTTTGAGTTTGAGGGCTATAAGGGCAAGCGAGTAGCTGTCGTTGCATTGGCCAGCATCTAGCACTCTGGGAATGCCGTTGATATCGCCAAGGTCGAGTTTGTTGTATTTGTATTTTGCACAACCTGCGGTCAGAATCACACAGTCCTTTGGCAGCCGTTGGGCAAAGTCGGTATAGTATTGGCGGCTCTTCATCCTTCCATCGCAACCGGCCATGACCACAAACTTGCGTATGGCACCATTCTTCACGGCCTCGACCACCTTGTCGGCCAAGGCAAACACTTGCTCGTGGGCAAATCCGCCAACAATGCTGCCTTGCTCAATGTCGGAGGGAGCCGCACACGTTTTGGCCAAAGCGATGATTTCGGAGAAATCTTTCTTGCCACTCTTGTCTGCAATGATGTGTTTCCAGCCGGGAAAACCTGTGCTGTTGGTGGTGAATACTCGATTGGCGTATGGGGCGTTTGCCGTCGGGGGCACAATGCAGTTGGTGGTGAACAGGATGGGGCCGTTGAACGAGGCAAATTCTTCCCGTTGTCGCCACCAAGCGTTGCCATAATTGCCTTTGAGGTGGCTGTATTTCTTCAGTTGAGGATAATAGTGTGCGGGCAGCATTTCGCTGTGGGTGTAGATGTCGATACCGGCATCTTTGCTCTGTTCGAGCAGCTGCTGAATATCGCTGAGGTCATGTCCGCTGACCAATATGCCGGGTCTTTTGCCCACGCCTATGTTCACCTCAGTGATTTCGGGGTTGCCAAAGGCTTTTGTGTTAGCCTTGTCGAGCAACGCCATGGCTTTCACTCCCCAATCGCCAGTCTTTAGAGCCATTGCGGTAAGTGTGTCTGGGTTCTGGCAAGTGGCCAGTTCGCCAAGAGTGCGGAGTATGTATTCGTTGTTGTCGCCGTCCACCTCTCCCAAGCGCGCGGCATGTTCCAGGTAGGCAGCCATGCCCTTCAGGCCGTATAGGGTCAGCTCTTTCAGCGAGCGTATGTCCTCGTTGTCCTCAGCCAGCACTCCCACTTGCTTTGCCTTGCTTTCGTAGTCGCTTCGCCCTCCTTGCCACTCAAGCATGTCCATTTGCGGCAGCTCTATGCCTTTCGATGCGGTGCGTTCCTTCCACCAATTGCGCAACTCTAGGGCGTGGTCTATACGGCTGTAGATACTCTCACAGTCGAAATTGGCATTGGTTATAGTGCTGAAGAGGGCATCGTTCACAAAGGCGTGTATCCTTTGGCGGTTCTCGCAGTAGTGTCCTTTGGGGTAGGGCACGTGGTTTGCTATTACACCAAGCCCTTTCAGCAGATAGATTAGCAGGTCTTGTGCGTGTGCCGTTTCGGGGCTCTTACCACATACGCCGGCTAGTTTGCATCCGGTGCCGCCGGCAGTTTCCTGACATTGGAAACAAAACATTTTCTCGTTCATATTTAGTGTTTTAATAATTATTGCTTTTCTTTTTTTTCGGCTGCAAAAATAGTATGCTTTTTTCTCTCCAGTGGTATCATTTGGTACCTTGAGGTAAATAAATGTGCTATTGTTGAAAAAAAATACTATCTTTGCATTTGGATAATGTATCTTTACGGCTGTGGAATATACTGAGTTAAAGACCATGCCACTCTTTGCAGAATGCAGCGAGTCGGACATAGAAGAATTGTTGAAGTCCCCCTATAAGCGCAAGTGCTATCATGCGGGCGACCTAGTGCTGCGAGGCGGTACGCCCTGCCTGTCGCTGATTCTGCTCACTTCGGGCAGTGCCGAAAGCCGCATGGTTGGTGCCGACGGTCGCGAGGTGGTCATCAAACGCATGTCGGCCCCCCACATCCTTGCCCCTGCCTTCCTCTTTGGCACTGAAGGCAATATTCCTGTCGATGTCACCATGCTCACCGAGGGCACTGTCTGGCTCATCAACCGCGAAGGTTTTCTTGCATTCATGACCTCCCATCCCAAGGTGCTTCGCCGTTTCCTCAGGCTGCTGTCTGACCGCAGCCAGTTTCTCAGCAGCAAGGTGCGCAGCTTTGCTGTCCAGAGTCTCCGCAGTCGTGTTTTGGATTATCTCGACGAGCATGGCTCTATCGGTGCCGTTGGCTCCACAGCCGAGGTGCTTGGCGTGCTCCGCCCTTCGCTTAGCCGCGTCCTTGCCGACCTTCAAGCCGAAGGCCTTATAATTCGCACCAAAGAGGGACTTGTAAAGAAATAGAGGTTTGTATTATATTGCAAGCTGAAATAGTAATTCGGATTATATGAAACATATTGAGATTATCAACGGGCCTAATCTAAACCTCACCGGCCGGCGGGAACCCTCCATCTATGGCCGCACCACTATGGAGGAAATGGTTAGGGGCCTCAAGCAGCAATTCCCTGATGTAGAGATAGGCTACTATCAGAGCAACGTCGAGGGCGAGCTCATCAACCGCCTCCATGCCGTTGGCTTCACCGCCGACGGCATTATCCTCAACGCTGGCGGCTACAGCCACACCAGTGTGGCCATCCACGATGCCATTGCCGCCATCACCACGCCGGTCATCGAAGTGCACATCAGCAACATCTTCGCCCGCGAGGAATACCGCCGCCACTCGCTCCTCAGCGATGTGTGCAAGGGGGTAATATGCGGTCTCGGCTTGGAAGGCTACCGCTTTGCCGTTGAGGCGCTTCTCGGCAAGTAGGCCTTCTTTCCCCACTTTTTTTTCGAAAGGCGTGTAAGATTTGGCACCCTTTTGCGACTACAAGGCATGAACAGCGAAACAAAACAATTCGAATCCGACTATCTGCCTTTGCAGCCCGCCATGCAGCGCATGGCCGAGAGTCTTCTTCACGACGAGCAAGAAGCGGCCGACGTGGTGCAGGATTGTTTTGTCACCCTCTGGAACGACCGCAAAAAGCTGCGCCTTGTGGACAACCGCGAGGCGTGGTGCATCATGCTGGTGAAGCGGCGTTGCATCGATGTGTTGCGCCGACGCCGTCCCACAGTGGATATTGATTCCGTGGTAAATCTTGCCGAAGAGACTGTGGAGGATGATGGACGGCTGCAGTTGGCACTCCGTTTTATCAGCCGTCTGCCCGAGCGGCAGGCACAGGCCGTGCGACTGCGCCATTTCGACGATGCCGACACACGGCAGATTGCCCAGACGATGAATATCAGTGAGGGGAATGTGTATACCATTCTCTCACGTGCATATAGTTCACTTAAACAAATGATATTGAGTTATGAAAAAGAATAACGACACCCCCACGCTCGAACAGCTTCTCGCCTCGGTGGAGCATGCGGGGCGTGACGCCCGCCGCCAGCAGCAGCTGTCGGAGATGATAGAGCGGATGGCCGCCGAGGAGGCCTCGAAACGCCATCGCAGTGTTCGCCTTTGGACAGTGCGCTTTGCCGCCGCAGCCACGGTTACGCTATTTGTGGTAACCTCGGTATGGAAATTGACCAATTCTTCGCCCTTGGCAGGGGTGCAGGTGGCGCAGGCTCCGGTTATCCGTAAAACAAAGTTGCCGGTGCCTACGATGGAGCCTTTGCGGCAGGCGGCAAAAGCTCCTGACAATCCGTTGAATGCTCCCGTTAGCAAGCCCCAGGCGACGGTTGCTATGCCTGTGGTAGAAGAGCAACGTGTTGGGGCAGAGACGGTAACGGTGGAGCCAGTGCCGGATTTCCCCGTCATGGAGGAGGCAATAGCCGAAGCAGTCGTGCAGGAAGAACCCATGCCGATTGTTGAAGAGGAAGAGCCGGTCGTTACCGACATGGAGCCTGCGGCCATGGCACAATCCTCACCCACACCGAAACCTAAGCAGGAGCGCCGAGGTTTCTTCAGCCTGTTCCGTGCCGAGCCCAGCCTGATGGACGGTACCATGTTAGCCTTTAATATCTTATAACCCTCAAATAATTACATAGCATGAAACGCATTGCAATCATTCTCATCCTCCTTGGTTTGACGTTCGGCGGGCAAGCCCAACAGAGCGACACCCTTCCCGACACCTGCCAGTCGCGCCAGTCAGATGTCTCCCTGACCCTTGGCATCTCGGCCGGTGCCTCGTTGCACTTTGGCAACAGACTCTCGCCATACTACAGCAAATATGGATTCACGCTGCAGCTTCCGCTCTTGGTGCGCTGGGACATGTCTCCCCACTGGCAGCTCAATACAGGCCTGCGCTACGATTTCAACTGGAATCCGCTCTACTACAACGTCCAGCTCTCCGGCACCTGGGATGACGGCGACACCCGTGGACTGCAGTTTATGCAAACGCCCACCACTACCACCCAGAAGGCATACACCTACATCAGCCATCTGGGCATCCCCCTCGAGTTGAAGTGGTACCCTGTGGCGCAGAACAAAAAGGTGCTGTGCCTCTCGCTCGACCTCTTCGCCGGATATGCGGTGACGCGCTACATTGTCATCAGGAACCAACCATCGCCGAGCATCCACGATAAAAATGCCAGTCACGACATCCTCCACTCTTCCGCCATCCAGCCCTGGAAAGTCGAAGTAGGGTTTACCCTCTCCACCGACCTCATAGGCTTAACTCACGGGGTGCGCCTCTTCACCAACCTGCTGCCCACCTACAAGGACCCCACCACGGGCGAAAAAATCTACACCTCGGGCATCACCCTATTCCTTTGATAAACCAAGTGACTAACGTTTAAAACCAATCACACAATGAAAAAACAATCTACCCACAGAAACCTGTCGACATTCTTTGCCCTGCTTTTCTTTGCGGCTATGGCTCTTGTGGGTGCCACCACCGCCCACGCACAGGACACTGTCAATCCCCTCATCGCCACCACAGGACCCAATGTGCTTGGCGCTGGCCACATTCAGTGGAACACCGCCCTGAAGTGGGACCATTTTAAGACCGTCTTCAAAGAAGACATCTATGGAGCCAACACCGACCTCCGCTTTGGCATAGGCAGTCGGGCAGAGCTCACGCTGGGCGTCAAGGCATACCATGACGACTTCAATTCCTATCAGGGTAATTCTTATGTCTACATCACCGGCACTGTAATAGACGACAGGCATCTCTTCGACGACAATACAGGTATCGCACCCTCGGTGGGTGCCCGGCTGCTGCTCTACGAAGGCAAGGCCTGGCTGCCAAAAGTGACTTTCTACACCTCCGTGGCGCTGGCCACAATTACTGGTCGCCAATGGACTGCCGACGAGACGCTTGTCCAGCCCACTATCGGGCTGAGTTTCCGCAATAACTTGGGCAAAGGCTGGATGCTGGACTACACCCTTGATTTCTCTTGGAACAGGCATTTTCCGCGTCAAGACTATCACCCGGCAAGCCTTTCTGTCTTTGCCCGCTGGTTAGCCACCGACCACTTGCTGCTCAGCGCCGGTTTCAGCACACCTGGCTGGGCGGAAATCTTCAAGGGAGTTTTTGAAGTGCGCTATCTTGCCACACCCAATCTGCAGCTGACGTTGCAGGGCGGTTTGTCGGGCGGCTCCGGGATGGGATTCGATAGGTCTACATTCGAGACAAATCTCCTTGCAGGCGTCGGCTGGATGATTAAGTAGCCGTATCCAGACGTCGCGAAGAGATCGATAATATAATCTTCTACCCGTCAGAGTAGAAGATTTTTTGTTGCCAATTCGATTATTTTTGTTATCTTTGCATAGTGAATTCATGTGGGTTATCATAAATGCCACGGATAATAACATTATTAACAACAAATAGTTATCACTATGAAAACAAAGATTATCCTTTTCGCTGTATTGTTGGCTTTCGTCGGCAATAGCGCAAATGCCCAGTTGTTCGACTTGGCAAGTAATAAAGATCGTCTTACAGTAGGTTTCCAACTCGGTAGTGCCGGAGTGAACACAGATTATGGTGGATTCGCCTGGGGTGTCAGTGCATCGTTGGTAGGTGTATATCTCGATTTTCTGATTGCCAGCCCCCAGCACCAGAATGACAAGCATGTCAACAACATCCTTTGGCAGGACGATGAAGCTTTCACCATCAATGTGGGCTATCAGATTCCCGTTCTCCCATGGCTGCGCGTAGCCCCTATCATTGGTTATTGCCAGACCAACTACGGTATCACCGACATGAGCACGGTGAACGTTCATATTAATACGAGCGGGAGTCGCGGTAGCATCTATCACGACTACTATCCGCAGAAACGTTTCCACGAGTTCAACTACGGTGCAGGACTCTTCCTCCAGCCCTTCAGATACATCGAGTTATATGGCGTGTACACCGCACGTTCTATCTATGGTGGCATCAGCCTGAACCTGACAGCCCTGGCCGACTAAAAGTAGACAGAATATCAGCCGTAATACCTTTTGACAACCTCCAATAATTACATTGCTATGCAATGAGAATTCATGTTAATGCTCTTTTTAAAACATGAATTATCATTAATTGTCATGAATTTATGGTCATTACACGGTAATTCATGTTATAATATCCAGTAATAATTATCATGAACGCCCCTCTCGGGGGGCAATATTTAGATTAGCAAGCTTCAGCCCCGCCGTCCCAGCGGGGCTTTTTATTATCCGCAAGGCTTTCCCTTTTTGGTGTATCTCATTTTTTTGGTCAATTCGAAAAAAAGTCGTAATTTTGCACCGTCAAACGCCCCGAAGCCCGCAAGGGTAAGGGGTGGGCGACAAAAAAACGATGGATATGCAACAGGAAGAAGTAGTCGAACGTATTAAGGCATTTGCCCAGCGAGTGCTGCCGGAAGGCAGTTCGCTGTGGCTGTATGGCTCACGGGCACGAGGCGACGCACATCCCGATAGCGACTACGACCTTCTTCTGCTGCTTAACACAGAGCGTATTACCGATGAGGATTATGAACATTATGTTTACGACCTGTTCTTAGAAGGGTTGAACTGGGGGGCTGAAATAAACACCCATGCCTATCCCCGCCACCGATGGGAGTCGTGGTCATTCTCCCCTTTTTACAAAAATGTAGAACGAGACAAAATAGTTTTGAAATGAGTTTATCCGACGAAGAACGTGCCTCCAATTACTAAGTCAAGACTAGAGCGCTGCGTAATTCATCTGGAAAATCACCCCATCGGGGTGAGATATGAATAACACTGTACAAGCAAGGTACGGTGTCGCGACCAAGTGGGAGCAACATCGTATATTGCTTGTGCGGTGATTATCTGTGGCAACAGTCAGCGTCCCGACAGGTACGCGACACGAAAACAAACAAACTCCTCCTGCAATAATTCATACGTTTAGCATTATTTTTTTGCCAATTCAAATAATCTTTGTAATTTTGCAAACGAATTGTAGTAAAAAAATGAACGGGCAGATATACGAACAAATAAGTGAATACTTTGCCACCCAGCCAGTGCTGAAGGCGTGGGTATTTGGCTCTTT
>Ga0247611_10006253_pt1 | contig 15352 bp, 13 predicted proteins | sample 177DNAGHGhighgp2_FD_192422 | JGI IMG/M metagenome (GOLD analysis project Ga0247611, IMG submission 192422) | Sheep rumen microbial communities from Palmerston North, Manawatu-Wanganui, New Zealand - 1770 DNA GHGhigh gp2 | ecosystem: Host-associated > Mammals > Digestive system > Stomach > Rumen...
CTGACGCCCATCAGATAGCCGATCGTCGAAGCGATCATGACATTCTGGACATTATGAATGCCTACCAGCTGGAAATCCTTCAGATCAAAAAGTTCAACATCGTGATAGAAGATCTTGTTGTCCTTGCGGTAGACATCGCAATCCGTGCGATACAGGGAGAAGTCAACGACCTGAGACGGGACGTTCTGACAATACTGCATGACTGCCGGATCATCAATGTTTCTCAGGAAATAGTCGTTCTTGTCCTGCAGCTGATAGATCTTGGTTTTTACGGAATAGTATTTATCCAGCGTTCCAAAGAAATCGATATGGTCTTCTGACAGGTTGGTAATTACTGCCACATGCGGTTTGAAACTTTCCACGCCTAACAGCTGGAAAGCACCAATTTCAATCGCCAGATCCAGTTTTTCATCATCTTTGACATCCAGCAAGGCGTCACAGACCGGATAGCCGATATTGCCGCAGGCGACATTCTTAGGATTGAGGCAGCGCAGCAGCTCCTGACACATCGTAGTGGTCGTCGTCTTTCCGTTGGTTCCGGTGATGGCAACATAGCGATGCTGTTTCTGATGAGACAGGCCAACTTCGATCTCGTTATAGATCTTCGTGCCCTTCTCAACAAAATGGGCTATCAGCGGCATGGTATAGCGGATACCCGGATTCTTGACTACAAAGGCAAAATCAATTTCCCTGAGAATATCCGGATGACCGCCGTCATAAACCTTAACGCCACTGGCAATCAATTGCTGGCGATTAGGCAGTATTTTGGCATCAGTAAGATAAACATCATAGCCATACTTATTTAAAAAGCGTACAGCCGCCAGGCCGCTTTTGGCAGCGCCAACTACCAATACTTTTTTGTTCTCCATTACATGCAAGCCCCCATTATCAGTCCAATGATGCATAATACCAGACCGGCGCCCCAGAAGACAAAGACTACCTTGGTTTCCGGCCAGCCGCCTAATTCAAAGTGATGATGTAACGGGCTCATGCGGAAGATTCTTTTGCCGGTCAGCTGGAATGATGCTACCTGAAGCATGACACTCAGTACTTCAACAACGAAGACACCGCCAATCAGAATCAGGGCGATCTCTTCTTTGGTAACCATGGCTACGGCTGCTAATAAGCCGCCAAGAGCCAGGGAACCGGTATCACCCATGAAGATCTGAGCTGGATGGAAATTATAACGCAGATAACCGATAAGTGAACCAATGACGCCGCAGATGAAGACGGCAACAGATTCCATATTGGCTCTGACGCAGAAATAAACGTAAGGGATCAGGGCCAGAATGACCAGACCGGCACACAGACCGTCCAGGCCATCTGACAGGTTGACACCATTGGATTCACCGGTAAACATGATGAAGACAAAGATGATATAGAACCAGCCCAGATCAATGGTCTTGCCAAAGAACGGGATGATGACTGTAGAATCGTTGAGATTACGGTATAAAAGGAAGAAGACAATAGCAAGTACAGACTGCATCAAAAACTTCATCTTCGGAGTCAGACCTTCATGCTGATGCTTTACAACAATGATAAAATCATCGATAAAACCGATCAGGCCATAACCGACAAAGGCCAGAACCACGATCAGCAGATCCATCTTGACAAAAGCTGCCGGCTGAACGATCAGTGAAGCAATAATGCTTGTCAGAATGAAGACGATGCCCCCCATTGGTGGCGTACCCGCCTTGACCTGGTGACTCTTAGGACCCAGTTCATAGATCGTCTGTCCGAATTTAAGTTTATGCAGAATCGGAATTGCGACTGGATACAGCAGTATTGCCAGTATTAGACCGATTCCAAAGGCTAAGATCATCCTTGTTCCCATACGAAAACCTCCACAGTATTTTTAATTATATAACAACCGCTCTAATTCGACAACCAAGAAAAAAGAATGACTTCCGTCATCCTTCATTTTTCTATTTTTCTTCAAATTTGACCGCAATGGTCACCGTTTTATCAATTGGGGTTCCCGGTTCTATGGACTGGGAAGTTACATATCCATAACCTTCCGTCTTCACTCCGATCCCCGTCAGATCCCAGAAAGCCATAACCTCATTGCGTGACCATCCGGTCATATCCGGCATGACGATATTATCCATCGATGTCAGTAACATGATCGTCTGTCCGGTCATACAGCGGCTGTTTTCCAGCGGATACTGCCGCAGAACGTTTTCGCCATCACCAATGACCAGCAGATCGCAGTTACGCGGTTCCAGACGCTTCTTTGCATATTCCATAGTATGTCCTGTCAGGTTTTCCATGGTAAACAGTTTGCGCTCGACTTCTTCTTCACTGGCTTCTCTCTTGGCTAAGCCGAAGGTATCGACGCAGACCTGCTCAAGCACTTTAACAAACGGGAAATTACGTTGAGAGTTCTGGTCGTCCTGATAAGCTACATAGATCAGTAACTTAGGGTCATCAATCGGCATGCAGATCATGACTGAGTGAATGACATCTTCATAAGTATAGACACCCTGAGCATTAATGACTGGTGCCGTACCGGTCTTACAGCCGATCTTAACACCGTCGATCCGCAATGTATGAGCACCCGGATGAAGTCCGGAATCAACAACAGCATACATCAGATCCAGCATTTCAGAAGCAGTCGAAGCCTTGATCGGCGTTCCGACTTCTTCTCTGCCGCCTTGATAGACGACTTCACCGGTATTCTTATCAGTCACTGACTGAACAATGTACGGTTTAACCATTGTGCCTTCATTAGTGAATGCCGTATAAGCCTGACACATCTGCAGGGCTGTACAGCTCATACCGGAGCCAAATGATGAACAGGCTAAGGAGAAGACATCGCCGAAGTTATAGGTACCGTGGAAATCACCTTCGTAGATACCGTAAACATCAACAGGTTTGAAGAAACCAAAATCATGAATATAGCGTTCCCAGTTTTCCTTGCCGATCTGTTCTTCCAACAGGGTTACTGTACCGACGTTGTAAGAGTTGATATAGGCTCTTTCAAAGTTTACCATACCCCACTGCCGGTTATTATTGTTGTGAATGACCAGTCCGCTGCGTTCAACACGCTTAAGATTTCCTTTGGAATCCCAGCCGACATAGTAGTTGTTGGCATTGAACATGGCATATTTGTCAAAGTTTCCCAGATCAATGGCAGCAGCATAGCAGATTGATTTCATGGTTGAACCCGGTTCGTAAGGTAAAGTAGCGCAGTAGTCGTTATAGTCCTTAACATCCATGATATTTGGGTCAAAAGTCGGGTAGGAATCATAGCCATAAATCTGTCCGGTTTTGGCATCCATGACTACTGCCCAGGCTTTATCGACCGTATCTTCAATATTCATTGTTTTTTCCAACATTTCGTCTATCGCGCTCTGAATCTGGAAATTCAAAGTCAGGGTAACGTCATACCCGTCAATTGGTGATTCCGATTCAATCAAGCCACCGGAGACGATGTTGTTATTGACATCGCTGTAATAGATTTCCTTGCCGTCAGTGCCCTTAAGCAAGGTGTTCAGCTGGCCTTCAATACCGCCAAGTCCTTCGATATCAGTCTGACCGTTTTCGTTGTTGTTGCTGACATAGCCGACCAGATGGCTGGCATAAGCTCTTAAAGGATAATTGCGGCGGATGGAACTCTCAAATATCATGCCCGGAAGATTGAGATCTTCCAGCTTCTGTTTGGTTTCTGAATCCAGATTGGAACCGACGGTACCAATTTCGACCTGATAGCGATCAGGCATGCTTAAACGCTCATAGATATAATCAGCATCGCCGCCCAAAACCTTGGCAACCTCATCTGCCGTGGTCCGCGGATCCTTGACATAATCTTCCACAATGATATTCCGGCCTTCTTCATTCTTAACCGTCTTGGTATTAGTTGAACTCAGAATGAAGATGACTTTATATACTCTTTTCTCACTGGCTATGACATTACCGTTGGAATCATAAATGGTTCCGCGGGTTGCTTTGACGACATGATCAACGATGGAAACACCCTCTGCCTTCTTGAAATCTACCTTGGCGAAGAAGTTCTTACCGGTCATATCAAGCAAAAGGACATTAGCCAACAGCAATGCCCCTGCGATAATAATCAATATGGAAAATAAAGAAATTTTCAGATTGTTTTTCGTTTTCATGTTTAGTGCCCAGTTAAATCGATAATGTTTTCAAAGTGTACACCGTTCATTTCAGAATCGATCATGTTCATGACCCGATTCTTCTCCTGTAAGGCGGTAACCTGGGTATTGAGGGTATCGACCTCAACCTGTACCTGCAGAATCTGATCCTGCAGGGCGTTCTGCTTAGCCAGAAGGGAAACATTGTAAGACTTTAAAACAATGCTGGTAACCAGATAACCGGCAAAAGTGACAAAAAAGATTGCAGCTACGATGACTCTGATTAATGCTAGTTTTTTCTTCATAAGTTTACCTTCTTTCTATTACCCTCAGTTTTGCGCTGTGTGATCGATGATTCTTTACCAGTTCCTCTTCATCTGCAACGATCACTTTTTTATTGACCAGGACAAAGTCGCTCTGTTTGATTTCGCTGGCTTTGACCGGGATTCTCTTATCGATCTGCTCATTGGCAGCAGCGCTCTTAAATGCTTTCTTGACGATTTCATCTTCCAGAGAATGGAAGGTGATGATGGCCAGACGTCCGCCCGAATTAAGCAGATCCAAGGCATCGTCTATTACCCTTTTCAGATTATCCAGTTCGTGATTTACTTCAATGCGCAGAGCCTGGAATGTCTGTTTGGCCGGATGGCCTTTTTTGTTGAGAATCTTTGCCGGTAAGGCTGAGCGGATTATTTCTACCAGCTGACCGGTTGTTTCAATCGGCTTTTCCGCTCTGGCCTGCTCGATTTTCCGGGCAATGGACACAGCGTTCTTTTCTTCGCCGTATTCTCTCAATATCCTGACCAGATCGTTAAAGCCATAGCTGTTAACGATGGTATAGGCATCTAGTGTCTGATTCTGATCCATCCGCATGTCCAGCCGGCTGTCGTAGCGGTAAGAGAAACCGCGGTCAGGATCATCAAATTGTGGTGAAGAAACCCCCAGATCCAGCAGGATGCCGTCAACTTTATCAACGTTCCGCAGCTGGAGCTGCTGTTTCATGTCAGCAAAATTGCTGTAGATGAGTTCAAAATTGGATGATATGTTTTCCAGTTTCGCCCTGGATTCTTCCAGCGCCTGCTGGTCCAGATCGAACCCATATAGTTTTCCGCTTGTCAGTTTTTCCAGAATCCTGCTGGCATGTCCTGCTCGACCAAGCGTACCGTCAACATAGATTCCATCTGCCTTGATGTTCAGTGCATCGATGCACTGCTGCAGCATTACCGATGTGTGTTCCATTAGAGAGCCTCGGAGATCTGCTCTAACTGTTCGTCAGTAACCTTGTTAATGTATTCGTTCCACTTCTCTTCGCTCCAGAGTTCGATGTGATCGCCATAACCGATGAAGACACATTCCTTCTTCAGATCAGCCATCTTGGCAAACTGGGCATTAATCAGGATACGGCCCTGACCGTCCAGATCAGCATCAACGGAACGGGAGAAAATGGTACGCTGGTATTCACGGATATCGGCCTTATTGCTGTTGAGAGCAATAACTGCTTCGAAACGTTTCTGGTAGCCTTCCTTGGTATAGATAGCCAGACAGCCATCCAAGCCTTTCGTGATATAAGCGGTTTTGGCAAATTCATCACGAAATTTAGCCGGCAGGGCTATTCTTCCTTTAGAATCCAGGTTGTGATGATATTCACCTATAAACATACCACTTTATCCCACTTTCTACCATTTCGATACCTTTTCTACCACCATTGTAGCATTTTCCCCATTACTGTCAACAAAAATATGGAGATTTTTTGAAAATTTTGTATTTCGCTGTATATACAGAAAAAAGCCGATTTAACCGGCTTAATTGGGGGAAAAAGCAAAAAAAGAGACCCAAAAGGGTCTCGTTACATTATGTTTAGCGTCTTTTACTTAGCGCCGCACTCACATTCGTGATGAGGCAACTTATATTCTCCACAGTTTGGACATTTAACCAATGTAGGAGCAACTAACTTATAATGTGTTCTACGTTTGTTTTTACGTGTTTTAGATACTCTTCTCTGTTGAACTGCCATCGTTCACACCTCCTATTCATCCTGCGGTATATATTCTTTTAATATGGCCAGTCTGGGATCCGCCTGATTTTTCTTCTGCTGTTCGTAATCTTCTTCACGAACAACTTCCCAGCCATCGCCTTTTGGGTAATCGATCTTGCCCGGTTTGACCACCTTTGTTGGAATATCCAGCAGGATGGTACGGAAGATCGTTGGTAACAGCTCAATGTACTGACCGTTAGCCGGTACGATGGTGATATCATCTTCCTGCTTATTGAAGGAAAAGACGACATCTTCTTCGGTATCGATCGGTACGACGACATCTTCTGATGTGACGTCACAGCCGACAATGACCGAACCCTTTACCCGGATATTGGCTTTCAAGCGCTGTTCTTCCGAAATATAATCACCTTCTACTTTGACGTTGATCTGGTTCAGTCTTCTGATTCGCGGAAACTGTTCCGAGATATCATCGGCGAAAGTCAGATCTTCATCAAGAGACAGATGACCACCCTTTAACTGTAACAAATCAGATCTTGAATATCTCATTCCCAGCCCTCCTTGTACAGCCTTTCTATTCTATAACAAGAAACCCTGATAAGTCAATAAAAACAACAAGTTTTCTTCTTATAGCATTACTATTAAAACATAAACAGGCACATTTTTCTACAACATTTTTCAAAAAAGAGGTGAATTGATTATCACCTCTTTTATCTTTATAACATTGCCGATCCGCCGGTTATGATCCAGCAGGCCAGGATAGCTACCGTGATGCCGCTTAGGAAGACATTTCCGGTCCGGCGATACAGATAGGTACACAGAACGCTGAAGACCAGTACCTGCGGTACAAAGACGATCATCAGAGACATGAACGGTCCGCCGAAGGTTGAACCAAACAGCAGATCAGCACCAGGACCAATGCCGCCAAAGAACGGAATGTATTCCAGTAAGACGATCAGCAGAACGCCGCCAACCATGCCTAAGGCACAGACGATCCAGTTGACCATGAAGCCGCCAAAGCCTTTCTTTACTGTGGCCTTGATTGGCATCTGAGTCAGAACGCGGGAGTTGCTGAGTACAAAGAACAGGATATATACCGGCAGATAAACTGCAAACTGCAATGCTCTTTCAGTATTGAAACTTCTGAAGAACGGCCAGATAAAACGCAGATCCAGATGGAAGATCAGTTCAGACAGCCAGGTAATCAGATAAACACTGCCCGTCAGAATTACGGCCAGGAACAAAGACTGCAGCAGTAAGGCAAAATCAAAGCGATGAGAACTGCGGTTACGCGCAAAGCCCAAATCCATGAAGTCCATAGGTATGCCCTTCTTCTTGGAGCGTCTGAAGGTGACAATGGTCATTACCAGCATGATGATGATCAGTAAGCCATACCAGCCAAGGAAGCCATTACCAATAGTCATTCGGAAGATGTTCTCCGGCAGTGGTAACAAGGCATGACCAAGCTGGGTCATAAACGGATATGTCAGGCCGGATAGCAACATGGTGACCAGTAAGCCGGTCAGCAGTTTGCCAAAGCTTTTACGATGATATGGTCTGTCCGGCAACTGATCGGCAACATTTTTGAACAGGCTGGTGCCCAACAATAATTCTGCCAGTGGCAGCATGCTGAACAGAGCTAGCAATGTGGCTGCCAGCTGAGCCCATTCCTTACCGTTATATATGTGGTCATTGGCATTAAGCGGGCTGGAGAAATTCAGGGCCTGCTGGAACCATTCCACAGTAGAAGTTACAGCCTGATTGGCGTGAGTGACCAGACGGTGGTTAGTGATCAGCAGTTCGCATCTGCGGGCACTGCCATCAGCGAAATTTCCATAGGTAGTATTCCAGGAGCCTTTAGTTGAGATTCCCAGGAAGTTCTTACGGAGATCGCTCTCCAGAAGTTTATCAGTAACCGTATTCTGATAATCACGGAAATAATTGAATTCATCGTACTTGGCGGTTATCAGCATGACATTGTTGAATTTATACTTGTTGCTGTCATAGGCCTTGTCCGTAAACAGTTCACCAGCCTGCAGAACCGTAGCTTTCGGTGTGATGTCCTTTCCGCTGGCATCTGTAACATTCCAGTAGGCTGCTGCGACTGTCCAGCTGGCCCAGGTACCCATGGAATGACCGCTGATGCCCATCCGGCTCTGATCAACGTAATCAAGAGAGCCAAGATACTTATAGGCTGCGATACCGCCCATGGATGAATCAAGAATCTGATTGCCATCACTGTCTTTTGAATAGTGGTCGTTGAAGAATGACAGGTTCGAGAAGTTCAGAAGAACGCGGTAGCGCTTGCTTCCGCCCATTTTCTTAAACGTTCCGTCCGCTTCAGAATCCAGACCATAGTTGGTTTTGACAGTGTGATTGACAAAGCCGCGCTTGATCATTGAAAGGGTTGTTGAACCGTGGCCGAATTCATCAATTGCCATGACCACCGCACCGCGACGTGCCAGTTCAATGCAGTAGGCATCGCAGGTATCCTTATCATTCTGATATCCATGCAGCAGCAGGACTGCTGGAGCCGGATTGGCAGATGAAACATCTTGCGGTTTGTATAGCTTATAGACGATCTTACCACCGTCATAATCAAAGCTGTCAACAGTGATGTTGATCTTGCCAAAGCCTTTCTGCACCAGATTGGCGTAGTAAAGACACCCAATGGACAGAATCACCATGCAAAGCCAAAGGATCAGATATTTTGTCTTTCCGTTTTTCATATTAGATCTCCTTTATATAAAAATTTCAGCGGTAAAAAAGTACCCCTGAAATTTCATTGACTTAGAGATTTTTAACTTGCTTATTCAACCATACCAGGACGTCCTTGAGGACATACTTCATGCCCTTCTCATTGAAGATTTCATGGCGCATGTTTTCGTAGATGTTGGCCTCAATGTTCTGATAGCCGACTCGCGAGAGATTGTTGAGAGATTTCTTGAATCCGGATGGGACATCAGCACACGGATCATCCTGACCAACCACAAACAGGATCGGCAGCTGATTTTTCAGCACTCTCCAGTCTTTGCGGGCAAAAACATCCTGACAGCCATCCAGCAGATCATAATAACCACGATTGGTAAATGGGAATCCGCACAACGGATCTTCTATGTAGCGGTCAACATTTTCCTCATTGTAGCTAAGCCAGTCAAATTCTGTCCGCGGATTGCTGATAGTTTTGTTATAGTCTGCCATCTTTGCCAGTCTTGGACTGCTCTTCTTATCACCGGACAGACGGCATAAGGTATTAGCAAGAGCCATGCCGGCACCTGTTGAATTATTATAGGCAGGCATGCCGGAGAAAATCATACCGCTGACCTGATCTTCATAGCGTTTAAGGAAAGAATGGGCAATTAAAGCTCCCATTGAATGTCCCAGGACAAACAATGGCAGATTACGGTATTCTTCCATTATATTAAGGGTGAATTCATGAATGTCCTGTAAATTGACCATCCAGCCATCCTTAGGAGCAAAATAACCTAAAGGTATATCCTTGGAGACACTTTCACCGTGTCCTCTGTTGTCAACAATCAGGACAACGTAGTTATAACTGGCCAGAACACCTGCCAGTTTTTCATATCTTCCTTTGTGCTCAGCCATGCCCGGGATAATTTGAACAATGGCTTTTGGGTTATCCGGGATATAAACATCCGCTCCAAGAATCAGTTCATCACTGATGGATTTGGAAACTCGGTATTCCTTATTAAACATTAACAACAACTCCCTTTGAATTATTATAGCATTTTTCTATCTTTTACAATAAAATTAAATAAGCAAAGAGGAGAATAGTATGCGCGTCTGTGGAATTGTTGCTGAGTATAATCCCTTCCACTACGGTCATCTCTACCAGCTGCAGAAAGCAAGAGAACTGACTGGATGTGATCTGATCGTCGTTGTCATGAGCGGCAACTTTGTTCAGCGCGGCGAACCAGCCATCATTGATAAATGGGCCCGGACCAGATGTGCCCTTAACAATGGTGTCGATCTGGTACTGGAACTGCCGTTTGCTCTCGGTGTTCAGGCAGCCAGCCAGTTTGGTGCTAACAGCGTTGACATACTGGCTAAGGCCGGAATTAATTACCTGCTCTTCGGTTCGGAAACCGGAAATCTGGAAGAGCTCAAAGAGATCGCTCAGATGAACTTCAATGTTGACAACTTCAAGGAGAACATGAAAAAGGGCTATTCCTACCCAGCCAGTTATGGTTTCATGGCTGACAGTTATGGCCCCAATGACATCCTGGCTATTTCCTATCTGAAGCAGCTAGAAAAATATCCGGAAATTACACCGCTTTGTCTGAAGCGGACTACTGATTACCACAGTGATGATCTTGAAGGAGAATTTGCTTCCGCTAAGGCTATCAGGCAGGCCCTTAAGGAAGGCAAGGACGTCTCTGCCTATACCCCGATGGCTGAACAGTTAAGTGCTTTCCCGCATATCGAACTTTCCCAGTTCTACCCTCTGATCAGAAGCAGACTTCTTACCAGCTCTCCTCAGCAGCTGAGGGATATCTTTTTGGTTGATGAAGGCATCGAAAACCTGATGATAAAAAATGCCTATAACTGCTATGATTTTGACAGTTTCATGGACAGTTGTATAACCAGACGTTATACTCGCAGCCGCATCCAGCGTACGATCTGTCAGATCTTGGTTAATAACCAGAAAGAAAGCATGAAAAAACTGCCGGCTTATGATGTCGTAAGAGTCCTCGGCTTCAACGAAGATGGAAGGCAGTATCTGAAGCATCTGCAGCAGCAAGGTATCCGCATGGCTAACCATTATACTGCCAACATTAAACCATATCGAGATCTGGAATACCGGGCAGCAGTAATCTACGGAAGTCTGTTTGACCAATCACACCAGGAATACATAAATCGCTCGGAGATCAGCGGACTTAATCTATAACAAAATGCGGGCTTAAACCCGCTTTTATTACGTTTTTTTGAGACTGCAGAATTGATTTATATGGTGATCTTAGACTCACTTTCTTATAAATTTGTCATCACGCCTATCACCATCATCCAATACGAATTTCTCAACTTTCATATGTAGATCATATTTATTTCTCAAGTTCATTATTCTGGTCATGATGTCTGACTGATGATGTCTGTCCAGTGCTTCCTGATCCTCCCAACTGTCAATAAGCAATATGGTTTCCTGATCATCCAGCGGCTCAAAATACTCATATCTTAAATTTCCCTTTTCATTTCTAATCTCTTCTACTATTCCACAAGAAATCATTTCATTCGCAAAGGCTCTAGCAGAACCATTTTGACCTGTGTAATAAATATTAATGGTAAAACTCATAATTACAATTCCTTTTTATATTCTAATGAGAACTCTGAATCCTCGGTTGGAATAATACGATTCTGCTCCATTATGATAAATAAAAGTCCGACCGTATTTCTTATCACCGAATAACGCTCCGCCTTTCCTTCTGATTTCAGAAGGTGTTTCCAGCCAGCTGGTGGATTTCAAATCATAATCTCCTACTGATTGAAGATATTTATATTCTTCCTCATTCAGGACTTTAACATTATGATTCACTGCTTCAGTCATTATGTCTGATTGTGGCTTATTGGCTTTTCGGCTGTTTAACGCTTCCAAGTCATAGCAGAAACTTCTTCTCCCAACAGGAGACTCGGTTGATGTATCGCAATACACGTATTTATCATTTTCTTCATCATACATGATCACATCCGGCTCACCACCGGTCTCTTCCATGTATTTCAATGACTCTAATGCATCATTCGTTAGCCTTTTCAACACATCACTCCAATTGATGCCTTCATGTATTTTTAAATTGTTGTTAAATCTGTTTTCCAAAATATTTATTATTTCCTGATTGTTCATATAGCACCTCATTTATATAATTGTTATACCAAAAAAAGACTAGATTTCTCTAGTCTTTGTTATTAATTATTTGTACTTGACAGCAGCCTGAGCAGCAGCAAGTCTAGCTAATGGAACTCTGAACGGTGAGCATGAGACATAAGTCAGTCCCAGTCTATGGCAGAATTCGATGGAAGAAGGTTCGCCACCATGTTCGCCACAGATACCGAGCTTGATATTAGGTCTGACACTTCTACCCTTTTCAGCAGCCATCTTGATCAGCTGACCAACACCGTGCTGGTCTAACTTAGCAAATGGATCCTGTTCATAGATTTTAGCATCATAGTATGAGCCTAAGAACTTAGCAGCATCGTCTCTGGAGAAACCGAAGGTCATCTGAGTCAGGTCATTAGTTCCGAATGAGAAGAATTCAGCTTCTTCAGCCAGTTCATCAGCTAATAAGGCAGCACGAGGAATCTCGATCATGGTACCAACATGGTATTCCAGTTTAACATCGCTCTTAGCCAGAATTTCTTCAGCAGTCTTGACAACGATGTTCTTGACGAACTTAAGTTCCTTAACTTCGCCAACTAATGGAATCATGATCTCTGGAACAACTTTCCATTCTGGATGTTTCTTCTGAGTATTCAGAGCAGCTTCAATGACAGCTCTGGTCTGCATTTCAGCAATTTCCGGATAAGTGACAGCCAGACGGCAGCCTCTGTGACCCATCATTGGGTTAACTTCGTGCAGGCTGGCTGTGACAGCTCTCAGATGCTCTTCTGTAATGCCCATTTCTGCAGCTAAAGCCTTGATTTCAGCATCACCGGTAGGTACGAATTCATGCAGAGGTGGATCCAAGTAACGGATGGTAACCGGGTTACCCTGCATAGCTTCATAGATGCCTTCGAAGTCATTTCTCTGTAATGGTAAGACTTTTTCTAAAGCAGCTTTTCTCTGTTCAGCAGTCTCGGAAACGATCATTTCTCTGATTGCTTTGATCTTTTCTTTTTCGAAGAACATGTGTTCTGTTCTGACTAAGCCGATGCCCTGAGCACCGAATGCTAAAGCCTGAGCAGCATCCTTTGGTGTATCAGCATTGGTTCTGACCTGGAGTTTTCTGATTTCATCAGCCCAGCCCATGAATCTTTCAAAGTTACCGCTGATTGTAGCTGGAACTGTTGGAATGGCTTCGCCATAAACCTTACCGGTTGAACCGTCGATACTGATCCATTCACCTTCGTGGAATTCTCTGTCACCGATAGTGAAGACATGATCACCCATGGTGATGTCGCCACAACCGGATACACAGCAGGCACCCATGCCTCTGGCAACAACAGCAGCGTGGCTGGTCATACCGCCTCTGACGGTTAAGATGCCTTCTGCTGAATGCATGCCTTCAATGTCCTCTGGAGAAGTTTCCAGTCTGACTAAGACTGTCTTCTTGCCCTGAGCTTTCCAGTTGATAGCATCCTGAGCAGTGAAAACGATCTGACCGCAGGCAGCGCCTGGTGAAGCAGCCAAACCGGTAGCAACAACCTTAGCAGCCTTTAAGGCAGCAGGGTCAAACTGAGGGTGCAGTAAGGTATCAAGCTGCTGAGGTTCAACCTTCATGATAGCTTCTTCCTTAGTTATAGCACCTTCATCGTATAAATCGCAGGCGATCTTCAGAGCAGCAGCAGCTGTTCTCTTACCATTACGGGTCTGCAGCATGAACAGCTTGCCTTCCTGAATGGTGAATTCCATATCCTGCATGTCTTTGTAATGAGCTTCCAGCTTATTGCAGACATCCACAAACTGTGCATAAGCAGAAGGTGAAACTTCCTTCAGCTGATCAATAGTCTGAGGAGTTCTGACACCGGCAACAACGTCTTCGCCCTGTGCGTTCATTAAGAACTCACCGAACAGTTTCTTTTCGCCAGTAGCAGGGTTTCTGGTGAAGGCAACGCCTGTACCACAGTCATTACCCATATTACCGAATACCATCATCTGAACGTTTACAGCAGTACCCCAGCTTGAAGGGATATCGTTCATACGACGGTAATAAATAGCTCTGTCATTGTTCCAGGATCTGAAGACAGCCTTAACAGATTCCATTAACTGAACCTTGGCGTCCTGAGGGAAATCCTGTCCCATTTTTTCCTTGTAGTAAGCTTTGAATCTGACAACCAGATCCTTCATATCATTAGCATCCAGTTCGATGTCCTGCTTGACACCCTTGTGAGCTTTGACTTCGTCAATGATGACTTCGAATGTGCTCTTTGGTAAGCCCATGACAACATCTGAGAACATCTGGATGAAACGGCGATAAGAGTCATATGCGAATCTTGGGTTATTGCTCTTCTGGGCAATTGTCTCAACAACTTCATCGTTGATACCAAGGTTCAGAATTGTGTCCATCATACCAGGCATGGAAGCTCTGGCACCACTTCTGACAGAAACCAGTAACGGGTTATTCTTGTCACCCAGTACTTTTCCTGCTTTGTTCTCCAACTTCTTCAGATAAGTAAAGATTTCATCAACTATTTCATCAGCGATCTTCTCATTATCATCGTAATAACGGGTACATGCTTCAGTAGAAATAGTAAAGCCATAAGGAACAGGCATACCTAAATTAGTCATTTCGGCTAAGTTAGCACCTTTGCCACCTAACAGCTCACGCATGTTAGCATTTCCTTCTTCAAACATATAAACATATTTATGGCTCATGCTTAAGTGTTCCTCCTTTTAACATTTTTTCACAATCCTAATTTTAACAAATGTTAGTTTAAATTACTACCCATTTTCAAAAAATCGAATCAGTACTTAGCCACTGAACCAAATATACCTGTTACCTTTGTAACATCGGCTCATTTAAGCCAAATTAAAGGCAGAATTCTCTTGAGAATCCTGCCTTTTAAGTCAGTTGAATCTAACCTTTTTTATTTTTCCAGATACAGATCTTTGAGTTTTGCAAAGTCAGCATCGGTCAGGCCAACAGCCTGCTTTAAGAAATCCTTTACTGAACCGTATTTTGCAGTAAAGTCATCGATCTGTTTTTCCATGACTTCCTGATATACGGCCTGGATAAAGATCATTTCATACTGAGTCTTGGCATCATCGGAATATTTCTTGGCTAAATCAGTGAGCTGAGCGATCTTGGCTGCGTTTGCAGTATTTGACAGCATGTAGTCCTGTAAGATGATGTCGCGGTCAAAGTCAAGGGCTGACAGTAACAGCATGCAGACGACACCGGTTCTGTCCTTGCCACCTGCGCAGTGGATGACAATAGCAGCATCCTCAGGCTTGTTCAGCAATACCTTGAAAATTTCCTTGTAGCTTTCGATTGCTTCTTCGGATTCGAAGAATTCAATCATTCTTTCAGTTGACAGCATGCCATGTTCCCACTGGAACTTTGTTACTGCGAATGAACCTTCTGGAGTTCTG
>Ga0247611_10006256_pt1 | contig 15350 bp, 14 predicted proteins | sample 177DNAGHGhighgp2_FD_192422 | JGI IMG/M metagenome (GOLD analysis project Ga0247611, IMG submission 192422) | Sheep rumen microbial communities from Palmerston North, Manawatu-Wanganui, New Zealand - 1770 DNA GHGhigh gp2 | ecosystem: Host-associated > Mammals > Digestive system > Stomach > Rumen...
CTTCTGTGTACCCACCGCACGGCAGCGACTACGAGCCCCAACTGCAACCGCGTCTATGTACGCAACCTGCAGAATGTGACCCGTACGACTCCGCCCTCCACCGAAGAGCTCGCAGCACGTGGACGCTTCGCAGCCGTTTCGGCTGCCGTAGCGGCTCGTGCGAAAGACCTCAACAAGATGGGTCCGGACAAGACCGCCTTCAACGCGCAGAAGGATCAGCCGGGTGGCAAGACGACCATGCGGTCCTACCTCTGGTCTCTCGAGTTAGCCGCTTGGGATCAGGCTCACCCGCAAGGCTAATCGCTGTCCAGCGTGCTATGTGCCGGGAAGCGTCCTCACAACGAGGGCGCTTCTTTTTTTGTATAATTTTATACAAATATTTGCATATGTCAAAATTTTTTTGTACCTTTGCAGCCAAAATCGATAGATACACCTATGAAAAAAATCTTTTCTCTTTTATTTGGCTGCTTGGCAGCGTTTATCGTGTCTGTTTCATTTAGCGCATGTGGTCCTAAGGATCAGAACATTGCTTCTTCCGGCGATCCGTTGGTAGGCGTATGGAAATGGGTGTATGAGGACATGAACTACACCTATTTGCTGACTATCAATAATGATAACACAGGTACTTTAGTCGTAACTTCTCCGAATGTTTCGGGGGTAGTAGCTCAAGCCAAGTTTTTATGGAAGTACGCTTCCAAGAATATCGTTCAGATCGTTATTGAGAGTGGAGAAATGCCGGGTCTGGGTTCTGCAGGAAGCAAAATTGATTTAGAGTACGAATTCTATGGTTCGGACAAACTCGTCTTCACAGCGACCAAAGATCCCTCTAAATCTTTCGGCCCCTTCACCCATTCGAGCGATCCGAATCAACCACAAAATGAGAATCCAAATCAAGATCCAAATCAGCAACAACCCCAGGACCGCATGGACCAAGTAACTGATCTCGTGGAAGGTATCGGCGCTATCGTTAATACGCAGACCATGAGTGATGGTTCTACCGTTAGTACCGACAATAAAGGCAATAAGATCACGATAGATCCAGAAGGTAATACCATTGTGGAGGCTGCTAACGGAGAAAAAACAACTATCGATAACTCAATCCATGAAGACAAAAATGCTCCCGAGGACAAATGGTCTGATACCAGATGGATAAGTGCAGGGTTTTCGATCATGGATCCTGAGTGGAACAGAAGTGGGTTCATTGATAGGGCAGAAAATCTAGGTTTTCAAATCAATGGACAAGAAGTGTCGAAAGATTCTACAGTAGAAAAGGAATATGAATACGAATCCGTCTATTTGGATATCTACACCACTACGGCTGCAATAACGCATATCCTAACGAAAACCCACTATACTTCTAATAGAACATACTATTTTACCAAATATCCGATTTTCACGCAAACGATTTACAATGGTGACACCAAATATACGATGACCATAGAAGAAAGAATATATGGAGGATTGTATGCAGTGATATATCGAGAAGAATATGTTGATGAGTATATCATTGATGAATATATCATTGATAAATGCCCGATAGATGATGATAATGCGATATATATATATCATCATGAGCAGACACAGACACATAGCGAAAACGAACAACCTCTCTCCAAAACAACAGAGACCGAGTTCTATAACTACCAGCGCATAAGCGACTCTCAGGTGACCATTAGCAATAATACCACCTCTTATTCTCTGATTGAAACACAGACAGAAGGTTTGGATTTCCCCATACTTGAGGCTTATACAACGGGTATAGAGTATCCTGTGTTTACTTTTGGACTCGAATAACATAGAAATAGAACGAATATGAGTTGTTTGCAGGTTTTATTGGCGATTATATTCCCGCCGTTGGCGGTGGTGGACCGTGGATGCGGTTCATTCACGATCGTATTTATCCTTACCCTATTCGGTTGGATTCCGGGCGTCATCGCAGCGCTGATCATTCTGAATAAGAACGAAAAATGAATGATGGAATGATCGAATGATCGAATGATGGAATGATCGAATGATGGAATGATGAGGGGGATACTGATCATAGGAGCGATGATGGTGGTGATGGTGGGATGTAACAAGCCTTCCAAGATGGAGCAGTACCGTGCGGAAAAGCATGTGCGGGACTCGGTGGGGTTGGTGGATCAGCAGCGCAGTTTGGCTTTCTATGAATCGCAGTTAGAACTATTGAAACCGAAAGCGGACAGCCTGTTGCCCTATTTTAAGTACGAGAAGAATGAGAAATACCAGGATCACGGGAACTATGTGTTGACCGGCAAGAATGGCCTAAGGATCTTAGTGCGGGATGACGGGAAAGAACTTTTGCTCTACAAAGAAGGTAAGCGCATCGCGTCCACGAATGACCCGGAATATGAACGGGCACAGGAGTTGCAGATCGTCATCAACGATATCCATGAGTTGGAGAAACGAATTGACAAGACATCCTTAGAGATACAGAAATACGAAAAAAGGATGAATGATGGAATGATGGAATGATGAAATGATGGAATGATGGAATGATGGAATGATGAAATGATGGAATGATATGAGTGCAACCAAATACGAGAGCAAAATCAGTTCTGCGCCCTGCTCAGCGCAACAGATCTATCGCGTGCTTAGCGACATGCGCAGTTTGGAACGCGTACGGGATCTTATCCCGCAAGACAAGATTCAGGAGATGGATATCGAGCCTGACCGCGTGAGACTCAAAGTGGACGGTTTGGCGCAGAAGATCACCATCGCTATCGTGGATCGCATTGAGAACGACACGGTGAAATTCGGTTTGGAAGGGATACCGATGGATGGTAATTTCTGGATCCAACTCAAGGAGGTAAATCCCACCGACACGCGGATCAAGTTGACCGTCAAAGCGGACATCCCGTTCATGTTCAAATTCATGGTAGAGAAAAAACTGCAAACGGGTCTGGATCAGGCGGCAGATATGCTTGCTCAATTTCCTTACGCGATGTGGCAATAAAGTTGAAAATTGAAAGTTGAAATAATCGTTTGAACGAACGTGAAATAAGAAAGTTTAAAGATAAAATATAATGAAAACACCTAAGATTCACAGAGAAGGACGCGGACTAATCGTCGGCACAGTATTCCTTCTGTTTATCATCAATGTCCCGATGTTTTTGTATTTTCCGCATTGGGCATTTGGCTTAACCTTGGCGCTCACGGCCTTGCTGCTTGTGTTCGTCACCTATTTCTTCCGTAACCCCGTGCGTGTGCTGGAGATCGATGATCCGAACTTCATCATCGCGCCTGCGGACGGTCGCGTGGTAGTGATCGAACCGACGGAAGAGAACGAGTATTTCCATGAGAAGAAACTGCAGGTATCGATCTTCATGTCGCCGTTCAATGTGCATGCCAACTGGTATCCTATTGAGGGTAATATCTTGGTAAGCGAGCACCAGAAAGGTCGTCATATGGGTGCATGGTTACCCAAATCGAGTACCGAGAACGAGCGTTCGTTGGTAGTGATCGAGACGCCGAGCAAGGTACAGATAGCGCTTCGTCAGATAGCCGGCGCCATGGCGCGTCGTATTGTGACCTACGCTAAACCCGGTCATTTTGCCCATCGTAACACGCACCTTGGTTTTATCAAACTGGGTTCGCGTGTGGATATGTACCTGCCGCTGAATACGGAGATGTTCGTCGAAGTGGGTGAAGCGGTTCGTGGTAACGAGACCATCATCGGACGCCTACAAGACGATCCGGAAATCAATACAAACGAGGATTGAAGATTGAAAATTTTATAATACTATGAACAAGTTTGAAGAATTATTCGCGCAGTACCCCTGCCCGTTTACCGATGAAGAGGTAAAAGCTCAAGTAGCAGACATCGAAGCCAAGCACTTCACAGAGAACAATAATGTCGAGGTATGGAAACAATGTCTCCATCAAATCGATTATACGACGCTGAGTGCGGACGACACGATCGCCAAAGTGGAGTTCATGGCAAATGCCGTTAATAACTTCGAGAAAGATTTTCCGGGTATCCCTAATGTAGCTGCTATCTGCGTATATCCCGCCATGGCGGAATATGTACGCGCGGCGTTGAAGGATCCGAAGTTCAATATTGCCTGTGTGAGCGGCGGTTTTCCTGCTTCGCAGACCTTCCTTGAGGTGAAAGTAGCAGAGACGGCGATGGCTATCAAAGCCGGAGCGACGGAGATAGATATCGTGCTGAGTGTGGGTAAGTTTCTGGAGGGCAACTACCAGGAGTGCTTCGACGAGATCAGCGAGTTGAAAGCTGTGTGCGGTGACAAGCACCTCAAAGTGATTTTGGAGACGGGTTTGCTTAAGACGGCAGAGAATATCTGGAAAGCATCTATCCTCGCCATGGCAGCAGGTTGCGATTTTATCAAGACTTCCACCGGTAAGATCGCTGTCAACGCTACTCCCGAAGCTACCTTTATCATGTGCAACGCTATCAAGGCTTGGCGTGAGAAGACCGGCATTAAGATGGGTTACAAACCGGCCGGAGGTGTGAGCACGACCGAAGAGGCCGTACAACATTTCACCTTGGTTAAGGAGATTCTCGGCGAAGAATGGCTCAATAACGAGTGGTTCCGTTTCGGTGCAAGTCGTCTGGCAAATAACTTACTTTCCTCGATTGTAGGAAAAGAAACCAAATATTTCTAATGTAATAATCGTTCTTTCATATGAAAGATAAGAACAAGATTCTTTCAAAACGATTCTTTTCGGAAAATGTAGCGGAGCTGGTAGTAGAAGCTCCGCTCATTGCCCGTAGTCGTCGTGCCGGTCATTTTGTGATCATCCGTGTGGACGCCAATTCGGAGCGTGTCCCTCTGACCATCGCCGGTGCGGACATAGAGAAGGGTACGATCAACTTGGTTGTACAACAGATAGGTGCTTCCACGCATAAGTTACTGGCGATGAACCCGGGTGACATGATCCATGATGTAGTGGGTCCGCTCGGTCGCGCTACGCGTATCGAGAAATACGGTACGGTCGTTTGTGCCTGCGGTGGTGTAGGTGCTGCGCCGATGTTACCGATTGCCGAAGCGCTCAAGAAAGCCGGTAACAAAGTGATCACCGTGCTGGCAGCGCGTAACAAAGACCTGCTGATTCTGCAGGACGAGTTGGCCCAATGGTCGGACGAAGTGATCATCATGACCGATGACGGTTCGGCAGGACAACAAGGCGTGGTCACCGTTGGTGTAGAACAAGTGATCCAACGCGAACAGGTGGATAAATGTATCACCATCGGTCCGGCGATCATGATGAAGTTCGTGGCGCTGACGACGCAGAAATATAACATCCCCACCGAGGCCAGTTTGAACACGATCATGGTGGATGGAACGGGTATGTGCGGTGCCTGCCGCGTGACGGTGAACGGCAAGACGAAGTTCGTCTGCGTCGATGGTCCTGAGTTCGATGCGCATGGTGTCGATTGGAATGAGATGCTGAGCCGCATGAAAGCGTTCAAGGCGGAAGAAGCGGAGGCGATGAGGGCTTATAATGAGCGCTCGCAAAGCGAGCACAATGATGCAATGAGCGCGGCTAAACCGCTCAATGATGCATCATTAAGCACCAAAGGTGCGTCACCATTTAGCGAAGCGGCTCAATCCATCATTCCTTATGAGGGTAAGCCCAAAGATCGGGTCGCTATCCCGCGTGTGCAGATGCCCGAACTGCGTCCGGAAGTACGCGTGAAGAGTTTGCATGAAGAGGTGAACCAAGGTCTGAGTTTTGAGCAGGCCATCACCGAGAGTCACCGCTGTCTGAACTGTAAGAACCCCACCTGCGTACAAGGCTGTCCGGTGAATATCAATATCCCGGGTTTCATCAAGACCCTCGAGACAGGAGATGTATTGGGTGCTGCCGCAGTCATCAAAGAGAGTTCGTCGCTACCCGCTGTGTGCGGTCGCGTATGTCCGCAAGAGAAACAATGCGAGAGTCAGTGTATCCATCTTAAGATGGGTCACCCGGCTGTTGCGATCGGTTACCTCGAGCGTTTCTGCGCAGACTATGCGAATAGTCAAAAGACCGCTAATGCTCAAAGACAAAAGACCGCTGACGCTCAAAGACAAAAGATCGCAGTCGTTGGTAGTGGTCCTGCGGGTCTGACCTTCGCAGGCGATGCTGCCAAATACGGTTACGAGGTGCATGTGTTCGAAGCGCTGCATGAGATAGGCGGTGTACTCAAATACGGTATCCCGGAGTTCCGTTTGCCGAACCGTATCGTGGATATCGAGATAGACGGTCTGCGTGCGCTGGGTGTACAGTTCCATACCGATACGATCATCGGTAAGACGATCTCTATCAAAGAGTTGGAAGAACAAGGTTTCAAGGGCATCTTCGTAGGTTCCGGAGCCGGTCTGCCGCGTTTCATGAATATCCCGGGTGAGAACCTGAACGGCGTCATGTCGTCCAATGAATACCTGACCCGCGTCAACCTCATGGACGCTTCTAACCCCGCTACCGACACGCCGATCTTGTACGGTAAGAATGTTGCTATCATCGGTGGTGGTAACACCGCTATGGATGCTGTGCGTACGGCTAAGCGCCTGGGTGCAGAACGTGCGATGATCATCTATCGCCGTTCGGAAGACGAGATGCCGGCGCGTATCGAAGAGGTACATCATGCCAAAGCGGAAGGAATCGAGTTCCTCACGCTTCATAACCCGATTGAGTATCATGCGGACGAGAACGGTCGTGTATGCGAAGCTGTGCTGCAAGTGATGGAACTGGGTGAACCCGACGAATCAGGTCGTCGCAGTCCGGTGCCCGTTGAAGGCAAGACCGTCACGATCCCTGTGGATCTGGTGATCGTTGCGGTAGGTGTGAGTCCGAACCCGCTTATCCCGTCGTCCGTAGAAGGGCTGGAGATCAGCAAGAAAGGAACGATCGTCGTGAACGACGGCATGCAATCGGCTATCCCCACTATCTTTGCCGGAGGCGATATAGTGCGCGGTGGTGCCACGGTGATCCTCGCTATGAGTGATGGTCGCAAAGCAGCCAAAGCGATGCATGAGTACCTGAGTAAGTGAGTCTCCTTTCGCTCATATTGTCGATCAATATCCTGTTGACGAACCCGTTGACGGGACAGGCGAATATGTCCGTGTTGGTGCAAAACCTCAACACGGGGGAGATCATTGATGAGCATCGTTCGGAGAAAGTGGTACCACCGGCATCGGTAATGAAGTTACTCACCACTGCAGCTGCCCTCGAGATACTGGGTCCGGGTTTTCGGTTTCCCACTATCCTGGAGTACACCGGTACAATCGATAACGGCGTGCTGTACGGTAACCTCTATATCCGCGGAGGATGTGATCCCTCGTTGGGTTGGAAAGGTAAGACAGCTTTTCTCAACCAATGGGTCAAAGCTATCAAGAATGCCGGTATCAACCGTATCCACGGAGCTGTCATCGCCGATATGACCATGCTGGACGGTGAGGCGCAGAACCCCGGATGGCTCTGCGAAGATGCCGGTAACTACTACGCCCCGGGTATTTTTGCCCTCAATTATTACGGTAACACGATGAATATCGTGCTCAAGAGCGGTGAACCGGGTAGTGTAGCAACCGTTGTAGGTACAGAGCCCAAAGTGGAGGACATCGTTTTCATCAACCGGATCCGTTGTGACCGGATTCAGTATGATGGGGCATTTGTGAGTGGTTTGCCGTACAGTCGCGAACGGTATCTGACCGGTGCCGTACCTTCCAACCTCGGTACGTTTGGTGTCAAAGGTGACCTGCCTAACCCGGGTCTGTTACTGGCACGGCATCTCACGGCACGCTTGCGCGAAGCAGGTGTGATCGTGTATCGGGACGCTACTTACGAACCCGATTACAACCCCTTGACCCCTCCGCGACAGGAACTGTATATCCATTACTCGGAACCGCTCTCGGAGATCATCAAAGAGACGAATATCAACAGTAATAACCTCTACGCCGAAGCGCTCTTCCGGTACTTGGGTACGCGTTACACGCTGCCCGGTACGATCCATAACAGTCAGGACCTGTTGCGGGACTACTGGCGTCGCCGCAGCGTAGCCGTACAGAACGCGATCATCAAAGATGGTTGTGGACTCGCACCGCAAGATGCGGTCAGCGCCAAGACTTTTGTACAACTGTTGACCGTCATGCATAAGAGTCCGAATGCCGACGCATGGTTGGCCTCGCTACCCGTAAGCGGTAAGAGCGGTACGCTCACTTCCCTCTGTCCGGGTACGCCCCTCGAAGGACGGATCCATGCCAAGAGCGGAACGATCGCCGGTACGAAGAACTTCGCCGGCTATATCGATGCCCCGAACGGAGACACATGGGTCTTTGCAATCCTGATCAACTCCGCGCCGGGCAAAGCGAAGAATGTACAACATGTGATCCAGAAATACCTGCTCGATGTATATAAAAACCACCCATAGTACCAGTACGCTGCTCAAACAACTGGCTGCGGAAGGTAACCCGCCGGACTTTATCTACGCAGGTTTCCAGACAGCAGGTCGCGGACAAACCGGTAACAGTTGGGAAAGCGAAGAAGGAAAGAACCTCTTGTGCTCCATCCTCTTACCGCCCGACAAGAACCTGTACTTCCTCAATATAGCAGTGGGCGTAGCATTGGTGAAAGTCATTGGTGAAGCGTTCACCATCAAATGGCCGAATGACATTTACTACGAGGACAAAAAAATAGCCGGTATATTGATCGAAAATGCCATTATAGGCAACGAGATAAAATACTCCATCGCCGGCATCGGACTGAACGTCAACCAGACGGAGTTTCATTCCGATGCACCGAATCCGATATCGCTTAAGCAGATTTATGGCACGGAGTTTGCTATAGACCAATTGATGAACCAAGTGCTGGAAGCGGTGCATAAAGTGCTTAACGAACCCGAAGAGGATGTATGGGCCTATTATAAAGCACACCTCTATCGCAGGGAAGGTTTTTGGCCGTTTGAAGATCAAAACGGGACTTTTGAAGCACGCATTGAAGATGTCTTGCCGACAGGCGAGATCGTGTTAAGAGACCAACAAGGGAAAGAACGAAAATATCATTTTAAACAAATACGATACATAGTATGAAAAAAAGTATCATCATCACCGGCGGCGCCGGATTTATCGGAAGTCATGTGGTGCGTTTGTTCGTCAACAAATACCCGGACTACAAGATCATCAATGTGGATAAGTTGACCTATGCCGGTAACCTGGCGAACCTCAAGGACATCGAGGACAAGCCCAACTACCGCTTTGTACGTGCGGACATATGCGATTTCGACACCATCTTTGCGCTCATGAAAGAAGAGCAGGTGACGGGTGTGATCCATCTTGCCGCCGAGAGCCATGTGGACCGTTCCATCAAGGATCCTTTCACTTTTGCCCGCACGAATGTCATGGGTACGCTCTCCATGCTGCAGGCCGCTAAGTTGTACTGGGAGTCATTGCCGGAGAAATACGAAGACAAGCGTTTCTATCATATATCCACCGATGAGGTGTATGGTGCGTTGCAGTTAACCCATCCCGAAGGTATCGAACCGCCCTTTACCACCAAAGCCTCGTCCGGTGAGCACCACTTGGCATATGGAGAAGATTTCTTCTATGAGACCACGAAGTACAATCCGCATTCTCCTTATTCGGCCTCCAAAGCTTCGTCCGATCATTTCGTGCGCGCTTTCCATGACACCTACGGCATGCCGACCATCGTGACGAACTGCTCCAATAACTACGGACCGTACCAGTTCCCGGAGAAACTCATCCCGCTCTTCATCAATAATATCCGTCATCGCAAACCGCTGCCGGTTTATGGTAAGGGCGAGAATGTGCGTGACTGGTTGTATGTAGTGGATCATGCCCGCGCGATAGACCTGATTTTCCATAAGGGTACCATCGCCGAGACCTATAACATCGGTGGTTTCAACGAATGGAAGAATATCGACATTATCAAGACCATCATCAAGACCGTTGATCGTCTGCTGGGTCGTCCCGAAGGTGCAGACCTGGATCTGATCACTTATGTCACCGACCGAGCCGGACACGATATGCGGTACGCTATCGACTCGACGAAGCTGCAACGCGAATTGGGTTGGGAACCGTCTCTTCAGTTCGAGGAAGGTATAGAGAAAACCGTTCAGTGGTACCTGGACAACCAAGACTGGTTGGACAACATCACTTCCGGTGAATACGAGAAATATTACGAGGATATGTATAAAGGACGCTAATCAGCGTCCTTTTACTTTAAACTTTAAACCTTAAACTTTAAACTGAAACGCGTCTACGCGTTTCTATACGCTTTCGGTGTCTGTCCCACATGCGCTTTGAAGAAGCGGTTGAAGAAGGCCACATTATCGAAACCCAAATTGAGTGCGATCTCTTTGATCTGCAGGTTTGTGATCTTCAACTGACTCTTGGCATCGGTGATCAGCGCCTCGATGATGATATCGCCCGCCGTTCGTTCTCCCACCGCTTTGATGGTCGAGCAGAGGTGCGGCAGCGTCAGACGCATCGCATCGGCATACTGACTCACATGATGCCACTCGTGATAGTGCTTCAAAACGAGTTGGCAGTAATCCTGATAGATCTCCGTCTTGCGATCCAGCGGTTTGATCAGATACTCATCCTGCTCATGGGCGTACTTGGCATAAGAAGTCTGCAGCAAGTTGAAGATATGCACCATCTTCTCGCTATCCAGCATCGTCGGTTCTGCATTCAGTGCCTTCACGATCGTATCGTACATTGAGCACAGCACTTCTGCATGGTTGGCACTTACGCTAATCTTCGGCGAATGGAGTTGCAGCGCTGTCAGCGACATGCGGTTATTCACCGTGTGCTTCTCCAGGAACGAGCTGCCAAATACGATCCAATACACCAATGCATCCTCCGAGCACTCGCGAATGAAGAGGAAACTACCGGGTTCCAATAACAATATATCATTTTGCTTGAACTCATAGTCCGTCACATTGATCGTTGCGCGCGCCGTTCCGCGAGCCAGGAAAGCATACACACCGCACTTGATCTTACACGGATAACGACCGTACTCATTCATCAGTTTACCACTCGCATCACCGATCATATAATCGCCGTACGGACAGTCCACAATAGGGATATTATTCTCTTTCATCTTAATAATTGTATCAATTTTCGGTGCAAAGGTACTACTTTTTTTTGAATTAGCAAAATAATTGCACAAAAAAGTGCACAAAAAAAAGAAGAACCACTCTCGTAGTTCTTCCGTTTGACCTAAACATGCGTATTAAGCGAGTTTGTTGATCATGCGTGCCAACTTCGATTTGAGGTTGGAAGCTTTGTTCACATGAATGATATGACGCTTAGCCAATTTATCCAGCATCGAGCTTACTTTAGGCAGAGCTGCAGCAGCTGCTGCTTTGTCAGTAGTCTTGCGCAGGTCGCGCACAGCGTTACGTGCGGTTTTAGCGTAGTAATGGTTGTGTGCTTTGCGTGCTGCCGTTTGGCGAATACGCTTCAAAGAGCTTTTATGATTTGCCATCTTTGTTGTTTGTTTGTGTCCGACTCGCGGACGGGTTTTGTTACTGTTCCGCTGCCTTGAGAGGATTGGCTTTGGAATGTTGACTTAGGAAGGTCTTTGTAGTGCCAAGGGGAATCGAACCCCTATTGCAAGAATGAAAATCTTGAGTACTAACCGTTATACGATGGCACCCGGAAGTGTCCCCGTTAATCGGGGAAACTGGCCTCCGCCGGAAGGGGCATCACTATGCTATCCGACGAAAAAGCGTGCAAAGGTACTACAAATTTCTGATATGACCAAATATTTTTGCATTTTTTTGCAAAATTTAGTTATTTTTGCTATGTAAAGTCGCTAAATACTCCTGTTCGGGTTGTCCGGGAGTAGGAATAAGTTCCGCTTTCTCCATCATACCGAGTGCATCCAGATCCATGATGGTTGAGTATCCGGAACGGGCAATAATATGTTTCGCCCCTTTCAATGCCGCAACCAATTCCGCATCACCCATCGTCGGCACCAATGTCACATTGCCGCGTTTGATACGCGTGTTCGGTCGGAGCATCAAGCCCTGCACAATCAGTACCTGTTCCGCCGAATTCTGATAACGTGCAAGAATCTCTTTCTCCAACATCGTGCGATGCGGTTCCAAGCCGGACAAGACGGCTACAATGGAATAATTCGTAGTAATCTGAGTATTCGGAATATCCTGAAACCGACTCAGCGGCCCGATATATTGTACATTGTACATTGTACATTGTACATTTTTCGGGTGACTTAGTTCGCCTGCTAGGCTCTTCTGCGGATTCTCATAATCCGGTACCCATACCTTATTATACCGCGTATACACACGCGCATGCAGACGCGAGGCAATCTTCTCCGCCCATTTCCATCCTTTGGGAAGCATGATATGCAACTGGTGCGTCATATAGATGCACTCCGTTTGGCGGTTATATAGGCCAAATCTATTATCCGAAATAACACGCTCTATATGCTCTTCGTGCAAAAGCGCCTTCAGCATCATATGGTCTTTCATGGACCAGATGATCAGTTTAGGCAAGGCTTTAACCATTGCCCATACCTGCCTCCGACCGGAACTGTACCGCAGATTCAGCGGTGCCAGATAGGTATATCGAAGTTTTGGAAAATGTTTGCGCAATAAACTCAGACTCTCTCCGTCACCGCCTAAAATCACCTCGTTCCCCTCATCCAACAAGCGTTGAACGAGCGGAACACATCGACTCGCATGACCGAGTCCCCAGTTCATAGGTGCTACGAGAATCTTCATGCAGAGATAGAAACATCAAATCCCTTTTTTATCAGCGGTGCCGCGATGCGTTCCATCTGCTCGCGGGAGATCTTCTCCAAGTGTTCCTCCGGTGTCTTGCGGTCAATGACATAGATCATGATCTGCTTCGGACGCAAGCTCTCTACTGCCTTGTACCATGCCTCCAACTCTTCCGGCGTGGTGTTATCGATCTTTTCTCCCGCATGTTCGCCGCGTAAGAAACAGGTCTGCAATGTAAAATCGCCATTAAAGACTCTCAACCATTCCATGACTTGCGCTACCGTCAAGTACTCATTCACCGGTAAGTCAATGCGTCGCATCATGTTATCCGTACCTGCATCCAGTTTGAGAATCCGATTGTCGCACAGCCGCAGCGCCGCTACCACATCAGGTCGTCCCAACTGTGTGGAGTTACTCAACACACTCACTTTTGCCTTCGGATAGTACCGGTCGCGCAACGCACAGGTATCTTCGATAATACCCAAGAAATCGGGATGCAGGGTCGGTTCACCGTTTCCGGAAAAAGTGATCACATCCAAAGCCGACTGCTGATCGCTGAGTGCTTGGAGCTTCGCTTCCAAGGCTGCCTTCACTTCCGCTCTCGTCGGTAACTGCGGCCGGTTCACTTTCTCGTTCCATCCACATTCGCAATATACGCAGTTGAATGTACATAACTTATGGTCCAGCGGCATCAGTTCCACGCCAAGACTGGTTCCCAACCGTCTGCTATGTATCGGCCCGTAGGCTATCTCTCCGAATAACATACCCTTATATATTTATCACGCGGTTTCCGAGCACTTTGCAAAATTCGTTGCGTTGTGCCAGCAGTTTGGGTTGTTGCCCCAGCAGTTCCATCTGACGGGCAAAATCATCCTTCTCCTGCGCCTCTTTCAGATCCGCTTCCAATTGTGCTATTTGCATATTGATCACCGTCAGTCGCATTTCTGCCAGCAAACGAATAACCAATTCGCCCAACCGTTTTTCGCTATCCGGTTTGACATACTGGTATTTCTCGGCAATCATCTCTATCGCCGTCGCACTCACCTGCGCATTCGGATGGAACTTGAAGAACTGCTCCGCCACAAATCCTTCCTCTTTGCAATGTTTCGTATATTCATCGATGATCGTCTGATAAACCGGTTGTGGGGCTTGAACACCATCGTGCTCCAAAGTTCGTATAATCACTTCGCCTATCTGATAAACCGTCCCATCTACATTAATCGGTCGTTCTCCGTATCGCACCATGAGTTGAAGCAGGTTATAGTAGTTTTGCTCCAACAGAGAAGAGGGTTTATGCATCTCTACCTTTGTCTGCTGCGGTGCTACCGTTTGAGTTGACGGGCTCTCCTCCTTGCGTCCCTCCGCTTTGGTCATCTCTGCGATTTTTTTCTTACGAAGATTAACCACCTCAACCGTCAGTACTTTCTCACTCATATGCAACCGTTCCGCGCAGTCCTTGATATATACCTGCCGCGTGATCATATCCGGAATAATGGCAATCGAGGCGGTGATATCTTTGATCAGTTCGGCGCGTTTGAAAGGATCATCGCCGGCATCCTTGCTCAGCAAAGCCGACTTGAACCGTATAAAATCCGTCTGATGGTCTGCGATATACTGAATAAACTCGGTTGAGTCATGATGCTGTGCATAACTGTCCGGATCTTCTCCGTCAGGCAGCAGCACCACTTTCACATTGAATCCTGCCTCTAAAAACATATCGATACCTCGCAAGGCCGCATGGATACCCGCCGCATCCCCGTCATAGAGCACCGTGATATTACTTGTGAAGCGTTTGATAAGCAAGATCTGCGGTTTGGTCAATGCCGTACCACCGCTTGCTACCACATTCTCTATACCCGACTGATGCATCGAGATAACATCCATCTGGCCCTCTACCAAGTAGCACATATCCGCCCGGGCGATAGCTTGTTTGGCTTGGAAAAGACCGTATAACTCATTCGTCTTGGAGTAGATAATGGAGTCGGGCGAATTGACGTATTTGCCTACATTGTCTTTCTTCTTGAGGATACGCCCGGCGAAGGCAACCGGTTTACCGCTTACCGTAAAAATAGGAAACATCACACGGTCCCGGAATCGGTCATAGAGTCGTCCGTCTTCGGCTTTTCCCACTACGCCGACACCTATCTTCGTATCCACATTATTGGTAATGAACTGCTCCTTGAATCCGTTTTTCTTCAGCGCTGCAGCTAACGGGCTACCCTTCTCCGGGGAATAACCCAACTGGTACTTACGAATGATATCGTCTCGCAAACCTCTCTCGCGGAAATAACTCAAACCGATTGCCTGTCCTTCCTGCGTCTCCCATAACTGCTGCTGGAACCATTTATTGGCAAAATCGTTCACTACGAACATCGACTCGCGGTCGTCCTGCCGTTGCTGTTCCTCGGCCGTCATCTCGCGTTCAGGCACCTCGATGTGATATTTCTTACCCAACTGCTTGAGTGCCTCCACATAGGAACACTGCTCAATCTCCATGATAAAACCTACCGCGTTACCACTCACGCCGCAACCGAAACATTTGTATATTCCTTTCGACGGACTGACGGTGAACGAACCCGTCTTCTCGTTATGGAAAGGACAAAGACCAATCAAGTTCGCT
>Ga0247611_10006258_pt1 | contig 15340 bp, 13 predicted proteins | sample 177DNAGHGhighgp2_FD_192422 | JGI IMG/M metagenome (GOLD analysis project Ga0247611, IMG submission 192422) | Sheep rumen microbial communities from Palmerston North, Manawatu-Wanganui, New Zealand - 1770 DNA GHGhigh gp2 | ecosystem: Host-associated > Mammals > Digestive system > Stomach > Rumen...
TGCGGCGGGGAAACAGCGGCCTTCGCCGATTGTGGCGTTGCGGCGGGCACGGGAAGAACGGGGGTTGAAGCCGATTTTGTACCTGGGGACCGATAGTATTATGGATTTGGATAAAAATTCCGCCGAATGGACATCGGATGGGATAAAGATTGTGCAGGGCAGGGAAGAGTTAGTGGAAAGTGTTAGTGGGTAGTGTTAGTTCTCCTCCCCCGGAGGAGTGGCGCCGAACGGCGACGAGGTGGGGGTAATAAAAAAAGAAACATATTTTATTACCACCCCCACCCCGCCCAGTTCCACTGGGCACCCCTCCGATCATCAGCCACAAAATTTTTCAAATTTTGCGGTGATTGGGAGGGGAACTTTGAATTCTGGAATACGTGCCCAAATTCCGCGCTCTCCTCCCACCCCGCAGTGTTGCAGAGAATCGTCACCCCGCGGAAGCGTGGGGTCCAGTTTTTGCGAATGCAAAAACTTGCGTCGCAGACATCAAATAAATTGTCATTCTGAACTTCTTCCCCGTCATCCCGGCGAAGGCCGGGATCCCCGCAGTGTTCCAGAGAATCGTCATCCCGGCGAAGGTCGGGATCTTGTGGTTTCAACTGTGACGATGGGATACCGCCTGTCATCACCCACAAAATTTTTCAAATTTTGCGGGGCCCGATACCGCGGTATGACGATAAAATAAGTAAGGTTAAGCCCCAAACAAAAATCCCCGCACCCGCGGGGATTTTTTAACATAACATAAACATACAATTATTTAGCAGACCCAAAGACGGACCTACGGAAGTCGATGTGGTTCGTGACGAATTTCGCGCAACCGTACGCGCAGCTGTTCGCACACTTCGCAGAATCGTCGTACCAGCCCACATACACCCAAGACGATTCTTTTGGTTTTATCATCTTGCACCAACATCTTTCACCGCCTAACTGGCGCTGCTCTGATGAAATCGCCACCGCATATGTTCCTGTCGTGCTATTACATACCGCCTTGCCTTTAACCATGTATTTCGGAAACACCGCACACCATTCACCAGCGGTTGATACACTGCAATTAGATTCTTCTTTATAATCACCATCAATATCATAATAACCATAACCTGTCCCATTAACCGACACATCCAAGGTTGTTAATTCAGATTCTTCTTTCTCTTCCGCCGCCCTCTTTACACACAAACCATTAGAACCTAATTCAAAATTTTTGTTATTATCACATGCCGTTGCTTTGCAATTACATGGGACATTGTCACCGTTGCCCTTTTTGGTTTCACAACGGGCACCCAATGTTGTCTTAACACTTTCACCAACCTTTATATAAACTCCCGATTTCCAACCAGATGAACTTAACTTCTTTATATCTTCATCAATGCATCAGTCACCAATAACACGTCCGTTTGTGTTCGTCGTTGTTGTGTTTCCCGTGCCGGAACCGCTACCAGTGGTGCCGGAATTTACTTTTGGGGATGTTTGTTGTTGGTAAGTTTGTTTGCATTCAATTGCATCGGTCCCATCAAAATGCTTGATAGCAGCAGAGGCGGCGGTGATTTTATATTTTTTTCCGTCATCACCGGTGTATATTATGCCGTCCACCAATTGTTGGCAGATCTGGTTTGCTCTAGGAATGCACGTGGTTACACATTCTGTGTTACGTAACGGGGCCCAAATTGTAGTATCATAGTAATACGTATTGTCTGTTTTTCTGGAACTTATAAGTAGTTTAAGGTCTTCTAATGCTTCGTCGCACTCTGTATTGCAATCAACATCAGAAATTCCCTGATTACTCCCCCCCCCGGTTGACGGATCGGCTTTTGTAACGCATTTGCCGTTTTTGGTTTCGCATTGCTCGGTCGGGCAATTGTTTTCGGCAAACATGTTGCAATACTTTTCTTTATCTATGTTGTTTAAAACGTTATATTCATTCATTGTATTTTTAAATGCGTCATAGGCATTATTCCCGGTGGGTTGGTTGTTTGTGCCGGTGCCTTGATTCCCACCGGAACAGCCGGTTTCATTGTCCCATGTGCCACCCTTGCTTTCGCAATCGGCCTTTGGTTTGCGCATGTCGCATTTGCTGCCTTGGTTGAATCCGGCACTGACCCATTCGCCACCGACGGCCGTGCATTTTTCTTTGGCCTGTTTTTCCGCCTTTTGTGTGTCCATTGCACGTGTCACCGCGCCCGATGTCCAAAGTGACGCCGCCGTCCCAAGGCCCGCACCCATTGCCGCCGCGGATGCGGATGTTTGCGACCGGGTAAGTCTTTGGGCGTTTTCCATATATGTTGTGATATCAACACCAAACCAATCCGGTGTGCATTGGAATGTGTCGCCGGAATAAAGTTTCTTTGATGCCATAAGTGTGTTGTCCGTGCCCGCAAAGAAGTTCACGGTATATACGCAATCAAGTGTTCGTTCGTCAAACATTGCGCCGAATCGTGTGCATTGGGTGCGCATTAAATCGCGCAATTCGTAAAGGCGTTTTTCTTGTTTCTGGGCCTCTGTGGCGGCGATTGTTCGCCGGTCGCCAAACACGCCCATTACGCGTGCGGCAAGGCCACTATCTTGTTCACGGCATTCGTCGGCGATTGATTTGCATTTTGCAATCGCACTGTCGCCCGCGGATTTGGAAAGGCAATTTTCCAACGATTTGCCGCAAATTCCAAATACGCAATTGTTATACCGGTTGCCACAATTCACGACGGAATTATAGTATGAAAGTTCAATTGCCGCGTTTCGGTCCGCCAAGATTTCCGGCGCAAGTAATGTGTATTCGTGGCCGGTGCATTTCGTGTTGCGACGGCACGCGTCCATTTTATTGCCCCAAACGGTTGTGGAATCCGACGCGCACTTTGTAAAATCCGCACCGCATTTTTCCGACATACATTTACGCAATGCCGCGTCGCACGCGTTTGCGGTTGTTATGTTTGTTCCGCCGGTTGTGGTCGCGCCCTCATCGCCCGCCGCATCAAGCAGTGCGCGTTGCCGGCGAATTGTTTCGGCGAGTGCGGCGTTCGACGAATCGGTTGTGGATGCACCCATTTCCGACAGTACATCATTAAACTGTGATGTTTTGTTGTTGACGACGGACGTGGTTGCCGCGTGTGATATGTTTGTCACCGCGATAATCGCGAAAATCGAAAGCCCGCAAAAAATTTTCAAATTCGTTTTCATTTTATTTTAATACCGTGCATGCCGTTTTATAGAACTGACACAACCTTTCCGCCATTGACCGTTCGGTTTTGTTGTTGTCGCATTTGTTCGGCATATTATTGTTGCATGTCGCAGTGACGCAGTTTTCAAATGTTTTGCCGTTTTTGCAGTTTGTTTTTGCACCGGCAACCTTGGATTCGCGCGTGCTTTGATAATCTTTGACCAAGTTTTGCAACACACTTTCGCGCCGCGCCGCCGCGGTTTTGCGGTCGTTTGTTATACTTGTTCTAAATTCCGCGATATAATCGTCACAACCCGTCGATTCCGCCGCGCATTCGGCGATGGAACGGGTGAATATCGCGTCTTCGGCACAGGTTTCAAATGTTGTGCCACACTTTTTGTTCATGCATACGGTAAGTGCGTCGTTGCATGATGATTTTGTCGGCTTTTTGTTTATTGTTTGCATCGCACTGGCGGTTTGCATGCTGACGCCCGCGGCCTTGCACGATTGTTCAATAAGTTTGTCGTATATGTCGGATACATCATCCGCCGTGCAATCAGGCAACCGTTTAATGCATTCGGTTGTGGCCCAGATATACCGTCGGCCCGGGTCGGACGGCGCAACGCGCAGTTCGCGGTCGGTTAAAACGTATTTTGTTGATTGCCCCGCGGTTATTGTTGATAAACCCTTTTGCGATGGTGGGTTGCCGGCGGCGGATGTGCCACAATACTGGCACCGGGCGGACGGGTTCATGCCGATGTTTATTGCGCACGCGGAATCAAGACACCGTTGCATGCTGGTCTTTTGGCACTTTGATACCGCGGCGCGCGCGCACAAAACCGGCGCAACCGCGCAAACTATCGCGATAAAAATTATGCTGTGGCGTTTCATCTCTCCGTCCATTGGTTTGTATTATATCAGAAAAGTGCCACCCGTGCAAAAAATTTTTTTAACAAACCCCTTGACAAGGGTAAAATTTTGTCTATAATAATCACGAACAATAAAAATAAAGGAGTCAGATATGGCAACAGGAACAACAGGTGGAACACCGGCAACAACAGGGACAACGCCGACAACAGGCGCAACGTCGACGACGGGTACAACGAACGAAAAGTGGAAACCGGGACCGTGGATTCTTGGGACGGGAAGTGTGCTTGGTGTTTGTTATATGTTAAGTCGGCTTTTTGGGGGCACGGATGGCACGGTTGATGTTAATCATCACATTGATGGTGAAGCCGATCTTAACCATAAAGGCAAGGTTGAAGTGCCCGTTGATGTTAGTGGTGCGGTTGATTCGGAAGTTGTAGTTAAGGTGGATACGGCCAGTTGGAACGAGGTTTGTCGTGAATGTCAACAGGAACAGAAAAACCAACAGAAAAAAACTGGGGGTGGCAAGAAAAATCATGGTCGTGGCAGAAGCGGTAATTCCAATGTTAATATCAACATTAACAATAATAATGGTGAAGGAACGCAAAATGTCTGTGGTGAAAAGCCGTCGGGTGCAGATAACACATGTGGCAACGGTATAAATATCAACATTAATAACAATAATGGTGGTAATCAAAACGTTGGGAATTGTGGGAAATCTGCACAATCAAAGCCGGTATATGTAAGAGAAGTTTCTTTTAGTGGTGTGGTTAGAGTGCCATGCAACAGTCGGTAATTTTGTTTGGTTTCAAAAATAAAAAATATAAATCGGGGCAAATTGTCCCGATTTTTTTTCCACTGGACACCAATGTCATTTTCTGATAGAATGGTACGTGATACAGAGAGAATTTATGAAATTCATACGATTGGTTGTGTTTGCTTTGTTTTTGTGTCCGTTTGCGGTGCATGCGGCGCCTGTCACCGAATTTACCGTGGCGTCACAGTTATTGGCCGCGGCACGAAATGCCGATATTCGCCAGGTGCAATCTTTGGTTGCGGCGGGTGCGAATATAAACTTTGTTGATTCAACCGGGTTGTCACTTGTTTGTACGGCACTCATGAATAATGACCTGCGCGCGGCCCAGATTTTACAGATGTATGGTGCGGATGCGTCAAAATGTGACCAACAAATTAGAAAATACAGGTCCCGCCGTGCGCCAGAGCGAACGGGTGGGTTGTTCGGTGGGCTGTCCACCGCCCAGGGAATGATATTGGCGGCGGCGGGTGCCGCCGTTGTTGTAGGTGGGCTTTTTTTATTGACTGATGTTTTTGATGCGGAAAACGATAATGGATACACGGGCAGTGGCGCCGGCGGTGGGTCGGGTGGTTCCGGTGGCGGTGGTGGTGATAATGCGGGGGTTGGCGTGCCGGTCTTTGCAAATGGTTTGCCGTATGGGCCGTTGTTGCCAAATGCGGCGGCGGAAACCAAAAACTATGCCGAAAATTTGTCGTATTACGCCCCGGCGGATACGACAAGTATTTTATATAAAAACTTTCAATTTATGAACCAACAAGAAAATTATTTGCTTTTGATGCGGGGGTATTCGCCCCTGGCGCGTGGGTATTTGGGAATGCGGACGTTGCGTGATTCGAATACGTATGCACCAATTAGTTTAAGTGGTTATAATTTGGGTAATGACCCGGTTGAAGGTGGACGCCCGGTCAATGTTGCGTTAGTCACGGCAAATGGTATAAACGCCGCGGCAAATACGTCATTGGCGGACAAGTTTGTTATATGGACAGCAACGACGAACGGGGCGTCATCGCTAAATCCGGCAAGTAATACAATGATTTCCAGCAAGTATTACAATAATAAAATTATTACTGGGACCGATGGGTCGTCAATAGAAGACGATACCACGGTGGAAGATTCCACTTTTTTAAGTTTTTTTGATTTATCTAATTCGGGAACGGCGGTTTATAACAATGCGGCGACGGGTGCGGATAATGTGATTGTCAAAATTGTTGGTGGAAATACCGCGGGGTATTCAAATGCGGACTATATCGGTTTTATGCCAAATGGCCAGATGACAATTTATCGCACCGGCGGTGGGACACATATGGTTGATTTGGCAAGTCCACTTAATGTGGGAACGTGTTCAATGGCGGGAACAAACCTTGCCACCGGTGATACGGTTACGTTGTTTGGTGAAGAATTAAATGTGACGGTTAACGGTTATGCGGTGACATTGTCAAATGAAACGCAAACACATACTTATCGCGGTTATATGAGTGTTGGTAATCCGTATTTATATATTGATTCAGATGGTGATGGGCGTGCCGATGGTGCGTATGCGATGAATGCGGGGACTATTTTTCAATATAAAAGTTTGCAGCAAACGGATTACTATAATTATTCCGCAATGGTGAATGCGGCGGCGCGTTCGGGGGACGTTTCCGGTGGACGTTCAAGGGTTAGCATTATCGCAAATGCCGATGTGATTGAACCGTTGCATTCAACAAGTGCGGCAACAATTCAAACGGTGCTTGCGGGCGGTGCGGGTAATTACGAAACAACATTTGGAAATCTAATTGCGGGCGCGTATGGTGCAACGGATAGCAATAATTTACCACAAACGAACGCGACATCTTTTTTTAATTCACTGGGGGTATCATATTCACCACTAACGATATTTTCGACGGGCGGATTTGAAACAAATGCACAATGGTCGGATTCTCCGCTTGCCGCGACATTTGAAAATGCGGCGCCGTTGGTTTATTCGAACCTTGAACATTTGTTTATGTCGGTTGTTGCGGTTGGTGCGCCCACGGCGGGCGAAAGCGGAATTGCGCCGAACACCGATACAAACACAAATCCATATCAATTGGCACAATGGGCGGTTAATGACCCGACCAGTGGTATGACCTATTACAAGGCGCGCACATGTGGCACCGCCGGAACAGGTGGTGCGGGAATTGACCCGTGGTGCTTTGCGGCGGTTGGTGTGACCGATGAAATGGCAACCGCGGCGGCGGCGGGCGCGGCCGGGGTGCTGACATCTGCGTTTTACTATATGACGCCACAGCAAATTTTTATGTTGATGGCACTAACGGCGGACGGGCCATATTTGGGGCGGCTTAGTTCCGGACAAACACTAACGGAATCTGCGCTTGCCGCGCACTTGCAATCGATGTATGAAATGCCCGCGTCGTATCAGTGGCGCATAGATAACAATAATGAAAACTATTTGGATGTGTTCAAAGAAGTTTTTGGTTATGGGGTAATAAATCTTGAACGCGCAACAACGCCGGGAACGAATTTGTATTTCTATTCGGGTGGCGATATTGTGTCAACGTCGGGTAATGCGTATTGGCGTGCGGCGACGACTACCGGGTTTCGTGGGTCGGGTGCGTTGAACCTTGGGCGTGCGGCGATAAGTACCGCGGCATACGATGTCTTGGAAAGTGTGGATGGAACAATGCGGTTGCCGCGTATTTGGAAAAATAATTTTGCACTTGGGTCTGATGGGCGGCATGCGCTTTATATGGGGGATGTTCTGTCAGATTTGCGTGTGCGTATAGATGACGATAATATGACGCGTGTTGGAAATATGTCGTTTGGGTTTACAAGGGGTGAACGCAACTATGACGACGGTATGGGTGGGCTTGATAATATGCGGTTTGAATATGCAAATGATTCTTGGAAAATTTCAGCAGATTATCAGCGTTATTTGACGGACGGGGAATCACGATTCGGTGGTGCGTCGAATCCGATTTTTGGTCTTGCATCGAATGCGACGTCGGTGGGCGCGGAATATAAATATGGTAATTTGTTCTTTGGTGCACGCGGTGTTTCGGGTGCGATTACGGATGAGGGTTTACTTGCCAATGATCCGACGATTTCGGCAAACCTGGAACCCATGAAGTTGGGGAATTTTTCGGCGGTGCAATCAAGTGTTGGGTGGCGCGCAAAGAATTTTGGTTTGACAACAAGTTTTGGTGTTGCACATGAAAGTGATACATTGCTGGGGGCGTCGGGAACCGGGCTTTTGGGATTGGGGGCGTCGGAAACGCGGTATGTTGATGCGGGTGTATATTGGAATTTGTTTGATGATGTGCGTGCGCATGCGCGGGCAACATTTGCGCGCACGACCCCGGGTGTGGACGGCGGCGCGATAATATCACTTTCTGAATTGAATTCAAATGCGTTTTCGGTTGGTGTTGATGCACATAATTTTTCATTTGGTGTGTTGTTGCCGTTGGCGGTGCGCCATGGAAAGATGTATTATGATTATGCCGACTATGATATTGTGACCGATGACGAAGACCGGTATGATTTAGTGATTTCAAATGCCGGTGTGCGTGATATTGATATTGCACCAAACGCGCGTGAGGTTCGGTTTAACGCGTCGTATCGGCAAAAAATTGGTGAATTTACCGATGGGGCGCTTGGGTTTATATATCGCGTGAATCCGAATAATACGCATGAATTTGGAAATGAATCTATATTTATGATGAAAATGTCGCACCGGATTGGTATTTAATTTCTTGACTTAGAGATTTGGTTTTGTATACTTTTCACCCGTTTTTAAGATGGAGTTTTAGTATGGGATTTGTGAAATATGCTTTGGGGCAAACGGGACTTTTCCCACGTTTTGAACCAAAGGTGTCCGATGTTATTGATGCGGCCCGGTTGGTGCAGAAGGTTGAAAATTTGTATAATGCACATGGTGTTTGGTATTGGTATATTTCACCAAAATTGTGGAATGAACAAGATGTTGCGGAAATTAAACGTATCTTTTTGGCGAATGGCGTCCGACTAAGGTCGCATTACAGTTATAATTTTGGCAACCAGGTTTTACGGGCGGTTGATATTGACCAACCCTTTGTTATAAATGTCAAAGATTTCTGTGATGGAACCGCAAGTGAACAAGATATTAAGGAACGCATAAATGCGGATATAGCAAGACACAGGAAAAGGTTTGATGGTGTACGTGAAATTCTTGGGCGGCATCGGTGATAGAATCATTTTTGCCTGGTCTGTGCGTGAAATTGTTTCTGGATTCGCGGGTGTGTTTTGCGGTGAAATAAAAAGGAGGCGGCCGTATATGTCATTGGTTAGATATTATGTTGGAAAATTGAATTTGTCCCCGCGTTGGGATGCGCGTGTCGAAGATGTTTTGTCGGCGGCGTTGTCGGTGTATAAAATTGAAGAAGCCAAGGATTTGCGCGGGCGCAATTATTTTTATGTTGTTTTTTCTGTATCGGATTTTCGGCACGTTTTGGATGTTTCACGTGTGTTTCGTGCAAACGGAATTTTGGGAACGCTTTGTTATAAAAATGTTGTGAACAGTGCGGGAAAATTACAGGGTATGTTGGCGTTGCGTGTGCGTGACCGGAATCAGAAATTTATGCATGATGTGCAAAAAACAATTGATGATGTGACATATTTTCGGGATACGGTTTTGCCGGAATATAACGCGGCACATGAAAAGAAAAAATATATTATTCCTGAATTATTTGGAAAGTTTAGATAGGGTGAATGGATAGTGTAAGTATTAGTGGTAAGTAAACGGGCGCATCCGTCTTCGCTACCGCTCCGTCGCGATTGGATGCGCCCGTTTTTTATGGTTCTTGTTATTTTGTTAGTCTTGTAATGGTGCAGGTAATTCTGTTTCTGGTGTGGTTGCCTTAAATACCGTTACTCTATATCTGTCGTCGATATTTATACTTGTTGGGTCCAAAAGATACGGAATGTTAAGAGAGATATCTTCTACATTAACAACATAGCAACTGGTGGTACCATTCGGGTTTCCACATACGTTACTATTTATATATGTGGCCGGTTCGTCTTCGTTAGTCTTATACGTTGAATATGTTCCTACGCTTGACATTTCAATCGACATTAAAACGTAGCCGTGGAAACGTTCTTTTATGTTCACCACGTCATCGAATCCGGAAGGACTATCAATTACCCCGTTTTTTGCACACCAAAATGGCTCACGGTCCCCGCAATAACTATCAACAAAATCGTCAATGGCATTTGAATCCAAGGGTGCATTTGTTGCAAAATGTTGGAGATACGTCAAAGCATTTCCACCCATGGCAATACCATGATCGCCACCGGTATAGTTAAAATAATAATCCGGTGTCTCATTACTCATATTCACATAGAAAATTTTTAGTTTGCAAGGTCCACGTGATTTTATTTCAAAATCTGATATCCAACATGAATAATTGGGTGTGTTACCGCAAAAATGTTCGTGAATTTCTTCTTCAGTTAGATTTTCGTAAGTAAAGTACTTGTCAGATTCAATACCATTTGGGTGGTTCATACCCGCCAGAAAAAAACCTTTGAAACATCTTGCAACATAAAAATCTTTCATCGCTGTACTGGTTCCGTTCGCGGTCCAAAAACCGCAAGCCAAAAAATCTGGATCCGATTGATAGGGTGCACAAATGTTGCCTATCCATCCATTAGTATATTCTTGGGCTAAATTTGGATACCAATTCGTTGTTCCAAAATCATGTGGGGTATGCAATGTGTATTCCGTTATTTGCCCTAATGAACCACCATAGGGGTAATCAGATGAAACATAATATGGAAGCAAAGCAATCAAATTTCCGTTCGCTCCTGTAATGTTGATATTCCCGCGGTCATCGATTTGTGGTAATTTTCTTTCCAATGCGGCAAGTAAGTTATTAATTTCCGTTTTACTGTAAGTTTCATTTGTGCCGGTTGATGTGCCAATGGCGGAAATTTTTTCATTAATTTTTGCTTCGACTTGTTCTTTGGTATAAACATCTGTCAATTTTGCTGTTTGATCGGCCGCGGCCTCTGCCTGGTCAAGTTTTGATTGTAATTCTTCGATACGCGAATCAATTGCGTTTAATTCACTGGTCGCGGTGGTGGTATCTTTGATTTTACCGGGATTGAAACCTTTGATACCTTTTAACAGTGCAATACGTGCATCTGTTGTTTCGGTTGAAACTGGTGTCACAATGGATTGCGTTGTTGTGACCGATGGCGTGGAAACGGATGATGTTTTCATCGTTTGTGTGCGCATTGTTCCCGCGCGTGTGGTATTTGTTGTTGTGGGCGTGGCGACCGTTGCGGTGCCACCAATTTGCGGTGCGCGCAATGACGCCGCACCAAATGCCGCGGTTGTTGTAATACCAAGCACGGTTGTGATTAGAAATTTTTTCATTCTCTCTTCCTTTTGTCTGTTGTTATGTAAAATTTAGCGTAAAAAAACCATACCAACCTTGGTATGAATTATATCATATTTTTTGCGTATTACAAATTTTTATTTTAAAAAAACGGGCGCTTTTGCGCCCGTTTCACTAACCATTAACACTAACCACTAACACTGTCTATGACAATTTGTGGATTACCAAACCACTGCGCAGTTTTGGTTCAAACCATGTTGTCTTGGGTGGCATAATGTTGCCGGTGTCCGCAATGTCGATGATTTGCCGCATTGTGACCGGGTACAGTGCAAAGGCCACCGCCATTTCACCACTGTCCACGCGCTTTTGCAGTTCGCCAAGGCCGCGGATTCCGCCGACGAAATCGATGCGCTTGCTGGTACGCAGGTCGCCAAGGTTTAATATCTTGTCGAACACCAAATTCGAAAGAACCGTCACGTCCAACACACCGATTGGGTCGTTGTCGTTGTATGTTCCGGGTTTGGCCGTCAACGAATACCATTTGCCGTTCAAATACATTCCAAAGTTGTGCAATTTATTCGGCTTGTAAATATCCGTTCCCATTTCTTTTACTTCGAATGATTCCGACAGTTTCGCCAAGAATTCATCCGCCGAAAGTCCGTTCAAATCTTTGACCACGCGGTTATAATCGATAACCTTTAATTGGCTTTCTGGGAAAATCACGGCAAGGAAGAAATTGTATTCTTCATTCCCGGTATGATTCGGATTTTGTTCGCGCTTTTCCGCACCGACGCGTGCCGCCGCCGCCGTGCGATGGTGGCCGTCCGCAACATAAAGTGCCGGTATGTTTTTAAAGATTTCGGTAATGCGCGCGTTTATCGCATCGTCACGAATGACCCAGAATTTATGACCAAAACCGTCCGCGGCGGTAAAGTCATATTCGGGTGCATTATTTTTAACAAAGTTTTCAACGATTTCGTTCATTTCCGCAACATCGGGATACGCAAAGAACACCGGTTCGATGTTTGCGTTTTGAATGCGCACGTGAATCATACGGTCGTCTTCTTTATCCTTGCGCGTAAGTTCGTGCTTTTTGATTTTTCCGGTCATATAGTCGTCGACATTTGCCGCCGCAACAAGTCCGTATTGTGTCCGGCCGTCCATTGTTTGGGCATAGATATAATACATTTCTTTGTCGTCTTGGACCAACCAACCGCGGTCTTGCCACAGTTTGAAATTTTCAACCGCTTTGTCATAGACGGCTTGACTGTGTTCATCGGCAATTGGGTCAAAATCTATTTCCGGTTTAATAATATGCAACAGTGATTTTTCGCCGGCCTCTGCCTTGGCCTCGGCTGAATTTAAGACATCGTATGGACGCGACGCCACTTCGGCCGCAAATTCTTTTGGTGGGCGTACACCCGCAAATGGTTTTATTTTCATGAATCACTCCTTTTGTATTAAACGGTGTTGATTATAACCCTGTTTTTACAAAAGGCAATAAATTAGTGTTAGTGTAAGTGGTTAGTGTTAGTGATTGATGATTTTGATCGGATAAAGATTTTGAATTACATCATAAATATGATATAATTTCCCAAAAGGATAGCGAGGGAGTTTTCATTATGTATAAAAATCTAACGTTTATGTTCGTGGCGTTGTGCTTACTGCCGGGACTGTCATTCGGTGTGACATTGAAACAGCGGTCGTTCGGTGAATCGACCGGTGGTGCGTATTATTCCGATTATGATTATGGCGCACTTGACTATGTTCCCGGTGCGGATGGTATGAGTGAAATGGAGGTTGTATCAACACTGCGCCATGATATTCAGGCGTTGGATGAACAAATTGCAACGTGTGAACGCAAGCGCAAGGGATGGGTCGCGGCGACGGTTGTTGGTGGTGTTGGTGTTGCGGCGACGGGGATTGCGGCAATCGTGCAACATAACAAGATTCAAGATAAGAAAACAGAACTTGAAAGTGTAAAGAAAGATGTAACGGACGCCAAGCACCAGGTTGAAGATGCGCGCCAAGATTTAGATAAATTACAGACAAAAAAGGGAAATTAAAATGAAAAAGATAATATCATTTGTTGGTCTGTTTGCGGTTTTGGGTGTGGGCATTGGTGAGGCACACGGTGTCGCAATGAGTGCCCAGGTTCGCCGGTTGCTGCAAGAAAAGCAGGAAAAGATAGAGCAACTTGAAAAATGCGAAGGGAAAAAGCAAGGATGGATGATTGCGGGGATATCGACGATTGGATTGACGGCGGTCGGTGTCGGTGTGAACATTGCCCAGGCATCAAAGAGCAACCGCCTTTCGGATGAAATCGAAATGGAAAAAAGCACACTGGAACGCCATCAAAATGAATTGAATCGGATACAAAATGATATTGCGAAAGAACAGGCGAAGAAGGCGGAGGAAGAACGCAAACGTGCCGAAGAAGAGGAGCGCAGGCGTAACGCCACAAATGGGAATGATGGTGGAATTGAAACATCCGCGGTCGATGGTGCGATTGGCGAAAAATGCAACGATGATAAGGGTGTGTGGTTTACCGCAATTGAAGGTAACAATAAAAAATGTTCAAATTCAGCGGGCGAAATTGTTGATTGTAAATGCGTTGAAAACGTCACGCCAACCCCGGGTCAGGGTTCCGGTGGTGGAGACAAACCGGTAGAAAAACCGAAAGCATCCGAAACGAATGGTCGTGTCGTTGGTGGTGCATGCATTGATGAAGACATAAAGAAGTTAAGTCCGTATGGTTGGGTGTCGGGAACATATATACAGGTTACCGAAAAAGCCAATTCAAACACGGTGCTTAAGGCGCGTTGCGAAACCAAAAGTGGCGCGGGGAATGCCGTTCCCTGTAATTGCAAGGCGACGGGATGTGATAGTAGCAAAAATTTTGAATTAGGTTCTAATGGTCTGTGTGTAAAGAAGGCGGCGGAAGAGAAAGAAGAAGAGAAGAAAGAAGAACCTATGGATGCGTCGGTTAACGGAACGGGTTATGGTTATTATGATATTGATGGTAGTTATAAAGAGGGTTCTGATTGCAGTGTATCAACCGCTGGTGAATGGTGTGTGGTGTTTCCGAAATACACGGTTCAAGGCAAGGCGGTGTGTAATAACACAAAAGGAACATATAATGTGGCGATTTCATCAGAGCAGGAGAACAGCGCGGATGGTAAAGAATGTTGGTGCAAGATGACAAGCCCAAAAAAATCGTCTTGGGTGTTTTGGAGCACGTACGACGATTCCGCGGGTTGTGCGGACAACTGCGCGGGCAGCTGCGCGCTCTATGTCTCGGGCGACTCCGCCTTCCGTGGGGCCGTCTTTGGGTCTGCTAAATAATTGTATGTTTATGTTATGTTAAAAAATCCCCGCGGGTGCGGGGATTTTTGTTTGGGGCTTAACCTTACTTATTTTATCGTCATACCGCGGTATCGGGTCCCATAAAAAACTTAAAACGTTTTTTATGGGTGGTTTCACGCGGTATCCCATCGTCACAGTTGAAACCACAAGATCCCGGCCTTCGCCGGGATGACGGCGTTTTTTCGCGGCCTCAGGCTCCCCTTCTTTCCAAGAAGGGGTCCGGCGGAACCGCCGGGGGGTAATTCTTGGCGCGATGCGCCAACTTACCCATACCCCGCCCCGGTTCCGGGGCACCCCTTTCCAGTGGAAAGGGGAATTACTCTCTGCAACGCCGGGGAGATCCCGGCCTTTGCCGGGATGACTGGAAACTACCCCGTCCGCTTCGCGTCCACCCCTTCACTATGGTGAAGGAAACTACCCCACCGGCTTCGCCGGTCCCCCCCTTCACACAGTGAAGGGGATTACTTTTTCACCGCCCAGAATAGGGCGAGCAGCCAGCCGATTCCGGTCCAGCCGAATACCCATGATGCAACGCGGATGCGCATGGCGACGGCCTTGGACTTGTCATTTTTGGCGGCGAGGTACGCCGGCGCAAGCACAATTACAACCAGCGCACCCACCGCCACAATATATTTGATTATTAAAATGTGTTCCGCATTTAGCGACATTTTCTACTTTCCATATGTTGCATTATTACCCAATTCTTCTTCGATACGCAACAACTGATTGTATTTCGCCATGCGGTCGGTGCGCGACATTGAACCGGTCTTGATTTGACCCGCGTTCGTTGCA
>Ga0247611_10006259_pt1 | contig 15339 bp, 10 predicted proteins | sample 177DNAGHGhighgp2_FD_192422 | JGI IMG/M metagenome (GOLD analysis project Ga0247611, IMG submission 192422) | Sheep rumen microbial communities from Palmerston North, Manawatu-Wanganui, New Zealand - 1770 DNA GHGhigh gp2 | ecosystem: Host-associated > Mammals > Digestive system > Stomach > Rumen...
CTTTGCAGCCAAATTTGAATATTTATGCCGAAAATCAGCATTTCTAAAGCCTTGTTCCTTACGGAACTACGCGACTATGTGATGATCTTCATCGCAATGATGTCCTACTGTATCGGGTGGACAATCTTCCTGTTGCCCAATGATATCACGACAGGTGGCGTGCCAGGTATCTCGTCTATAATCTTCTGGGGTATGGGTATCCCTGTGCAGTGGACGTATTTTGTCATCAACGCCGTTCTCTTGGTCGTTGCCTTGAGAATCTTGGGCTGGAAATTCTGTGTCAAGACAGTCTATGCTGTCACGGTGCTGACTGTGGCCACCACGCTCGTCACAGCCAACTATCATGGTACTTTGCTGCACGACCAGCCGTTTATGGCCTCTATCATCGGGGCTGTGTTCTGTGGCTCGGGTGTAGGGCTGGGACTGGCATCTAACGGTTCTACGGGCGGTACGGATATCATCGCGGCTATCGTCAACAAGTACCGGGACATCTCCCTCGGACGGGTAATCCTCATCTGCGACGTGATCATTATCACCTCCTCCTATCTGGTGCTGAAGGACTGGGAGAAAGTCATCTATGGCTATGTGGTGCTCTATGTGACTGCCTTCTGTATCGACCAAGTGGTGAACAGCCGCAGAAGTTCTGTGCAGTTCTTTATTATCTCCAACAAATATAGGGAAATCGGAGAGCGCATCAATCGTGAACCCCATCGTGGCTGTACGGTGATAGATGCCCAGGGCTTCTATTCAGGTCACGACGTGAAGATGCTATTTGTGCTGGCAAAGCGTAGGCAGAGCGAGCAGATATTCCGTATCATCAATGATATAGACCCCCATGCCTTTGTCTCGCAGAGTGCCGTTATCGGTGTCTATGGCGAAGGCTTTGACCGTTTCAAGGTCTCATCGAAGAAGCCTAAACAATAGGCAGGGAGATACCATTGATTTTCTGATATACATCGAGGGCGTAGACATCCGTCATGCCGCTGATATAATCGATGATAGCCATGATACGCGTCTCGAGATCGGGGGCGTTGATGCTGTACTGGCTCGATACGCGGCTGATGAGGTGCTTGGAGTAGAAACGCTCGGGATGGACGGCGGCACCAACGAACTGCTGCATCAGCGTCTGCATGATCTGGTAACCCGAAAGTTCAACGTCGAGAACGGGCTTGCTCTTGTAGATCCGCACCAGCGAGAGTTTGCAACACCGCTCATAGGCTGCTTGTTGCAAGGGACTGATATGATTGATGAGACTACCCTCAAACGTGCCGTTCAGGATGTCATCCTCATGTTCGACGAACACCTTCACGCACTCGTTCTCCAGTTTTCCGATGACACAGGCCCGCAGATAGACCACCTTCTCATTATTGTCTGTTACGCCCTCCTCGATGATGCGCTCCTGGATATGCTGCTGCATGTCGGTATCAAAGAAACCCAACAGCAACTGCATGGTCTCTTCGTATGAAATAATTTTAAGTTTGTGGGCATCTTCGATATCCATGATCTCATAGCAGATATCATCGGCAGCCTCTACGAGATAGACCAACGGATGGCGGGCGTATTTCAGCGGTTCTCCTACTTCCGACTTGCAGATGATTCCCAGTTCTTCGGCAATGCGGCGATAGGCGTCCTTTTCCGTGTGGAAGAATCCGAACTTGCCTTTCTTTCCTGCTGCGGTGGAAGAGTAGGGGTACTTGACGATGCTGGCGAGCGTGGAATAAGTCATGACAAAACCTCCGGGGCGACGACCCTCGAACTGATGGGTGAGCAGACGGAAGGCATTGGCATTTCCCTCAAAGTGGATGATGTCGCTCCAGAACTGCGGATCCAGTTCGCGCTGCAGTTCAGTACCTGCCCCCTCGGTGAAGAAAGCCTGTATCGCCTTCTCGCCGCTATGGCCGAAAGGCGGATTACCCAGGTCGTGAGCCAGACAGGCGGTAGCCACAATCTGCCCGATCTCCTGAAAGAGCGTATCCTTCAGTTCGGGATGCTTCACGATGAGTTTCTGGGCGACGTCGTTGCCCAGCGACATGCCGACACTTGCTACCTCGAGCGAGTGGGTCAGACGGTTATGCACGAAGATGCTTCCCGGCAAGGGGAAAACCTGAGTCTTGTTCTGAAGCCGACGGAAGGGAGCGGAGAAAATCAGGCGGTCATAGTCGCGTTTGAACTCCGTTCTGTCGTCGTGGCGCTCGGGGTGGCGATGCTCCTGTCCGAGACGCTTATTTGATATAAGTTGCTGCCAATTCATCATAACTAGCGTGCAAAAGTAATGAATTTCACCTAAAAAACTACATTTTTTAGAGAAAAATATGGCAGTTTGAAGAGAAATCATTAATTTTGCACATTGTTTAGAAGGAATTAATACGAAATGTTGGAAATTAAAGTAGTCAACAAAGGTCATCAACCTTTACCACAATACGCCACAGTACAGAGTGCTGGAATGGACTTGCGGGCCAATCTCGATGCCCCCGTCGTGCTGAAGCCGATGGAGCGCAGACTGATTCCTACAGGACTGCACATCGCCCTGCCTGCCGGCTATGAGGCACAGGTTCGCCCTCGCAGCGGACTCGCCTTGAAGAAAGGTGTCACCGTCCTGAATTCTCCCGGCACCATCGATGCCGACTATCGGGGAGAGGTGGGCGTGCTGCTCATCAATCTGTCTCAGGAAGAGTTTGTCGTCAACGACGGCGAGCGTATCGCCCAGATGGTGATTGCCCGTCATGAGCAGGGGGCTTTCGTATCAGTGGAAGTGCTCGACGAGACGGAGCGCGGTGGAGGTGGTTATGGACATACTGGTGTGAAATAATGCGGAAGACGATAATCATAGGACTGTTGATGCTCCTCAGCATCGGATGCCTGGCAGATGATGTTAGCCGGCGCATCTATGACCAGTTCTTTGTAGAAGCGATGGTGCAGCGTCAGAAAGGCAATAGCGATGCGGCCTTCGACCTCTTGCGCCATTGTCAGGAGATTAATCCCGATGCGCCCGAAGTCTACTATTTCCTGAGCCAGTATTACAATCTGATGAAGGATCCGGAGTCGGCATTCGCCTGTGTGAAGCGTGCTGCGGCTCTTGCCCCTGAGAATGAAACCTATATGGAGACCTTGGCTCAGGCTTATATCCGCCAGCAGGACTACGCCAGCGCCATCCCCGTCATAGAGAATCTCTATGAGCGCAACAAAGAGCACGAGGACTTGCTGGAGATGCTGTTCCAGTTGTATCAGCAGGTAGAGGATTATACCAGCGCCATCAATGTGCTGAACCGTTTGGAGCAGAACAACGGCAAGAGCGAACGCCTGTCGGTTGCCAAGAGTGAGATCTATTCTAAGATGGGCGACGGAAAGGCTGTTGTGGCTGAGATGGAAGCCCTTGCCAGGCAGTTCCCCAACGACCAGAATTTCCAGGCGATGTATGGTGATGCGCTGATGATGAACGGTCACACGAAGAAGGCACTCGCCGTCTACGACAAGGTGCTGGCAGAGGAGCCCGACAACAATCGCGTGCTGATGTCGCTGCGCACCTATTATCAGTCGCTGGGCGAGACCTCCATAGTCGACTCCCTGACAGAGCGCGTGTTGATGAACGGAAATGCCTCTTCGGAAGATAAGATCCATCTGCTGCGCCAGGTGATTTCCGCCAATGAGATGAGCGGTGGCGACAGTACGCACGTGCTGAACCTCTTCCATAAGATGCTGGCCCTGCCGAAGCCCGATGCCGATATGGCCATCCTCTGTGCCTCGTATATGAATGCCAAGCAGATGCCGAAGGACACGATTGGCCGCGTGCTGAACAAGGTGCTCGAACTGATGCCCGAATATGCGGCTGCCCGTCTGCAACTCGTGGGCTATGCCTGGGAGGCCGACGATATGGACCGCGTGATTACCCTTTGCAAGGATGCCCGACAGTATAACCCCGACGAGATGGCTTTCTACTATTATCAGGGTGTGGCCTATTACAAGCGCGACAGTCTGGATCAGGCGCTCTCTGCCTTCCAGAACGGCATCGGCGTGATTACCGAGGAAAGCAATCCGGATATCGTATCCGATTTCTATGCCGTCATGGGCGATATCCTCCACCAGAAGGGCCTGGCAGAAGAGGCTTTCGCGGCCTACGACTCCTGTCTGCAATGGAAGGACGACAATATCGGATGCCTGAACAATTACGCCTATTACCTCAGTGAGCGTGGCGAACAGCTTGACAAGGCTGAGGTGATGAGCTACAAGACCGTCAAGGCAGAGCCGAAGAATTCTACCTATCTGGATACCTACGCCTGGATACTCTTTATGCAGGAGCGCTATTCGGAAGCAAAGATATATATCGAGCAGGCATTGCAGAATTTGGATGACTCGCTCAATAATGAAGTGATTATCGAACACGCAGGCGATATCTATGCCTTGAACGAAGATATCGACCGTGCGCTGGATCTCTGGCGTGATGCTCAGACGAAGAAGCCTGAGGATCAGTTACTATTAAGGAAAATCAAACAAAAAAAATATTTAAGAGAATGAAACTGTACAGAATTGTGAAAGTTGCCATGTTGGCATTACCGTTAGTGTTTGCTGCTTGTGGATCTCACAAGAAAACTATTAAGACTCCCGTCAGCATGACACCCGATGTGAGAGAGCGTGTAAACTTTATCTCGAGTGTTCAGGAAAACGCTCAGACAGCGAAGTTTATCACTTCGAAAGTGAAGTTTTCTGTGGAGGTAGGCCCTCAGAAGCTGACATTGACAGGAAACCTGAAGATGAAGCGCGACGATGTCATTCGCCTGCAGTTGATGGCCTTCGGCTTCGTTGAGGCTGGACGCATCGAGATGACCAAGGAGTATGTGCTCATCATGGACCGTATCAACAAGCAGTACCTGAAGGCACCTTGGATGTCGGTAGATTTCCTCCGCAACAGCGGACTGAACTTCAACACCCTTCAGGCGCTCTTCTGGAATGAGCTCTTCATGCCTAATCTCGCCAAGACTGAGAAGATTTCGAACGATTCGCTGGCTGCGTTCAACACCATCGAGAGCGGCGACGACATGATTATCAGCCTCGAGGAGGGTAAGATGGACTACAGCTGGCTGGCCAGCAAGCAGTCGGCACTCATCAAGATGGCCAATATCCTGTATAAGGACAGGTTCAATGGCAATTCACAGCTGAACTGGGACTACGATCAGTTTGAGAAGCTCAACAAAACGCTTTATCCCAGAAAGCACGCCATCACGCTGAATACTGCTGATAAGGAAGTGAAACTGGGTATGACGCTGAATTACATTGGCGCTGACACCGAATGGGAACCTCGTACAGAAATCTCTAACAAATATCGTGAGGTGACGGTGGATGAGATCCTGCGCCGCTTCATGGCCCTCTAATTATAGCCGGATTTTAGTGTGAAGCGACTCTTTATCCTCTGGATTCTGGCTTGCTTAGTGGCGGTTGCTCCTGCTCAACAGACGCGTAAGACGTCTACGCAGCGAAGGACAACCACCACTAAGTCGCGTACGGCTGCCAAAAAGACTACCCCACAGAGAAAGAAGACAACCCAGAAAAAAAAGAAGACGACAAAGCAGCCTGGGGTAACGGTCAACAGCCTGAAGAGCGAGCAGACGCAGGTCAGAAAGGAGATTAAAGAGCAAGAGCGTCGTCTTCGGGCCAACGAGCAGGATGTGCAGAAACGCCTGCAGAACCTGATGGTGATTAACAACGAGATTGCCGACAAGCGCAAGACCATCGATACCATCCGTCATGACATTACCCGTCTGGATGTGGATATCCAGACGCTGCGGGCGCAGCTTAAGATGCTGGAGCAGGAACTCGTCGATCGTAAGCAGCGCTACAAGCAGTCCATGCGCTATATGCATCGCACCAGGAGCATCCAGAGCCAGATGCTGTTTGTCTTCAGCGCCAAGAATTTCTCGCAGATGTATCGCCGCCTGCGCTTCGTGAGAGAGTATGCTGCCTATCAGCAGGCTCAGGGCGAAGCCGTTATGTCGATGCAGACGCAAGTGGAGGAGGCTTACAAGGAACTCGCCAGTACGAAGCGCCAGAAGAATGCCTTGCTGAATCGTGGTGAACAGGAAAGGCGTTCGCTCGAGAACAAGCAGGTAGAGCAGCAGAAGGTGGTCACCTCGCTGAAGAAAGAGCAGAAGACCATCCAGGGCATCATCGACAAGCAGAAGAAGCGCGATGCCGAACTGAACGCACAGATCGACAGGATGATTGCCGAAGAGATAGCCCGCGCCAAAGCCCGTGCTGAGGCTGAGGCCAAGCGCAAGGCTGCCGAGGAGGCTGCCAGGAAGCGTGCCGAGGAACTGGCAAGGAAGAAAGCCGCCGCCGAGGCTGCTGCCCGTGAGAATGCCCGCAGAATCGCTGAGGCCAAGGCCCGCGAGGAGAAGGCAAAGGCTGCTGCCCGAGCTGCCGCCAAGAAGAGTGCCGAGGAGAAAGCCCGTGCTGAGCGTGCTGCCCGAGAGGCTGAGAATGCCCGTCGCGAGGCAGAGTTGAAAGCCCTGAACGAGAAGAAGGCGCATGAGCGCGAAGTGGCCGAGGTCAAGAAATCCTCTACCGTTAATTATACCGTATCCTCAGAGGATCGTCGCCTGAGCGGCAGTTTCGAGAGCAACAGGGGCCGTCTGCCGATGCCGTTGGCCGGTGGCTATCGCATCGTGCATCGCTTTGGTACGAATACGGTGAACGATGTCAAGGGTCACGTCACGCTCGATAAGAAAGGTATCGACCTGAAGGGACAGCCAGGTGCAGCCGTTCGTTGCATCTTCGATGGTGAGGTATCGGCTGTGTTCGGCTATTCCGGCACCACCGTTGTCATTATCCGTCACGGCAGCTATCTGTCAGTCTATTGCGATTTGGCTTCCGTCAGTGTCAGTCGCGGCCAGAAGGTCAGCGCCCGCCAGACGATCGGAAAACTGGGCTCCGACGGTATGATGCAGTTCCAGTTGCGTAAGGGTAACGCCAAGCTGAATCCCGAAAGTTGGCTCTCACGGTAGTCTATCTGCCACGATAGCACCTATCTGCCAAAAGACAGACTGAGGCGATGACCACATACACCATCGCCACTTGCAGCAGCGATGGGTGCAGACCGTCGATGCTCGCCCCGGGAATGGCTGCCATCTTCGTCAGGATGGTGTTCTGCCAGCCGACAATATATATTAATAGGTACGCGAGCGAGGGCACCACCATCACCGTCAGCGACAGCATGATGATCAGCGTGGCCGCAGGCACCACGATAAAGTTCGTCAGCAGGAAGCACACCGAGAAGCGCCCGAAGTAGTAGGCTATCAGCGGTGCAACGCCCAGTTGGGCGGCTACGGAAACGGCCGTCATGCCCCAGAGCCACTTCAGGCAGCGATGCGACTGCAGATAGGCCTGCGACACGAAGCGATCCGTCAGCGGCACGACAACCAATATTGCCAGTACAGCCATGAACGACAGCTGAAACCCCACGTCGAAGAGCGACTGCGGATTCACCGTCAGCAGCACGATAGCCGTAAAGGCCAGCGTGTTGACTGACATCCGCTCGCGATGGCCGAGCGAGCATAAGGCATAGACGCTCAGCATCAGGGCAGAACGGACGACGCTCGTGGGCAGCCCTACGAGAAACACGAACGCCCAGATGCTCAGCACCAGCAGCACTTGCATGAGGCTCCGCCAGCGGCTGAACACGAACAGCGACAGAAACCCGTAGATGATGCCCAGATGCAGGCCGCTCAAGGCCAGAACGTGCGAGGCACCAGTCACGGCATACACCTCCTTCAGTTCCTGCGTCAAGGCCGATTTGTCGCCGAGGGTCATTGCGGCCACAACGGCATAGGCCGCCTCATCATCCTTTCGAATCCTCTCGAGCAGGCGGCTGCGGAGTTTCAGGAAGTAGAGCCGCGTGCGCTCCAGCCGTGAGACGTGCGCCAGCGACACTTCCGCCTTCTGCCATTTCCACCCGGCCACGAAGGTAGAGCCCGTAAACCCGTGAATCTCCAGATAGCGCCGATAGTCGAACGTGCCCCTGCGCCAGTCGCTGTTCTGCCGGATACGCGAACGGATTCTCAGTCCGTCGCCGATTCTCACGCTGCGACTCCGCCCATCCTTATGCAGATAGCACTTCAGCCGCCGCCCGCTTTCCGTCAGCAGGATATCCTCAGCAATGGTCTTCGGCTTCTCCACAGGCTCGCTGACCACCACCGCCTCGTATTCCGCCTCTCCCTCAGGCCAATCTACGCGCAGCAAACGCTGCTGACGATCGACCAACAGCCACCCTAACAGCACAAAACACACCATCACCGCCACCGACTGCGCCAAAGCCCACCGCCACAGCAGCAGTGCCAAAACCACCGCTGCCGCCAATAATCCCCATAACGGCACGGGTGCAGCCACATACGCACCCGCCACGATTCCCACCATCATACTGCATGCTGGGAGCACCAAGGGCGACTTGTTTCCAATTAAACGGCTTTTCATAACCTCAGATTTAACAGTTCAGTTTCCTTACGAGAAACCCCTCCTAGTCTTACGACTGAAGGATTCCGCTGCAAAGATAAGGAAAAAAGCGCAAGCAGGCAAGACATTTTCCGTTTTTTATCGTTATGTGGGCGCAAACAGAAAGAACTTTTCGTGTTTTAACATCTTTTTAGGGGGGGCAACACTTTTTAGCGATATTTTATGTATATTTGGGCCCGTAAAACTGATGACTATCTATTCACAAATGGAGTATCAACTTTATTACTAACATAAGTTTATTAATCATGAGAAGAAAATTATTTGCATTATTTGCAGCCGCAGCACTCCTGCTAGGCATGAGTGCCTGCGAAAACGAAGACAATCCGTCGTCTCCAGAACAGGAACAAGAAGCCGTAGAGACTCCCGCCCAGCTGAAGCAAGGCGTCTGGACTGAGTATGACGGCTCTCTTGAAGCCTCAGGCAAGTACACTGAAGAAGAACTGGCTGCGATGCCAGCCCTTGGCATGATAATCGAAGGCGACAAAGCCTACTTCTTCGAGTACACGGCTGACGACGTAAGTGTGCCCGTGGAGGGACAGATCAGCTACGACAGCGCTACGGGCAAGGGTAGCATCACCTTCCCCACTATTAAGGACAATCCGCTTTCAGGACAGACCGTCAGCTTCAATGCTACCACCGACGAGACGCTGGAGTTTGAGTTTACCTACGAAGGACAGAAGGCGACTGCCAACTGCGCATGGCTCTGCGAGGACCTCGACAACTGGGGCGATGATGTCGAAAATGAGGAATGGAAGGAGCTGATGGCCTACTATGAAGGTTTAGACGCCGATTTAGGCCCAGACCCAACCATCGACTGGGGCGACCTGGACGAGCCGCTAGTGTGGGACGAAACGCCTAAGGCCAATACCAGAATGGTGACTGCCGTCCTCGAAGGCATCTCTACCGGTTTTGAAATATTCACCTCTCTCTTTGAGCCAGATCCTACAGAGGAGATTAATGCCAAGCTTGATGCCCTTATGGAGAAAGTCGATCAGGTGCTGCAAAATCAGCAGGTGATGATGGCGAAGCTCGACCAGATTGACCAGCGCCTCATCGCTATCGCTCAGAAGCTAAATCAGCAAGAGACTGTGGGTATATTCAACAACCGCAACGAGAAATTCTATAGTAAGTTTGTGCCGCAAAACACGGCCTACTTCGACGATGCCTATGCGAAATATAAAGCAAACAAGAACGATCCCGAGTTAAAAGACTATGCCGAGGCATGGGTGGGTGAGAACAAAGAGTATATCAACCTGACTTGGCAGTATGCAGAGTACATCACCACCGTGACGCATTCCAAGTACGGCACGGGAATGGACAAGATCTACGACGGCATTACCTTCGAGAAGTATCCTTGGGAGAGCCTTGGCATCGGTGACCGCAAGAACTATCGCGCCTATGATCTGGTCATGCTCTCCAAGTGTATCTTCATGATCAGCCTCTACGCACAACATTGCCAGACGAATAAAGTCATCAAGAGAGGATATTATAAGAACTTTGATAAATACAGGGAGAAACTCTTGGCTTACAGCAAGTTTAACATCACCAACCCCGATAAGTTCATCGTCTGTCAGATTCCGGGTGCCCACTTCGTGATGCACAAGGAGTTGCAGAAGTATTACTATTGCGGACTGAAAAAGAGGATCCCTGATTGTGAACGTTACGGTAGTGATATTGTCTATTATCCTCAGTGGCATCAGGCTGGTAATATTAAGATTGAGAATCCTAAAGAGCTGAAGTCTAAGCTGATTACCAGAGACGAGGCTGAAGTCATCTATAAATATTATGCGCCTAACAAAGAGCATGTCGCGTGGACGAATATGATTGTAGAAGGTGAAAATGCAGGCGGTGCGGTCTATGCCCAGAAGCCGCAGTTTAAAGAGCCAGCCCTGGTGTTGGTTGACCCACAAAACAGATATGGTCAAAATGGAATGCACCACAGCACTGTCGACACTAGTATTTGGCTTAGTCCTGTAATGCGGTCCACTGATACAAGTTGGGGTAGTGTTGTAGTGGGATATAAAGATTCTATGGCCCCTTGGAACTATTCAACTTATAAAGATATTGACTATTACGCAGCGATAGTTGCGAAGCGCTTCTAAGTCGCATCCCACATTCTGCAACAGATAACCGCATCGGCCCTCGGCATCCCTGCCCGGGGCCGATGTTTTTGACTGGCAAAGGTGTTCACTACATATATTGACCAATCCGATATCCCTGTTCCCAGAGACCTATTTCTGGAACAAATCTTCCATAGTGACTATCCTGTCGAAACGGGAAGCATATTCGTTTCTTTTCAGGCCGTAGGTGGTTACCAATACTGACATTCTTCTCCTGCCATAAACCGCTATCAGTTGCGCTCTGTCTTTATCCATGGCTGATTGCAGTTTCTCGAATTCATTTTTGCGTCCTATCATAACCAATATCGCTTGTTTTCAGCCGCAAATATAATAAAAACCGTTCATTTGGCCATATATATCAAAAAATAATCGTTTTGGCTGATTATTGCATATCTTCGCCTCGGCAGAATTAATCTTTGCCTAAGTGGGTTATGGGGGGGAAGTGGGTGCAAAGGTGCCAGAAAACTTTGCACCCTTCATCTTTGGGGGCAGACGGTTTGATCGAATAGGTTAAGAAGCGTCGCAAAGGATTGATTATCAGAAAGATGTGCGGATTTTTTTTTGAAATGCATGTGGTGGCGAGGGGGACGACTTAAACAAGACTTTTCCTATAGAATTGATTAATCTCCCACTTTAATCATTTCCTATACGAAACTTTGCATATAATGGCCACCACCGCCACCGAAGGTTTGCTATAACCGCCTTATATTCAAATATTTATGCCATATCATTAAAGGGCACAGAAGTTGGGGCGCGGTTATTATGTTCCTGGCACCTTTGCGCCCTTTGGTGCCGCCGGTAATGAGGGGAAAAGATGCAAAGAGTAGATTATGTAAATATAAATAGCCAAAATTCTTGTATGCAAAACTGATCAATCTAGCGAAAAACAAGCGAAAAACTGTCCAATTTTAAGAAAATATGTGACAGATTCTTTCTCATTTTGACTTTCTCGGTAACAAACTGGTGGTTTCTCGTAAGCGGACTACCCGTTTCCTTACGGGTGATTCCTGCTCGTCAGGCACGTTTTTGCCAGTTTCTAGGCATCTTTTTAATCGTGACATAGTAGGAAAATTCATAACGAATTCATTATCAGCACCTTGCAAAACAGCCATAATTTCTGTATTCATGCCCACTTTTCAACGAATTGGAAATACGCGATTTATACGCGGCTGTTTGTAAAAATATTATCACACTGCCTGATCGTCACAAAGGTTAATAGAATTATAATTCTTCATATTATTCGAATTAATTTCATAACTTTGCAGCCGATATGTGATACCGCCTTTGGCGGTGAGGTAAAGTCAGTAATAGTAAAACTATTAAGAAATATGAGAAGGATATTATTGAATATCGCGTGCATTATGAATGCGTTAGCCGCTCAGGCAGCTCCTGTCACTGCGAATCAGGCACAGCAGGCCGCCATGGCATTTCTAGACAGTAAGGCCGCTACACGTGGTGCCGATGCCACAGTAGCCATCGGACGGGCCGTCGCCTTGAAAAAAGATGTCAACGGCCATCCTTTGTGTTATGCCGTCAACATCGGACAGGGCAACGGTTTCGTGCTGGTAAGCGGCAGCGACCTGACCGACGATATCATCGGCTACAGCGACAAGGGCGTGTTCGACGAAAACCAGATGCCCGCTGCCATGAGAGCATGGCTCGAGAACTATACGGAATTTATCCGGCAGGCAGAGGTATCAGGAATGGACAGCCGCAGGGCTACCACCAGGCGCACCGCCACCAAGACGCCTATCGCCCCACTATTGAAGAGCACATGGGACCAGGCTGAACCCTATAATGAAAATTGTCCTCAACTCCCAGGGCATGCTAAACCGTCGCTTACCGGCTGCACCATCACTGCGATGGCTCAGATTATGTACTACTACCAATGGCCCAAGACGGCAACACCCGCCATTCCCGGCTATACCTTCAAATATGACGACTCGAACGATGTGGAGCAATCTTACAGTACTAGCGAGCTGCCTTCGGTCACTTTTGAGTGGGACAAGATGTACCCCTCATATAATAATAATGAAGACGGTTCGGCAGTAGCCGTGCTCATGCAGTATCTAGGGCAGGCATCCCGTGCCGAATACATGCTTGAGAGTACCAGCGCCTCGGGCTATAGCGCCCTGAAGGCTATGCAGCAATACTTTGGCTACGACAAGGGTGCTCGTGTCGTCTGGCGCAATGAATGCACATACGATGCGTGGATAGATATGCTCTACGAGGAACTGCAGGCGAAGCGCCCCGTCATGTTCAGCGGCACGGCAACGGCAGGAAGCCACTCCTTCGTCGTTGACGGCTATGATTACGATGACTACTTCCACGTCAACTGGGGATGGGGCGGAGGTAGCAACGGCTACTTCAAGGTGCTGATGATGAATCCCAAGGAACAGGGCAACGGCGGCAATGCCGACGATGAGGCTTACGGTATGGACCAGGTGGCTTTCTTCGGTGTTCAGCCCGACAAGGGCGGCAGCGACACGGCACCGCTGACGCTGACGCTGCTCTCCGCATCGTTATACAGGCTTTCAGAAGGTACTCCCAACTGGGATATTGAAGGTAACGAAAGTGTCAGCCCGCTGTACGATACCGGCTATAGCGTCTATCCCGCTGTAGAACTCCGCAACTACAACAATGCGGAAGCCAACTTCGACGTGGGGCTGCGCTTGGTGAATGACGACGGCACACTGAGCCGCGACTACACATGGGACGTGAAAGAACTGTCTAACAGAAAGTTCGAAATCAACGAATATTACAGTGATCGAATCGGTGCCTTCCTTGACCTTGACCCCCGGCAAGATGCCACGCTGACCGACGGCAAGTACAAGCTCTACTTCCTCTCGAAAGAGCATACTGCTACCGAATGGCAACTTTGCAAGAATGCCGACAAGACATACATCGAACTGACGCTGGACCATGCTAACCAGCAGATGAAAGCCCAGTTGGTGGACAACGGTGCGAAACTGAAAGTGGAAAGCCTCACCTTCAACAAGGCCAAGCTCATGGTCGACGTGCCAGTGGATGTTTCCATCAAGCTCACCAATACAGGTAAGAGCACCTACAGCAACGACCTCTTCTTTTCTGGCAAGTATGCAGGGGAAGAGGACAATGTCCTAAGGACAGGCAGCACCGTCGACATTGCCCCGGGTGAGACACGCGAAGCCCTGATGACATGGATTCCCAAGAAAGCCGGCGAATTCAACTACATCGTGTGCAATAACGCTGGGGGAACCGTAGGCAGCGGCACGGTCAGCGTGCAAGAAAAGGATTTTTCTGACAATCTCACACTGACCGCCACTGCCACCATCAGAAATGCTGATGACCAGTACCGCATTACGGGAAACATAGCCCTCTTCGACATCACCCTGACGAATACCAACACGCAGGATTATCATGGGATTGTGGAACTCTATACCCATTATTTCAAAGCCGATGCAGATACATCACATTTTTCTGAATGCTGTTACCGGGAGGTTGTCGTGCCTGCCAGCGGCAAACTTGCCCTTGTGATGGAGTCGAAACCGCTGGCAGGTTATGCAAGCTACGGATTCGAACTGACGTACTCCATAGGAGATAGTGCGAAAGACGTCAGACTCCCAACGGATGGCGAGACCTACACCGTAGCGCCTTACTACATCGTATATGACGCACAGGGCATAGCCACCTTTCAGGCCGCAGCCACAACGATAGAACCTGCCGTCCAGATCTGTGCTATCGACTTGACCACGCTGCCCACCCTGCCCGCCATCGACAGAACGACGGCCAACCCCAACCTGCTGGTGTATGTCAGCCAGGATGCCAACATCAGCGGCGACAACATCGTCAGGGGAGACCAAGCCGAGAACATCAGACTGACTGACGGGTCGCCGTTCTATGTCCCCTTTCCCTTTACTGCCACCCGCATCAGCTACACGCGAACGGCAGAAGGCACCTTTGACTCGCAGAACAAGAAAGGTTGGAGCACGCTTTGCCTGCCCTTTGCCGCCACAGAGTGTAAGGCAACTATCAACGGTGTCGAGACAGCGCTGACATGGTACACCGGCAACAACCTGACAGAACAGGCCGACCTCACGCTGATGGACTTCCAATACGAGGACGACAGTACCATGGAGTTCGGACTTGTCGGGACACCCCTGCAGGCTCATCACCCCTATCTGCTCGGCACACCGGCAACCACCCGTGGCCAGCAAACGCTGAAAGGGCAGTCCATCACCTTCGCTGCCGACAATGCAACCATACAGTATGACTGCACCTGGGTGACCGGTAGAGACTATTTGATGGGAGGCACGTATACACCGCTGAGCGAGCAGCAAGACATCTATGTGCTGAATGCCGACGGCAATGCCTTCGTAAGCAGTACGACAGCAGAGGTCAGTCCGTTCCACGCCTACTTTGCTCCCGCTACTGACCGGGCAAAGTCGGAAGAATTGAAGATAGCATACAGCTCCATGCCGACGGCAATCACCACCGTCCGAACTGAAGGAGCCAGTTCTGAAGGTACTTACTACGACCTGCAGGGTCGTCGCACAGACAATCCCTCTAAGGGCATCTATATCAAGAATGGGAAAAAGGTCATGATAAAGTAGGATTATTCGCAATATTTTCGTACCTTTGCAGCCGAAAATATAGAAAGACTTAGATGGAAATGATCAGTTTGCCCTTGTGGGTGTGGATTTTGTTTTATGTGCTTGTGTTCATCATGCTGTGGATCGAC
>Ga0247611_10006260_pt1 | contig 15339 bp, 10 predicted proteins | sample 177DNAGHGhighgp2_FD_192422 | JGI IMG/M metagenome (GOLD analysis project Ga0247611, IMG submission 192422) | Sheep rumen microbial communities from Palmerston North, Manawatu-Wanganui, New Zealand - 1770 DNA GHGhigh gp2 | ecosystem: Host-associated > Mammals > Digestive system > Stomach > Rumen...
CCCCTTGCTACTAAAGTTCAAACTGTTCATACAGCATTTGTAGATGATTGGAAAGAATTCTTTGCCTTAAGGGCTGATGGAGTTAGTGGTCCTCCTCATCCTAATGCAGAGATTCTTGCTAAACCGCTTAAAGAAGAATTTATTAACCGTAAATATATTTGATATGGAAGCTATCAATGTCAAATTAGTCGACGCATTTTTTAATCCTAAAGACAAGGCTCATAGATGTCTTCGTATTGAAAACAATGATTCTTATACATTTCTTACTCTTCCTGAGTTGTATCAAATTTGTTTTACTAAAACTGAGTATAAGAATTTATTAGATAAAGATGCTATATTTGTTAAAGAGTATTCTAAACAACCTCAAATAACGTATATGATTTAACATGAAGGTATTTATATTTGTTTGTAATAAACAATATGGTGGTGGCATGGCTGTTGTTGCAGCTGAAGATATGTTACAAGCGTTTGAACTTTTACAAAATGAATATGGTGGTGATGAACTTGTATATGAATATACAGATTTAGAGCACTGTCATATGAGTCAGGATTTAAGAGCTTGTGTTATTAAACCTCAAGTACTAGAGTCTGATTTTTATACTGAATAAATTATGGCTAATATTTATCAAATTTCTCAAGACCTTCTAACTATTTTTCAAGAGTTGGAAGAAAATGGTGGAGAACTTACTCCAGAATTGGAGCAAGAACTCAACATTACTCAAGAATCTCTATATGATAAGATTAAGAGTTATGTTTCTGTAATTCATCATTATGAAGATGACCTTGATTCTATTAAGCGTGAAACTACAAGACTTTCTAATCTCAAAAAGAGTAAAGAAAAGATTGTAGAACGTCTTAAATCTGTTATTCTTAAAGCTGTTGAAGATTTCGGTGATGAAAATAAGAATGGTGTTAAATATATTGACTTTGGTACTGGCAAAGTTTCTACTAGAAAGTCTGAAGCTGTTCAGTTATATGATGATAACATTGAGCATATTGTTAAGTGTCTTAATGACATCTTAGATATAGAAACTGATAATAATCAACTTGATGTTATTGATAGTATTGATAAAGAAGTACTTATTGATAAGATTGCATCTACACCAATGGGCAATACAGAAGTTGGTATTAGTGTTTCTGAAGAAGATTTAGACCATGTTTCTCTTCAGCTTACTACTGGATTTCCTCTTAGTGATGTTCTTAATGGTAAAGCATGGTCTGCATTAAAAGAAGTTATTAAGAATAATCCTCACTTTGTATTACAGTCTAATGTTAATAAAAGTAATATGAAGACTGAGCTTAAAGCTAATGGTTCTTGTGCTCCTAAGATTGGTAAACTTGTAATTAATAAAAGTCTTACAATAAAATGAGTCGTAATGTTTTTTATACTAGAAAAGGACTACCTTGGAGTGGTTCTTTTGCAACAGATGTTTCAGATTGTGTAACTGCTCAAGATGTAATGCATAAAGCTAAGCTTGATTTTATGGTTAAGAAGTGTGAACTTGTAGCTTGTATGCCTTTTACATTACATAAGGATAATATAATCAATGAAGCTGATGGAGATTTTATTCATGATGGAAATATCTATCGTGAGTGTCCTAATGCTTATGCAACTTATCGTACTGATTGGAACGTTCCTCTTGGTCTTGTTAAGGATAAATACGAAGTAGTTCAAAATACTGAAGTATTTAATTTCTTTGATGAAGCTATTGGTGTAGATAAAGCTGTTTGGCAAACTGCTGGTTGCTATGGTTATGGTCACAGAGTATTTGTTAGTGCTAAACTTCCTGTTAAAACAGACGTTGATGGTGATGCTATTAACAACTATCTTGTGTTTAGTACGAGCCATGATGGTAGTATCAGTATTGATGTAATGTTTACTGCTGTTCGTATGTTTTGCTTTAATTGTCTTAATCATGCTAAGAAATCTGCTGATTCTCACATTAGACTAAGACATACTAAATCTGCTAAAGAAAGACTTCATCGTGGTGCAGAAGTACTTCGTATTGCTTGTGAGTATGCAGAAGATGCTCAAACTCTTTACAATTCTCTTTATACTGCAAAAATGAGTGAAAGTGATGTAATTCTTTATCTTGCTAAGTTAGGTCTTGATGATGGAGAATTTTACACTCTTACAAATCTTAATGGTAAAAAACCTCTGGATAATATTTATAATCTTCTTAATCTGGATTATAGTACTATGCAAGATGCTAATATCAGTACTCGTAAAGCTAATGTAATTAGAGGTATGTATGACTATTATAAAAATGGTATCGGACAAAACCAAATTGCGGGTACTGCTTGGGGTGCTTATAACGCTGTTACTGGTTATTTCTCTAATGTTGCTAACATGGAGGGAATTAAGAGATTTGATAGTCTACTATTTGGTAGTGCTAATTCAAAGATGAGTGATGCTTTTAATGAAGCACTTGTAATTGCAGAAGCTGTATAATGCACAATTTCTCTTACGGGGGTGGAAACTGAAGCTACCAATGGTACTTGTGGTGACCTTCCCCGTAAGAAGGAATATGCATATAGACTTATTCTTACTCTTGATATTAAACCTAGTATTACAAATATTATATTAAAAAATGTTAAATACTTTGTAATATCAATCTTAATAGTTACTTTTGCAGAAACTATTAAAATAGTAAAGATATGAACGAAAACGTAAGTAAAGGTATTAGTAAACTTCTTAATGTAAATATTAAGAAGCTAGATGAAAAAGCTGTTATTCCAAGCTATGCTAAGCCTGGTGATGCAGCTATGGATTTAACTGCTATTAGTTATAAGTATGAAGATGGTAATCATATTTATGGTACAGGTCTTGCAATTGAAATCCCTAAAGGATTTGTAGGACTTCTATTTCCTCGTAGTAGTAATCGTAAAACTGCTGCTTATATGACTAATCATGTAGGAGTAATTGATTCTGGTTATCGAGGTGAAATCATTATTACTTATAAAAATAGAGATTATGATTATCATAGACCTCCTTATAAAGAAGGCGATAGAGTTGCTCAACTTATGATTATTCCTTATCCTGAAATTAATCTTACAGAGGTTAATGAACTTAGTAAAACTGAAAGAGGTACTGGAGGTCATGGTTCAACTGGTAAATAATTAAATATTATGACAGAAATTCAAAGAATTAAGCATTATAGACAACAAATTGATAGCATCATTCAAGATGTTAAACAACTAGAAAGTTGTAGAGAAACTAGTTTAGTTATTACTAAACTTCAAGAAGCTGTTATGTGGCTTGGCATGGATTTAAAGAGGCTTGGTAATCCTAATCCTTATCCTAACTCAAAAGACCCTTCAACAGGTGATGTTGTAGAACCTACTGCTGATAATCTTAAGTTCTAATGATACTACGGGAAATTAAAAGTATACATGATGTTGTTCTTGCTTGGAATAAAAAGCAAAAACTTATTGACCCTGAAAGACAATGTTTTGATATATTAAGTGTAAAATCAATTCCTAATGTTGGATATAAAATTTTTTATCAAATAACAGATAGACCTGAAGGTCAATATAGTTCTATGTTTGATAATAGATTTGAAAAATGGTTTAAAATTGTTTTAATTGATAATAAAGAAGATAAAATGGAAGGTTATATTGACAGAATGATTCAAGAACACAAGGAACTTGTTGTTCGTATTAATAAGCTTCATGATTGGGTTTATGGCGGTGCTCATGAGAAAGTAGATGCTGCTGAATTTGCTAATGAAGCTATTCAACTTAAAGCAATGAAAGTGTATGAAGAAGCTCTTCGTGCTAGACTGTTTAATGCTGGTGTTAATTATGTAGATGGTCAATATCTTGTATCTATAGATAGTGTCGAAAATGAAACGAAAGATACTACTAATAACAACTAAAGGTTGTGAAGGTTGTAGAATAATGGATAACATTATTCAAAAAGCTTTAGACCTTTATGCTAAAATCGTGGATTATGAGATAAAAGATAAAGATAATATAGATATAGAATTTTTAAAAGAAAAACATATTAAAGATTTTCCTACTACTGTTTTGTATAAAAATGATGTTATAGTGTTTATAACAACTGGTACTAAGCCTTTAGAAAGATTTATTAGAGATATGAACATTCATTTTTAAATTGGTTTATTTGTTAATAAAACGTGTAAATCCGATGTTTGTGAAAATGGTAGGATTCATTTTGTTGAATGTTTTGTAAATAGTTTTAAGGTTTATGTCAATGGTTTAAAATGGTATTGTTGAGAAACAATTATAAGTTAATTAGATGGAATAACATAGCCTATTTGTCACGCTAGTTGGTTATGCTGACATTTATTTATAAATAGGTATAGTTGTTCAACTGACTATTTATAAGGGCTTAGATTAAAACAAATTTTACTGGATATTTTAAGTTAATCTTAGATTGTTAATTAAACATTGCTCTAGTATGCCTGTGAAGGTGTACTAGAGCATTTTTTTCGAGATGCGTAACACTGATATAAGAAATAAGAGAGCCAGTACTATTACTAACTCTCTTATTATCGTTTAGAATATAGCTTTAATCTTTAATCCATTTTGCTATTGCAGGTGCATCAATAAAACCTAGCATATTTTGTGTAAGTTTATAGTAACTATTACTATCTACAATATCAATGAAACCTGTTTTAATACCACGCCAAATAGGTATTCTTCGTTGAACATATACACTAAGTTTATGCTCACCAGCAAAACGACCACTATGATAATACGGGTCAAAGTCTTCACCTTCCATAAGCATATGAGCTAATAGACCACAACTTTGAATTAAATCTTGAATACCACTTTGAGCTGCAATAGGAGTAGACCAAAGTTTCTTTGCTTCTCCGTACATACCAAGAGGATTAAACTGGAAACTTTCAGATGCAAGACGGTCAGCTTCATAAATAGCAAGATGCCAAAGAATACCATTCTTTTTATCATCATCGTCTGCAATAACTCTAAGAGCAACAGCCATAAATACAGCACTGACAATACCACAAAGGTCACCAAGATTTCTAGCAATATTGTCTTTTTCATAATCAGGAAGAAGTCCCCAATTAAGACGAATATTAAGCCAGAAGTCAACTACTCGTTTAAAGACGTTTTGGATGCCTTCCATGCCTTCAACTTCAGCATCAGTCATACCAAGTAAGTCTTTATTATCTCTAAACGGTATTTTAAGGAAATCCCAAAGAGCTACATAAGAACCTTTTTCAATAGTACCACGTTCCTCATTATAGTAACCTTCTTTTCTCCAACGTTTAAGAATACCAGGATACATATGTTTATGATATTGCATAACAAGACTACCATACCAAGTTTTTTCAAGTTGTGCTTGACCAAGTTTGTTATAAATACCATGTATCTTTTTGTTAACAGAGATAACACGACCTCTAAATTCAGCAAGGAATCTATAAGCATCACTAGGAGAACCATCTTTCTTAGCAACATTGTATTTTTTACCAAGAATACTGTCAGCTTTGATGCTCATTTGTTCATCTTTACCTAGTTCAAGCTGACTAAGAACAGTAGGATGTTGTTCATCGTTATTGAACTCTTCAGTAGCTTTTTTAGTATAGTCTTTTCTAAGTTTAAGAAGTTCTTTACGTTCTTCATTACTCAAAAATTGAGTAGCAAAGTCATAAGTAAGGTCTCTTCTAAACCAAGCAAAATCTTTTACTTTGTTAGCATCTTTTTTAATAGTTTCAACAACTTTATCAAACTTTCTTTGAAGTTCAGGTCTATCTTTAAGAACTGTCTTTAATGCGTCAAATTCTGCATCACGAGTAGCTTCTCTAAGATTTTTGAAAACAAGTTTAGTAGGTGAAGCATCTGGATTAGTTTCATAATCAGGATTAGGAATTTCGTAAAGTCTATGTGACATTAGCATACTAAATAGAGCACCATTTTGCATAAGATTCTCACCTACAGTAAGAGTACTAAACATAGCACTTCTAAACCTATTTAATCCTGTACTAACAGGGTCTTCAATAATTCTACATTTGCCTGTTACTTCATCATAATCTACTACATTAAACCATTTAATAATAGCATCAGGTAAACTTAGAGAAGTTTCAGAATAAAGTCTAGCAAAATAACTAGGAATACCACTAGTCCACATGGCTTTGCCTTTAGCCCAATCCTTAACACCAAAGTATTCAGCAGCAAAAGCTTCAGCAAGAATTTGAGTTTCACCAAGAGTGATGTTAGCAATACCACCTCTAACATTAAGCATCATGTATTGAGCAGAAGTAAGACTTTGAAGTCTAGAAGCCCATTTAGTAAACTTAGCATTAGGTTCTTTCCACTGACCATAGATGATACGTCTAATCCAGTTTTCATATTGCTTTCTAAGATTATCATCTCTACGTTTAATATACTCAGTTTCACTTTCTGTAGTATTAAGTCTATCAGTTTTATAATTTCCAAAGAAACCATACTTTCGTTGATACACTTCAAGATTATCAAGCATAGACTTACCATAGAATAGCATATACTTATTATCTTGAACTGCATTAAAGTGTGTTGCTTCAGTTATAAAATCTTCTAGAACAGCTTCCCAATTATGACTTATTGCGTCGGCATGAGCTTTAGCGTTGTCTGCTTTAAGCTTCTTTCTCTTCTCTTCATACTCTTGCATAGCAGCATCGTAAGCTTTTTCATCTTCATAATCTTCTCTTACGGGCTTTTTAACGTTCAAATCTTTAAGACGTTTTTGGTCAAAAAGATTAAGCATAGGCATTGAAGGAGTTCTATCTCTAGAATAAGATAAATCTTCATAAAGAGGTTCTTTGCCACTATGACCGTCAATCCAACCCATAGTCTTAAGAAGTTCTTTACCCCAGAATCTAGCATCATGTTCTTCGCCTTTTCTTGAAGAAGGAAGATAACCTCTAGCAATAAAGTCTATATCTTGAGCATTCCTAACAAGTTTGTCAATCATATCCTGACAATAATCTTTAACTTGTTGTTCAAACTCATTAAGTTGAATATTATTATCATATTCAGGATTACTACCTTTCTTATAGTTAAGAGCGTGACCAAGATTAGGTTTATATTCTGGATTAACTCTATTCTCATTAACTTTACGATGAGTTTGATTAAAACTAGGTGAGTAATCAATGGTAACATCTACACCTTCTTTATATTGACGAGTCATCCAACACTTAATAGGTTCATATGCGTGAGTATAAGGATTATAAATATGATTAGCTTTAACCCAAGCATCATATTCAGCTTTGCCTTTAGCTTGCATTTCACGCATCTTTTCAAAATAATATTCAGAAGGAGCTTGTTCATAAATGTCATTAAGAAACTTCATATCTTCAGTACGTTGTTTATCTATGTATTTATCACGTACTTCAGCTTTAGGCTTAATAGAACCCCAAATGTAAGGATTAGGAACACGTTCGCCAGTATTTTCATCGATAGCGTAATTAACATTATTCCAGGCAGTAAAATAAGCACCACCTATAGTTCTTGCAGCAGCTTCAGCAGCATCAAATTCTTTTTGTTCATCTTCACTAAGAGAAGTATCTACATTCTCTTTCATAAATTTGAAAGCAAGTTTATTAGCTCTACCTCCACCTGTTCTACGAGAAGTTCCACTTAAGTCGGAATAAAGAAGATTAAGTTTATTAAGAACTTTTAAACCTTCTTCGTTATTAGGAATAAGTTCCCATCTAATTTTCTTAGAAGCAGTATCATAATAAGGAAGAAGAAGTTCATTAATCTTATGAACTATGTTAAGCCATTCTTTATTCTCAATGCCTTGAGTTTTAAGAGAATTATAAAATTCAGCAGTATAATATGTATTATCAGGAGAAGCATTTTTGATAAGGTTTTTATCAGAGAAAGGTCGTTCTTCGTGATAATCCATATCTTTCATTTGTTCATTTCTGATAGCTTCAATATCTTCATCGCTAAGTTTAGTTGCATCTATTACGCCATTAACAAATGCCTCTTTATCCTTAACGATACGCCACATTACACTAGCAGCTTTATCTTTTCTTAGACGTTTGAGAGTTTCTCTAATTTTACTTTCAATAGCTGAATCTTTGAAACTAACAATTTGATATGTGTTAAGTCTAATCCATTCTTTAGCTTAACATATTCAGCATTCTCAGCTAATTCACTGGCTGGGGCTGTTATACGACCAAATTGTCTTCTCTCAGCATTTTCAATAATCTTAAGATTTCTCTCAAGTTCTTCGTCAAAGCCTAATTCATTCTCATAATCAAAGAATTCTTCATTAAGAGTCTTAATCTCATTGATATATTCTCTAAGAGCAAGATAACTATTTCTGCTATTAATAATAGCTTCATCTTTTTCTTCTTGCGTCCTGTAACTAGTAGGACCAGCTTCACCAGGATTCTCTTTAGGTTGATAAGTTATACTTCCATCTTCATTGATTACTTTGATATAATCAGAAGTAAGATTATCAAGTTGAAGTTTAAGCTCTCGAAGTTTCTCGACTAAGCTAGGTTCAAGCACTCCATTTACTCTATGAGTATTAATCTCCCAAATTTGATGTCTGAGTTGATTATATCTAACAAAGATTTTAGGAGCATTAGTAAGCATTTTTTCATCAGCTTGATTGCGACGAATATAATATTCATCTTCAAGTTGTTGATTAACATGCTTTACTTTCCATTTCTCGTATGCAAGCTTAGCTCTAAGATGTTCTTCACTGCAAGCACCATATTGAGCTTTAGCGTCATAAATAGCTGATTCTAATTCTTCTCTATCATCAAGGAATTTACTTGTGTAATCTTGTATCCAACGACCAAAATCATCTACAAGATGACTCCAGTTAATAGACATTCCTTTAGCAGCAGCATTCTTTTTAGCTTCTCGCATAAATTGCCTAAATGCTCTAATAAGTGCTTTACCTTCCATTTCTTTAGCAGTAATATCGGCAATAACATCTTTGCTAAGAATCTGAATAAGAGGATTTGTAGTTTCTTGAAGGTCACCAATCCAAGCAGTAAAGCCGTTGGTAGAATGATATCCATCTACAATGTTAAGAATATCTTTTTGTACAAGTGGATTAGTACTAATCTTAGCAAGATATTCATCTGCTAACAATTCTTTAGCTGAAGCGATAGTATTATCATTTTGAAGGTCATTAACCCTATCTCTGATAATTTTAAGACTATTTTGAATATCTGGGTCTTCAGACTTGATATCTATTCTAGTAATAAGACCAAAGTTATCTACAATAGCTTCAGCATCCAAAATAGTTTTAACATATCTTCTTCTAAGTTGTGCATCATTTCTAATAAGATTACCAACTCCCTTATCAGTAACAGACAACCAATCAGCACTATTCGGGTCTTTTACAAAGTATCTAAGGTCATTAAGAGTACGTTCTGCAACTCTAGTTACGTATTCAGCAGTAGCCTTACAAGTTTCAACCATACTATCTTTCTTTAGCATAGCATCTTTGTTAGGCATAATATCTTGTGACCTAAGTCTACGACTAGCCATAGCTGCGTCAGGGTCATCAGCAAATCTACGACGTTCCATAGCTTTATAGAAAGAAGCAGCAGCTTCAGGACCTTCAACACGAGAAGAACGTCTAATACCACTTTTAGGTTCACGTTCTACATGACGCTCAATAATGAATGTATCAGTAGCAGTGGGATTAGTTATACCATTTCTCCACCACATTTCAATAAGGTCTCTATATCTCTCATGTCCTTTCTTAATTGCACCAGTTTGGAAATTATTCTTACCAAGATAAGTCTTAGCTAAATCTGCAACTGTCTTCCAACTTATTCTAGTAATATCAACAGTAACAGCTTGCGTGTTGCCATCTTCATCTTTATAAGTAATAGTTTTGGTTAAACCATTAACAGGACCCGAATGAGTAATATATCTACTTAAACCTAAATTAACATGATAAAGAGTAGATTTAGGATTTGGTTGACTAAAATGTTCTGCTACTGCTTTTTTAAGATGGTCAACAGAACCAACCATATTAGCAGGAGGATTTTCAATATCTAAGTCTTTAGCAAGATTTAACTTCTTAGCTTTTTCTATAGGCTCTGGTTTATATTGATTTATATCAAGTGCATTAATAGCATTGTTAAAGCCTTCAGAACTCCAAGAAGAATTAGCAGCTTCAAAATCATCAATAGCTTTAAGATAGAAATCAGGAGAAGCATGTTTCCAATTTAAAGGATTAGCACTAAATTCACCATGTTCATTTTCTTCAAGCTTATTAAGAGGATATAAATAAAGTCCAGTAGGTCTATAGATAACCTTATAAAGAGTTTCTTCTTCACCAGGAAATCTCAATTTAACATAAGGATTGATATCAGTTATAACTCCGTCTTCTTCGCTCCTAACTAACTTATATTTTCTAGCAAGTTTAAGACCTGCATCTGAATGACCAATTTGAATAACGCCTCTGTGTCTACTAAGGTCAAAACCTGAACGAGTTTTAACTACACGCATAGAAGGAATTTGTTTAATAGAAGAATAATGACTCCTAATATAATCCTCTTCTATATTATGATTATCAATAGTTTCTCCATTAATTCCGCGTATAGCACCATTAAGAGCAGTAATAATACCAGTACCAAATTCACCAAAATCATTATACAAAACACTATTTGGTATACAAGTATTTACAGCATTTTTACGCATCTTAAATCCTTCAACAACATAAGCATATTTGATTACATCATAAGCTGTTAAAGCAATAAGAGGATTGTTATTGCAAAATGCTTGTTCAAATAAAGCAAATGCTTCTTCAATATCAAGACTTGTATCACTAAATGAAAGAGTTTGCATACCTGCTCTACCTCGCATAGAAGTAGTATTATACAATGTAGGAGTTATATAAGCAAATATACTAGCATCATCGCTATGTTGCCTAATCCATTCTACTTTTTGAGCAGGTGAAAACTTACAAAATTCAGCAATTTCTTCAGCAGTAGGTTTGTGAACATTAGCAACATCGAATGGTTCTTCATCTTCTACTTCGATTACTTCATCAATGCCTTGTTCATTTTTAATTGTTTCAGTATGAACTACAGTCCTAGTAATACCAGGTTTAGCATTGAAACCAAAAATACGAGCACGTTCTTCTTTTTTATATGCCTCTAATATTTCAGGAGTAGCACCTTCAGGAACAGCGGGTACAAAGCTACTTATTCTACCTCTTTTAGTCCAACCAATAGGTAATACAATATTATCACAATCTTGGAAATACCAACCTATAATATATTTCTCATAATCTTTATATTGTTTTTCTGTAAGTCTAGCATTATCAGCAAAGCAAGTTTGAAGATGTTTAGCTGACTCAATAAAGTCTGGACTTTGAGTAATAGAAAGGGTTCTATTGATTTTAATACTAGGTGCAGTACTAAACTTAAGGAAGTAATATAGAGGAGGATATACACTTTCTTTTACGGGGGAGCTAAAAAAGCTATCAAAGCCTTCACTAATTCCAGGATATACAGCTTCAAGAAGATTAATACTGTCCCCTTCTCTTTCTACAGCGAAAGGTAATGGTTTTTCACCACTTATAAGGTCTTTAATATCATCAAAGATTTTATTAGTAGCAAAAATAGTTTGCTTAGCACCAAACTTATCAGGATTAAGAACCATAGCTGCAGAAGTAACTCTACTAGCTAAGTCACTAAGTCTTTCATATTGAAGAACAATACCTAAATCATAAAGAAGTTGGTCAATATTATCGGTGAAAGGATGTTCAAGATTATCATGAAGTTGCTCCCCGTTAAAAGGAATTGAGCTTAAAGCAGTCTTATCTTGTGTTATTTCAGCATCTTCGCCAAAGATAGCTTTAAATCTACCATTATACTTTTCCTTAAGTTCTTTGATAATATCTTTTACACTAGCTAGTTCGTTTCTACCACCTAATTCCTTATAGATATCTTGAATAGCTGCATTGATAGGATTACGATATTCTGTTTGATAAATAGAATTACTTCTATTATATGCTTCAACTATTCGTGTAACACCATTTTGACGCATAAAATCAATAGCAGTATCGTAGTCTATACCTAAATCGGGGAATAATTTGTATACTCCAAAAGTAATGTCATTTACATTAGGCACAAATCCAGCTTTTACTGCGTCAAGAATATGAGCAGTAGTTTCAGATGAATAGGAAGTAAGAATATGTCCTACAACATTTTTATTATCTTCACTCCAACCGAACTTGTTATGATAAATAATAATCTTACCATCTTTTTCTTCTACGTTTTCTTTACCAAATCTTTCTACAGCTTTTTTATAACTAATAACTGAAGAGTCATAAGCAACTCTAATTCTAAACTCATCAGAGATAGTAGGTCTAGCATTGTTACAAACTGAACAGAAATTATCACGACTAACACTAAAACCTTTAAGTTTAGCACCACTCATGGTATCTTCTTGGAAGTCAGCTTGGTCAAGAAAACTATAAGGACTTCTAGTTTGACGTTTAAGTTTTTCAGTCTCAGACATATTATCAAGACCATGTTGAATATGGTCAAAATTAGAACGACCTAAGTTTTCTTCAAGCATTTCGTCACTTCCAAGAATTTCCATCATGGCATCAAGAATACTAGAATTTCTAGCTTCCTTAGTGTTATATTCAGCAGGATTAGCTTCAGCTTGCGCTTTAAATTCTTCAAAAGAAGGAAGATTTTTATCTTTAGCTAGAGCAGTATATTTGTTTACTCTTTCCTGTTTAATTTCATTAAGAGCTTTAGAAAGAGCTTCGCCTTTAATAGAACTAAGCTTAACACGATTGTTATCAATACTATTATAAAGATAATCTACAATTTCTTTATATTCTCGAATAGCATTAAGTTCTTCTTCTGTATAATCTTCTTTAATAGTTTCAAGTCTGTTTTCAAGAAGAGCATTTTCGTTGGCAAGATTAGTTAGATATTTTTCTCTAGCATTGTCATCTTTAATTTGTTCAGCTATAATAGCATGAATGGATTTGATTGCAACCTTTGTAGATTTATCAAGTTTATCCCAAAGTTTCTTCTCAGCTTCATGTAGTTTTTCTCTTCTTATTTCTCTAAGTTCTTCATTGAGCTTTTTAATGTCAGCATCGACACCTTTTTGCTTCTGAATATAATCAATCCAATCATATTCATCAAAGGTTTCTTGATACTTAACTTTACGGATATGACCTTTGTTATCAATATAACTATTGTATTGAATACCATATACAGAGTCAATATCAAAGTCAGAACCAGTTTGAGCAACCCATTCATCAGGAACAACTATTGTAGAACCAAAAGCATCAGGCACAAAACCTACAACTTTCATTCGACATACAGACTGCTTGCCTTCAGTAGGAATACGATAGCCTATAATTTCGTCAAGACCTGCTTCTTGAAGTTCTTTTAAAAGTTCTTCATCAGTTTTTAAAGTACCATCAGGTCTAGTACGTTTAAACCCAAAGTTACCAGCAGGAAGAAGAACTTCTATGTAAGGTTGAACTTTACCATTTTCTTCTGGATGATAACGAAGTTCCTTTGCATAACTTGGACCAACAGCGTCTTTATAATCTTTATAAGTACTCCAGCCAACATTAGTAATCTGAGCAGCATGGAAACCAGGAAGTTTTTGCCTAGTTATACGTCTATTAAACAGACTTTGTGCAATGTTTTCAAACTTTTGTGCAACATTACTGTGATAACTAGGCATCTTAAATTGTGGCATACCGTCTATAATAGGAGTATCATCTAATGTACAATAATCCATTAGATTACTATTAAGACCAAGACGAGCCATTTCTTCTTTAAGTCTATCAGCAAGAACTTTATAATCTATATTTTGAATATTACCTTCTTCATCAAGAATGTTACCATCATCATCAAACTTGATAGTTCCATCAGGTTGCGTTTTAATACCAAGTTCTTGCATAAAATCAACAAAACTTCCTTTAATGTTTGCACAATATGCTTGGAATAATTTTGTTCTCTGTTTATAAAGAGGATGCTTAGGATTGTTAGGAATATTATCAACTATCTTCTTCATAATCTGAATACCAGCTTTATTTTCAGCATTCATGTGCTGAGGAGTTTCTTGCTGAGTATAAAGATAGTTGTAATTATAAAGTTCAGGAGTACCTACTTTCTGTCCAAATTCACTTACAGGACCATCATTAACAAATTGGTCAATAATATCTTGTTTAACATGACCTGTTTTCGCATCAAAGATTTCAAGAACATTAGTTTTACCTGCTTTAGAAGTTTCTTCAGTATTAAGCTGGTCAATACCATATTCTTCCATTAACTTAGCTACAACTTCAAGCTCAGTACCTTCAATAAGTTGAGGTACTAAAACAAATTCAGCATTTTTAATCTGACGAGGATTAAAAACACCTGCTTGTTCGTTATAGTGTTGGTCATAATAAAAGTTCTTTTGCACTTGAATAAATTCAGATAGGTCATCAGCAGTAAGTTTTTCACCAGCATAAACCTTATTAATAAGGTCTCTATATTGAGTAAGCTGACCTCTACCTGCTACACGTCTTACCCACTCGTCAAAAGTAATATAAGATTGAGCATCATTAACAGTTGTACCTTGATAACCACCTGCGCGAAGTGTAATAGTTCCATCAAAGTTTTTAATAGGCTTACCTTTTTTCTTATCTTCAGGACCATACATAAGCTTACGAGCATCTGCTTCACTAAGTCCTGTATCCATAAGCTTTTGAACAAGTCGTTCAAGAGTTTCTTTTTTAGTTTTAACAGTATTCTTGATAGTAATACCTCTAAAATGACTAAATTGTTGTACTTGTTTATTACCTGCAAATATTTCAGAATTGAGTCTACTAGCAACAATTCGCCTATCGTCTTCTACAAGTCTGTAATCAGCAAAACCATAAGATGTACCAGAACCTTGACTTTCCTTTGCACGTTTCAAAAAATCTTGAGGACTTTTATAGAACTTAGTATCACCTTCAAACAAATCATTAAAGCCTACATATGCAAGATGATAATTAAGAATAAAGTCAGCAATGTTTTCGTGAGAAAGACGTTTACCACGAATAGCATCTTCTACCTGATAAAGACGGTTACTAGCATTTTCAACGTAATGATTAAGGAAATTAGATAGTTCTTCGTCAATGATAGCTTGCTGTTCATCATTAAGAATAACATCTACTACATTACCATTTTCGTCTTTAACAACTTTAAGGTATTTTTCACTAGCTCCCCCGTAAAGGAAATCAAATGCACGTTCAATTATTCTTTCTCCATAATTAATAGATTCATTGTTTTCTTCATCAAACACTATAAATCTGTCACTATGGAAAACATTACCTACAAGAGTATCTCTGTTGTTTTCTTTAACAATAATTTTACC
>Ga0247611_10006261_pt1 | contig 15339 bp, 31 predicted proteins | sample 177DNAGHGhighgp2_FD_192422 | JGI IMG/M metagenome (GOLD analysis project Ga0247611, IMG submission 192422) | Sheep rumen microbial communities from Palmerston North, Manawatu-Wanganui, New Zealand - 1770 DNA GHGhigh gp2 | ecosystem: Host-associated > Mammals > Digestive system > Stomach > Rumen...
CATTGTTTGTATTGCCAATTTTTTATACTCCTATACCATTTTTCTTTGCCAATGTGTCTAATATTTTTAATCTTAATGGTGTATCAGTAACACCTTTCTCTTTTTCTATATAAATTTTATGTAATTTCCACCCCATTATTGCCATCCATGAGGCATCTACAATATTATTTGCTAATTTTCCAATATATGAAAAATCAAAGTCATAATCTCTTTTTAAATAATAATCCATTAATTTTTTATCAGCCCCACCATTACCAGCATATTTTTTAATCATTGTAGGAGATGCCATTATATAAGGTTTATTATTTTGTCTTAAAAGATATTTTATAATTCCATAACCATCCATCCAATTATAATATCTTCCAATATGGTCTTCCATTAGAACATAATCATAATCTGTACAATTTATAATATGATGGGCAACAATATCTATTTTTGCCATTGTATCTTCCATTTTTGGTACATAAATATATTCCTCAAGACCATCGTGTTTTTGTACCATGGAAAATACTTTTTTGAATATTATTTCTTTTCCATCATAAAGGGCTAGTCCAGTTCCATTTAAACTGTAATCTATCCCAAGAACTTTCAATTGTTTCATTTAACACCTCTGACATAAAAACCTAAAAACAACTGAACTTTTAAAACTTTTTCTAACTGGTAAATGTATAGACTATTATACTTAAATCTTTTTCAAAAGGAATTCACGACAAAATAGAGAATTAAAATTCTCTGCTCTCAATAATATATTACTAATTAATTCCTCTAATAATTGCCAAAAATCTACTTGCTGTTCTTGGGTCTATAATAGCCAAACTATTTATAGCACCTAATAAAGAACATGTAGCAAGACATCTTTGGTCTTTATCTTTTATTGAGGCCACTTGTCTTAATTTCATAAATATAACAGTTGCCGCTCTTTGTACATATGAGTTTCTTTCTGTTTCTATACTTTCTAATAAAGAATGTGCTTCCAGTTTATCAAATATTTGATTTTCTGTTAGATTAATTACTCTAATACAATTAACCTTACATCCTCCTAATACAATAGAACCCTCATCTAATTTTAGTCCCATATCTCTAAGAGTAACAATATCCTCATCTTCTAAAATACATGTTGGTATGTAAGTAATTACTGCCATTTATTATTCCTTTATATATTTTTGTAACATCTCATTTAAATCTTTAATAGAAAGATTGACATTTTTAAATTTTTGTTCTATAATGTTATTGGAAGGCCCTTCACTAAGCGAGAAGCCTGGTATATCCATGACAGTAGGCACCTTAGGTTGGGCTTTTCCATTACCCAAAAGCCAATTATCAATGGAATTTTCATTATCCTTAAATACTGTGGTTATAAGATATCCCTCTTTTGTTTTACAAATTCCTAACCCATAATAATCATAATCTATATTATATTTTAACAAATAATTTTTACCTCTGAAGGCCTTAGTATTTTTTGCCTCTACATATAGTTCTGGTTTATCCAAATTATCTAAAACTAATTTCCAGTCCTCAAGGGATAAAATATGTTTTTTATCCCCATGCATTAATGTTGCCCCGGGTATCCCTATTCTATGTTGTATATCATAAAAATATACACAATTAATTGTATTCCCAGCTTCATGGGTATGCTTTTGTTTTAAATCCTTTATAAAATTATAAAATTCTTCTAATGTTTCTAATTTACTTCTAAATAATTTTTCGTTTAAATTCATTATATTTCCTCACAATAGGCTAAAGAAAAATATTCATTTCCATTCTTTCCCCATTTTGTGGAACCATTTGTTGCTATTGCCCATACTGTAAGAATTTCACCTTTTTTGGCAACTCTAATTCTATCAAAATTAACACCAGCACCTTTTCTAATATTTAAATCTTGTTTTGTTTTTACCTTATATGGTAATTTCTTTTCATTTATTACTTGTGTATTTTGTGATACTGGTTTTAAAAATAATTCTCTTTCTTGTTTTCTTCTTTTTTGTAAACCTGGTAATACTTTTCCTGTTACATCTTTACAATACAATAACAATGCTTCCGCTATTTGTGCATTATTTCTATTTCTACATAATGTATTTAAAGAACCAGCTCCACAATTATATGTAAAACTAACTAAAGCATCAAATTGGTTTTGATTAAATGTTCTACCTAATTTATTAACAGCATTTTCAAATTTCTTTAAATCTTGTGTTAAATAATTTTCTGCTTGTGCTTCTGTTATTACCATGTTTTGAGAAACATCTGCCCCATAATGACCGTATCCAATTGTCCAATATTTTTCAGCTGCTACAGGCTTATATGCTTTTAATCTTAAACCTTCATAATTCTTAATTAATCTTCTTCCTTCATTTGATGTAATCATAATTATCCCTATTTCCTTCTATAGTTTAATTAAAAATTCACATCAAAAAAAATTACCATGTATTTCTACATGGTAATTTTATTTTATTATTTTATATTATTTTTCTAAAAGAATTTCCAATCTTTCCAAAGATTTTTTAGCAGTATCTATTCTATAACGCATTGTGGAATCATCATTCCAATTAGAATCCATACCACTGTTTATATAGTTAATGTCAACAACAGCTTTTCTTGCCATCTTCATTACTTCTTGTGGTATTTCAATATCCCGATTAAAATCTACCTTAGAAAGAACTTCTTGTACTTTTGGTAATAAAGAATTTAATTGGTTTCTCAATTCTTCTATTTGTTTTGTATAAGTACCATTATTTTTCTTATATTCCTTTAATCTTCTTTCTAAATCGTTTTTTGCATCCTTTAAATCATAGCCGGATTTATCCAAATTCCAACTCTGGTTTACATCATATCTTCTTTGGGAATCTGGAATTCTATTTTTAATTCTTTCATCTCTTTTTTCTTGTGTAGATTTACCAAATGCCATGTAGAAATCTTTATTTTGTAACCATCCGTTTTTAGCATTTAAATCTGCCATTAAATTTCTACCCTTTGTATAACCATCAAATCCAGATTCTGGACTATAATCATCTAAATAAAATCTACCATCTTGATAATATGCTGTCCAAATACAAAAACCTGGGTCTCTTGATTCTTCTGGATACCAATCAGATGCTTCTAAGTGTTTGTCTAATATTAACAATACTCTGTTAGGACCGTTGTTATAATCTTCTTTATCCATTTTTTCTTTTAAAATATTTTTTAACTTTTTACCATCCAAATCAGCACCTGTACCAATAAATTCTATTGTTGATTGTTCAACATCTAAACCTTTCTTTGCTAATGCCGTATACACTCTTCTTGCTGCATGTTTTCTTTTTTTACCTTTTTCCAATTCATCTCTTCTGTAATCAGAAACATCTGGTCTTTCTAATGCTTTATTGATTTTATCCATTCTATTTTGTTCTGTTCTTTTAATAGCATCCCTGAATTTTGGGTCAATGGTTTTTTCCACCATGGTAACCAAATCTTCATGTAATTTTTTAAAATCCATATTATTTCCTTCCTTTTTATATCTTTATTTTAATTTAAAATCCTGTTTTTTTTTTATTTTCTGATAAACCAATTATAGCACAAAAATATAAAAATGTCAATCTTTTTGTTTATATAAATAGGTTGTTAATAATCTAATAATTGCTTGGAACCGTGTGTTATATCCAATAACAGCTACAGATGTAATCCTACCCATAACAATAAGTAATGTTATATGTCAAGTTAATGGGGTTAAAAGAAATAAAGATGGATTTTATACTGGATTGTCCACAGTATGGTTTCAACTATATCAAGAAGAATCAGCACCATTAAGGATATATGGGGATAACAATCATTTCGTTCATATACATTATATTCTTACCATTGGTTACTAATATATTGAGGTAAGTTTGGAAAAATCCATATTTTTCATGATATATAATCTGGTTAAATTTTCATTTAAGATATTTTCAACCATACATTTATATATAAAGACTTTACATCCTTTACAGTTAATAATGCTCTAATCATTTAATTGCATTCTTACTGGTACAGATTCATTAATGTCCATAGATTCAACATAATCATTACATGCTTTACAATCTTCATTAACATTAACAGAATACTTAACACATGTACCATTAAAAAATCTACAAGTTTTACATTTTTCCATCTTCTTTATCCTCTTCTTTTAATTCAATTAATTTTTTGGACATAGCTTGTCTTAATTGATTATTTTCTTCTTTTAGTTTTTCGTTTTCTTCTAAAATACTTTCACATGTTTGTAATAGGTCTAATAGATTGTTCTTTAATTCTCTCATGTATTCCATTATTTCTCCCACACAATCAAATACAGAACCAGCATCTACTGTTTTTGTTGTTTGTAAACCTCTACTAAAACCTTCTATATATTTTATCCATCCCTCAAACTTAAGAAGCATGGTATTATGATTTACCATGCTTGAATAAGCTTCTTTTTCTTCTACTTCCTTTTTCCCCATAAAAAACCTTTAAAGTTGGTTATACTTCTTCCTCTTTTTCTCCATTACCAAGAAGGTCAAAAGATGCTAGATTATCAAATTGTAAATCTAAATCTGCTTGTTCTGCTTCTTCCTCTTCTTCTGTTTTTTCTTCTTCTGGTTCTTCTGTTTCTTCTGTTTCCTCACCTTCAACAGGTTCAGCAGGTTCTTCTATTTCTTGTCCTTCACCTGGTAATTCTGCATTGAAAGCATCATTTAATTCTGAATCTAATAAATTAGAACCACCTCTTAAAGCATCTTCTACTGCTTTAACAGCACCATCTAATCCTTCTATTTCTTGAATTAGTAAATTGTCGGCTACTAAATCTACTTTTTCTGCTGTGGCATCTTTAAATTCATCTACTGCCGCTTGTAATGCTTCTAATGCTCTTGCTATTCTTGCTTTAGCATCAAATTCATCTGCTAATGACATTGTATCATTGAATTCTGGTTTATCCAAAACAGGTGCTTCTTCCGGTTCAACAACTTCAGGTGCTACCTCAGGTTGTATTTCATCTGCTAATTGTTCTTCCCCAATTAATTCATTGATATCTTCCAATAATTTTTTCATATCTATTTTTTCCATTATATCCCCCTTAGAATAATAACTCAAGTCCTACGACCTCTATTCCAAGGTCTTTTAATGTTTGTAATGCAAATCCATAATCATGTGGATAAGTAAATCTGATAACAACTGTATCTCCATTTCTTTCATCCACTTTGAAACCTTCTTCTTTTAAAGTACCTTTGTATTTTAAACGATATGCAAATCCTTCAGAACCAGCATCCTCATTTAAAATCTTATGTGCTTTTTCTAAAAATTCATTTAAATTCATTTTGTCTAGACTCCTGTATATATTTCGAAATATTTATATTTTAATTAAAAAGTTCTTCTAAATGTCTAAAATTTCATTCAATTTGTTTGAAATTTCTGATAGATTCATACAAACCGGAGTATCGTCATATAACTCTAATATTGTTTCAATTAGGTCTAATGCCTCTAAATCATCTTTTGGTTTTGTTAGACCTACTTTACCTGTACTAAGGTATCTTTCTAACAAATTACTTCTCATCTGTTCTTTAGACATTTACATCCTTTATTTTAATTAAATTTAGACTATCAATCCAGGAAAATCTGGAATAAATGTATTTATATTTATAATACTTTAATAATGTATTATGGCAATGGGGTAGACAAATTAATGTAGGAAATGCCAGAACACCTTTAACCCTACCGATAAGTTATACAGGACAATATTCATCTTCAGGAAGTATGGATTACTGCTATACTGGTCATACATTAATGGTTTGTCCGGATACATTGACCACCGTGGCGGTTACAGGTTGGCATATGGAAGTTACAGCCTATTGGGTAGCCATTGGTTATTAAATGTATAAAAGGGATTAACATTTTATACATAATATACTATGCATCAAAATCCATACCTATTTCTGGTATATGTTCTGGAAATAAATATGGGATATCTTCTTCACATATTTCTACTTCTATACCCCTACCCATACAGAAGAATATCATTTCTCTTACATTATGTAATTCTCTTTGTCTTCTTGGATTACCATCATCTGTAAATCTCATTCCATATAAATATATTTTTGTAGCACCTTGTAATATACACCAAGCAATTAAATACGCTGTAGTGGTGACAAATCGTTTTCCCTTTACTAATTTTTCACATTCTTCAAATGGAAAATTATCTTTTGTATAATCTGCTTTTTCCCTTGTTGGTATTTCATGTATATCAAACCATAAATCTACCCTTGGTAAAAGATATTCATCATAATGTGAATTCATTGAAATTATTGTTATATCTGTATTATCATATGGCGCCAAATATTTACTTTCTAACTTACCTAATATACAATATTCTTTCATGCTATTTTTGCCTTCCAGTAATTAAATAATTTGACAGGTAATGTAATATGAGAGAAATATTTCTTTTCTTGTTCCCATTGTCCAATTATTGCCTTTTTCCTACTTTCTTCTAATCTCTTTTCCTTTATTTCTTCTATTTCACCATGTCTTTCTTCTATACATGGATTAATATATTGTAACCCTAAGTATGGGGTTACACATTCTTTTAAATCTGTTTGAGATTTAATTTCCCCATTTATATCACTTAATCTTTCCAACATTCCCTCATGTGTTATTGTTTCTCCTGGGGATACAATTATTTTTCCATAAGATGTTAGACATCCAGCATTGTAATCATCTCCAGACATTTCTTTAATTTGAGTTAATAGGGACTCAAATGCGTCACTAGTTGGCATAATTCCTCCTTGGGGTAATAAGCATTTTGGTGGTACAAAACCCATTTTATTCTTTATATTCCCTTGCTTTTTTACATTGTTCTTTACAAGATAATAATACTTTCTTTACCTGAGTTTTATTTTTACCAGTCTCTAAATATTCTAACATTAAATCCAATGAACATTCACATGTTAAAAGAGCTTCTCTCATCACTTTGGTTTGTTCTTTTTTAAATGGATTTTTCTTAAAAATTTCAAACATATTAATTTCTCCCTTTATTTTAATTAAAGAAGCTTTTTAATAATACCAAAATATGCTATGGATATGCCGGGGATTCTGGTACAACTTATTTCCCTATAACATTTACCTCTAGTCCATCTTTGGTGTATTCCCCATATACCACGGCAGATTGGAATGGTTGTCAGGGTTGGAATGTTAATCCATATTTAATTACCAATTATACAATAAGTTGCTTTGTAGTACATACCAGAAATTGTGGGTCTAATTGGTATATTGCCATTGGTAGTTAATACCCTACTACTTCAATGGGGAAAAACAGCAATTAGAACAAGTAATGGGGATAAATCTGTTACATATCCTATTTCCTATACAGAGGTACCAATAGTTGTAGATGCCAATTATGGTAACAGGAAAGACCAAAATGAGAGTGGAAGCATACACTCATATACAGTTACAGGATTTACAGAATTTGCTTGGAATGAAAGGGGTACATATTGGTTATCCATTGGGTATTAAACAAATACAATGGTATAATTTTGTTGTTTTTCTAATTCCTTACAACCTAAATCAGAAACCCTAAAATATGGATATGTATTATCCATAGTTACATTCCATGTTTCAGCAAAACCTCTTTTAACTAAATTATTCCATGTATTAATTGTATTAGAGTTTATTGAATCTTGATAATAATTTCTATAAGACTTTATATATTGTTTTCCATGTCTTTTATAATGATATCCATGTGTATCCCATGCTCTTTCTATTCCTAATGAATGTTCCATTAAATGTAATTCTTCTTCGTTTAGCATATTATAATCCTCTCAAATTTATCCCTCATTACCTTATTTACATTCATAAAACACATACCACATAAAACAGAAATACCAAAAACAGTTTTATTTTCTTCAAATTCCATATGAGGTAGTATTTCACAAATATCACCTTGTATAAATTGGGCATTATTACATATTTTTGTATAATGTTTAAATAAATCTATTCCAATATATTTATAACAATCTTTAAATATAATTTGTTGAAATCCATTACCACATCCACAATCAACAACTATTGTATCTTTCGGAAATGTAATTAAATCTCTTATTGTTTTATATGTAGGTATAGATAACATTGCTTCATATAATTCTACAACACCATATTTATCCGGATGTCTATCTATCTTTTGACAAAATTGATTAAACAAATAATATTCCTTTGGATTCAATAACCCAACTTGTAAATCCATTATTTGTTTAAAGTCTTCTCTATAATCTAATAAATTTCTCATAAATTAATTATAAGATAAAGATTGATTAATGTCAAGATTTAATAATAGTTTAATTATACAACATGGAAGATTTGCTAGAACTGATGTATATGAAATTGTAAATTTACCAATCTCTTATACTAATTATTATTCCATTACAACTAGTATTTATAGTGGGGATAATTTTCCGAAATCTTTAAATATTAGAAACGATAAAACAATATCTTCTTTTTCTTGTAGCTGTAGAAGTGATGGAGGTGGAGGAACTACTAATCACGGATGGTGGATAACTATCGGGTATTAAAGGTTGACAAATTAATAATAGTGTATTATTAATCTGGTATAGACAGACCAATCTTATTCCAGGACCTGGCGGCCTTAAGATAACACACCCACAGGCTTTTCAAACAACAAATTATGCAGCAGTGGCATGTATGGCACAGGAATCTGGTGTTCATGATGGCAGACTTTTTATTGTAAATAAAACTATAACATCCATGGAAGTTGATTGGACAAATAGCAATTACGTTGACAGTGTTTCCGCAATTTGTTTTGGATATTAATAATAATTTGGTTATCCAATACATCAAGGTTACTGGAAATGCCAAAATATCGGAGGGGCAATCCGTAATCTATACAGTAACACACCCCATCTCTTGTACCAAAGTGGGCTTCTACGGTACATGTATGAATTCTGGGGGTGTAATAACTTCTTATAATAATTTGAATGAAAATCCCACATCTGTTTCTTTTAGGATAGCTGCCTCCATAGTGGATATATACAATACCGCTTGGATTCTTCTTATTGGATACATGGATGATAACACATAAACTAAGATTTTATGGCAAACATATCTTCATATCTTTGTTCCCAAGATTCAGAAAAATCTTCCATGTTTCTACATAGTACTTCATTACTTCTTCTAGTCTCAAATTCCATTTCCGAATTATGAGAATCAATCTCATTAAGTAAATTATCTATGGAAGATAAAACATTTATAATATCTTTAATAGCAATCCATTGTAAATCTGTATGTTGTTCTGTTACATCCTCTAATAATTTATGTAACCATTTTTCTTTTACCCAATGTAAAAATTCTTGTTTCTTTTGTAATATTCTATCTCTGTTATAATTATCTGCTAGTTCAAATAACATAGACCTTATAAAATTAATCATTTCATCAGAAATATATTTAGTTTCTACCTCTTGTATTTCTGAAAATACCCTAGGTAATTTAGTATTTCTTTTGGACATCCAATTCTCCCTTCATATTTAACCCATTTAACATCAGAAAGATTATATCCATTTAATGTATATAATCTTCCATTATCTTCTTCTAATTGACTTCTTAAAATATTTAAACAAATTTGTATAGGACCTTTATCTTCATTAAAATAAATAGGTATTGTGTTATTCTGAGATTTATAAGGAATAACTTTTCCTTTTTCCACAAGATTATATAACTCATTTAAATCACAATATCTATATAATTTCATCTTGGTTTCCTATCACTAAGATACATACCCAAACATTCTACAACAAAGGAAAATTTATCATAATCTTTATTAAAGATATTACCATACTCTTCTACCATATATTCATCTTGATAACTTTCCCTAATATAGTTGATTAAATCTTTTATACTACCGGAAAATTCAACTTTTCCATCTCTAATTAAATATTTCATATAATTACTTTTCCGGATTTTTTAAATTATCCAACATTGTATTAACCATTTCTCTAACCTGTTCAATTAATGGATTAACTATATGTTGAGGTATTAAACCTTTCATATATTGAATTTGTTTAATTAATGCTCCCACCATGTATGTTAATGGGTCTATATGTCTATCAATTTGTTTTTGTAAATTTTTTAAATCAGCATTTTCTGCTTTAGCCATTTCCCCAATTAAATTCATCATAATATTCTTCTCCTTTAGAATATTTTACTTAAAGATAACCCTTCATTCTTTCATGCATTATATCCAAATCCTCATCAGTATCTTCCCAAAAATCTGTATATTTAAAGAACCCTTCAAATTTGTATCGTGGTCTAACTATAAATTCTTTACCACATTCAGGACATTTAAAATACTCCTCATTGTCTTCTCCCCATGGCATAGAACAAATGGACCTATGTTCTACATCATGTCCACATTTTGGACAGTCTATACAATATACTTCATTGTATATTTCTTCTACTTCTCCCCATTCATTATCCATTATCCAAATACCTCTTTTAATTCTGTTAATACCTCATCCAAATGATAACAGATTTCATTTGGTACCTCACCTAATTCAAAACATTTTTTGCAATTGGCACCATATTTATAACAATTTTCTAATATTATAAAATTAGTATCAAAATCCGCTACATATCTATAACCCTTGTATTCATATATCATCGTTCTTGAAACTCCTCACAATAAAAATCTGAATCACATTTACAACCATTATCACAATCAAATACATATTGGTTTAATTCAATTCCATTCTCATCTACACCATATACTTCCACATCCCCAATCTCATATATACAATGTTTACATTGTTCATGTCTTGTCCAAAACATAATCCTACTCTCCCTTTAAATGTTTATTTTCTAATTCTAATCTTGTAATTTGTTTATTTAATTCTTCTATTTTATTTTGGAGTTTTGTACAATATCCTAAATATAGATATTCCGGACAAAGATTTTCTTCATATACAACACCATCATATTCATAATACATTCCATCTCCATATGCATTAATATAAACAGTTTCTCCATATTCTCTACCCAAATATTTACTGGAATCTTTTATGTACCAATATGCGGCATGTGGGCTGTTTAGAAATTGATTATCTTCATCCTTTTTATTATCATTTTTGATAATTTTATACCCCTGTTGAGTATATGGACATAATACACCCATTAAATCATCAATCAACATGTCAAATTTTTCTCTTTCTTGCTTCTCTTGTTTTTGTAATTTCATTTTACTTAATTTCTTTGCCATGTACACTCCTTATTTTTTCATGATACTAAGTTTTTCACTAACTAAATTTGTAATGAAAAACATTATATGATATTTTTGATACAAACAAAAAACTCCTATATTTTTAATTAAGGATTTTAATAATGGTTTATTAATCTGTTTCGGGACTGCCATAGCTGATACAACTATTACATTTCCAATCTCTTTTAACACTGTTTATAGAATTATTGTTAATCCAATTGGGTCAGGTGCTAATGTTGGAACATGGACTACAATACTAAATAATAGCACATTTAAAACAGGTAATGGCAATAATTGGACCTCTCATTATATTTCTATTGGCTACTAAAATAATAACAAGAACAATAAAAATGTATATACAATAATATATGCTTTCTCTAATTTTTACTCTTTTAACAATTTAGGGACAATAGTATACTATATATCCTTTAAAAAATCAAATAAAAATTTTGATTGAAATTAATCTTTAATAAATTGTTGGGTTATTCTTTACAAAAGTTTACCTTTACTTTTTTCTGTATGAATAGGTTATATACACAATATATAAAAATCGGGAAATTTATGGTTTACCTGATTGAAAATATCCTGAAAAAGATACAAGAAAAAAGATTGACATTTTATTTTAATTTTTTAAGAAATTTTATACACAATAAATATATTTGTTATATACAAATTTAGGAAATGTTAAGGAGAAATTTTTATGAGTGAATATACCCCAAATTTAAATCTTTTTAAATATAATACCTCGACTGATGGAAAAGAAATTTTTTCAATCACCCAAGCTTTAAATCGTAACTGGGACATAATTGATAACCTCGACCCTTTACCAGACCAAACAGATAAAGCTGGATACTTACTTACTACTGATGGAACTAATGCGAGTTGGGGGGAAATTGAAGAAATTTATCCAATTATTGAAACCTATATCGACGGGACTTCTTGGTATCGTGTATATTCTAACGGATGGTGTGAACAGGGCGGAACTGCAAACGTTGGTGCTAACTCTCAATATAATGGTACATTCTTAAAACCTTTTAAAGATACAAATATTTGTTTCTTGGCAACGGATAATGCAAGTTCATTGAATGGGGGTGTTTATGGTTATCAGCAGGGGTGTGGAGTTTCTTCCAATTCAGCATTTTACCTAAGAACTGCTTATGACGGTACTATAAAGTACACTTGGCAAGCATGTGGATATATTGAGGTATAGTATGAAAGCAGTATTAGATAAAAATTTAAGAAAATATTATAAATATGTATATAACGAATGGACACAGCCTACCATGACTGCTAATAATGTTTTCATTAATCATTTTAAGGTTTACAACCAACAAGCATTCCGTCCAAATAATGGTCATATTGGATTATATGGGAATGAATACCGTGTTTGGATGAATGTATATATGGAGTTTGACCAACCATTTCAACCTTCTTCCTTTTATTTTTGGGTACTTTCTGGATGGAGTGATTCCTCTGGGGCATATAATATATCATTTCATGGTTCTAATGATGGCACAAATTATATACAATTAGCTACTCATGCCGATGTAGGAGAAGGAAATGGATGTACCATTAATTTATCAGGAGTTACCGACACCTATAAGTTCTTCAGGCTTACCCTATCTAGTGGTGGTTGGGCATACGAAGACGGTATTAGAATATCTGATTTTGTTATTCAAGGTAGAATACGTAATACCATTGAAGGCTCTGCTGATGATTATGATTTCTATAGGGATGTTTATCAATTGCCGTACAAATCAAATAAGAAATATTATAAGTATAGTACTGACTCTACCTTGATAAACCCCAACGGGACTATAACATCCGCAACAGGTGGTAATGGTTGGATTATATATACAAAGGGAGCTTATGGGGAAGTTGGAAACATGTTAGATACAAGTAGGTCTCCCTCATACCCTCGTTGGCAATACTCTTCACCAAATGTTTATGCCTATATAAAAACACCTCAAAAATGTATTATAACAAGCTATCTAACCACTCAATGGTGTGATGATAATGAAACTGGTAGAATTTGTAATCATTGGATTATAAAAGGTTATGAAACGGCAGAAGATTTGCTTGCTTTAACAAACGGTATAGTTATTGACGATAACACTTGGGGTTCAAGGTCAAAGGGCACAAGTAAAACAGTAACTTTAAATAATACTAATGGTTTTAAATATTATTCTATTCAAATGGTAAGCAACTTTGCAGGTGGTAGTTATTGCTCTATGGGTAGTACGAAGTTTTATGCAAGATTACCATATGAAAGCAGTTCCGCTGATTATGATTATTATATAGATTATAAAAAATACTATGCAGTGAAAGGATAAAAAATTTTATGGAACTTAAAAACGCATTAGAAAAACCCTATGAGGAAAAAGATAGATTACATTTTATAGTGGAACAAAACCATCAACTTGGTTATGAAATTCGTGAAACTGAAACTGAATTGCAGGCATGGGGATATACAGAGGAAGAAAAGCAAGAGCAGGAAAAACAAAGAAGAAAATTAGAGATTAAAAATAAAATAAAAGAACTCAATGAATACTCCATGGATTACATGAGAATAGGAGATAAGGCAGGATTGGATATAATAAATAATATTATATCCGGATTAGAGGTAGAATTAACCAATTAATTCATCATCATCTTCATATTTCATTGGTTTTGGTTGTATTACATAAGATTTAATTTTCTTTTTCCTTGGTTTTGGTTGTGCAAATAATATTTCCAAAACCATTTGGGCGAATTCTTTATGTTTTTTACCACCATTTTTAATATAATTGGTACAAAAAGACCTTACTCTTACAGCCCTATCTCTAGAATTACATAATTCTTTTAAAGCACCTAATCCATCTGAGGCTACATCTAAATTAAGAGCAAGATAGGATTCATTAATCTCATCTTGTGTAATACCAATATATCTTTTTGTTACATCTGGGGATGTGTGGTTAAATATTGTTTGTAATAATGTAATATTATTGAATTGTCTAAAATGATGATAACCAAATGTTTTTCTCATGGTATGTGTTCCAACATTTGCATCTATACCTAATGCTTGTGCTGCTTCATTTATTCTTCTATATACTTGAGAACGTTCTAATTGTCTATGTTGTCTTCCTTCAAATACCCAATCTTTTGGGTCTCTTCCTCTTGTATAATCCCACATCATTTCTTTTAATCCATCATTTAATGGAAACTCTTTTATCTTACCTGTTTTTTGTTCCCTCATTAATATTTTAGATTTTCCATATACATCTTCCACTTTTAAACTTAGAATATCTGATATTCTTAATCCGGAACTTACACCAAAATAAAAAAGGATAGCATATTTATCCCATCCTTTACTATAAAACCAATCACAGATATTTGCAATATCTTGTTTACTTCTGATTGGGTCTACTGTTGCAATTTTAGCATTCTCCTGTGCCACTTTGTTAAACGCCATAATTAGTCTCCTTTCAATTTTTACAACATTTTAGTGTATGTTGTTTGTTCTTACCAATTTTAGACGTTTAACTAAACTGGAGACTTTTATTTTATGGTCAATTAACTATCCAGGAGATAATAGACATCTGTACCTTCAGTTTTATATTTATGAAATCCCAGATGTTTAAACTTATCTCTGTGTTCTTTTAAGGGTAAACATTCTATGGGTTTCTGGTTGAGATAATTAATACACTCTCTCAAAAACCCTCTACCTCTATACTTTTCATCAAGATAAATATTTTCAAGGAAGATATGGTCACCTTCATCAATAATTTCCATACTTCCAACTGCTTTCCCGTCTTCCACAATATCATAAATATGGATTTCCCCATATAGACAATTATATATTATATTCATATTGGACCTCCAAATATATCTCTTATTTATATTCAAATTATAGACATTATTTGAACTTTTGTAAATATATTATTTGTATGAAAAATGTCAAGCTTTAATATCCAATAATTATACAATATACGGCTGGACCACCCTGTATTACCATTTGAGATACAGTTACCCAACCAATCATACTGGAAGAGGCAAATTGATGGTCTGCATCTGCGTGAGATGAAAATTCTGAAACTTCTACACCAGGAGAAACCACAGGT
>Ga0247611_10006262_pt1 | contig 15338 bp, 16 predicted proteins | sample 177DNAGHGhighgp2_FD_192422 | JGI IMG/M metagenome (GOLD analysis project Ga0247611, IMG submission 192422) | Sheep rumen microbial communities from Palmerston North, Manawatu-Wanganui, New Zealand - 1770 DNA GHGhigh gp2 | ecosystem: Host-associated > Mammals > Digestive system > Stomach > Rumen...
TCTGATGAATTCTTAAGTTTGCTTCCTTATTCTGGTAATAAACGTGGTGGATGAGAAGTAAGTAATTGTCATGGGTATAGTACAAATAAGGCATCAGATGAATCAAATATTCAATCTGTTCTTGAAACTGAATTTAAACCTGCATATGATGTAGCGTTTAATAATTCAACTATGATATTTGGTATATCCAAATCTGAATACAATAATGCAACAGCACCTGAAATATTAGGAAGTATAAATAGCGATCCTGCTGCATTTGGCGCAATTGTTAGAGATGGCAATAGAATTTCAAATTCAAACTATCAATTCTGAATTGAAGATGAATATATTCTTTATTATATCGATGCTGAAACTGGTTTATATGTTGCTGGACAAAATCTTATAACTGAACATGGAATTCCATCTGGAAATACAGTTAATGAACAAAATGAATGGTTTAAGGCAAGACGTAGAGAACGTTTTAAAGAAAATGCAGAAGATTCTTGAGATATACAAGACTGTTTATTCCATTATGCTTTTATTATTTGTGTAGGAGCGGTTGATAATTTTGGAAAGAACACGTACCCTTATAAAATGAAGGAACTTGCTAATGGTGGTAGATGAAAATGGCGTCAGGATGACCTTGACTCTATATTAGGTATTAATAACTCTGGATACGATAGTGTACCTTCTTGATCTGAATATGAAGACATGGTTGCTAGAGGATCTGTTTATTATGGAGGTTCTGCATCTGTGTTTTGAACACTTATTCATGAGTGTTATATGGAAGACTACATTAGTACAGTAACAAATGTTGCCACTAATGGAATTTTATCTATGGGAAAATCAATACTTAATGCTATGAGTATTGCATCTGGAGGTGTGAATATTGTTAGTGGAGTGCTTGACTATTTTAATAAAACATTTTGAGATAACGCTCAAAATTATTTTCCACAATCTGCTTATAATACAGATGCTGCTTTTAAATACGAACAGGCTTGATTAGCTGGAGCAGTACAGCAAGCACAACCTTTACCTCAATCCTTAGGTAATCACTTCTCTGCTGAATATTTATGGGTATATAATCGTGTTATATATTTGTTATCTTTATTTAGAGCTGGTCCTTTTGGAGATTACGCTAATACGGCTTTAGGTACTATTTCTTTCAGACCTGTAGCTTTACCATCTATAACAGTAACTCCATTCTACAAATTATATCCAGGAATAGGTGATGGAACAACAATGAGAAATGGAACAAGAACGAATGCTGGTTCTGATTATACATTTGTAGGACCATTTTCTAACCAAGGACAAACTACAATGTATATAAATGGTTCTAATCTATTATCTTATCTTGGAGATTTAAAAGATTTAACAGTTGACTTAACGCTCACTCCAACACTTGCTATTAATGGTAGAAAATTAGCAGCGTTTAAAATTGGGGATGAAAATAAATTTACAGATGAATTGATATCTTCTGATATTTATTATACTCAAGAAGAAATAGATAACGCAGAAGAAGGAGATGACGCTTATGGTAAAACTACAGAAGATATAAGAATTCCGGCAGTTTATAAATTAAACGTTACTACTAATGTCACTGGATTATCTTTTAATAATGTTCCTTGTTTGGAATATATAGATGCCAGAAATGCTTCTAGTATTCAAGGTATTGTTGATATTTCTCCTTGCACTAGATTACGTGAGGCTTATTTTGATGGAACTAATATAACTGGTGTTAAATTTGCTAATGGACAGCCTATTGAACACTTGTCACTTCCTGAAACAATTTCTACTCTGTCTATGAGAAATCTTAGCTATCTTACTTCTGAAACATTAGTTTTACCAGAAGATTTATCTAATATTTCTCTACTTCAAATAGAAAATTGCGGATTTGATGCTGTGGATCTTTTATCTGAAGCTTATAATTCTGATAATTCTAGTTTAACAAATATTTCTATTACATTACCAGATATTATTAATATCAATAGTAATCTTTTATCAATGTTTTCTAATATTGCTAGTGGTAAAGATAGATATGGAAATGCTAAGGTGTATCATGGAGTAAATACAGATGGGTCTCCTGCTGATACAGGAACGCCTAATATCATAGGTTTTATTCAAATGACAACTCCTTTCTATCCTTCTGATTTTATTGCTCTTGGTATGAATCCTACTAATGAAAGAGATTATGATGAAAATGGACTTAAAATAAATGGTATTACCAATTTAGGTTCTTTACAATTAATTTATGATCCAAATAATAGATATATAGAATTTAAAGACCAAACTGTTGCAAATATATGTATAACAAATTGAGGAGACGGAGTTGGAATTACTGAAGCTCAAGCTGCAGTTGTATCAGAATCTCTTACAACTCAATTTGCTAATACTAATATTACGTCATTTGATGAATTGAGGTACTTTAAAGCAATGACTTTATCCAGTAATAACGCTGATAACTTATTCGATGGGTGTAGTAATTTAGAGAGAATACATTTGCCAGAAACATCAAATCAACTTACATTAGGATCGTATTTATTTGACGGTTGTTCAAATTTGAAGGAAATACACTTCCATAGCAGATTTAGTTCAAGTGCAAAGTATCAAGCTTTTCGTGGGTGTACTAGTCTTACTAAAATATACTTTGATTCACTAGATCAATTATTAAACTCTACACACGGAGATCTTGTTGCAAGTAATAGATGAACAATGCCCTTTAGAGCAAGTGGAGGAGGACATATATATATTAACGACGTTGAACTTACTGATCTTGTTATACCGGTGGGAATAACCAGAATACCTTCAATTTTTGCATATTGTAAGTATATTACAAGTGTTACAATTCCTTCTACAGTAACTACAATATCAACTCACGCGTTTTATCAATCTGGACTTACTGGATCATTAATCATTCCTTCTTCAGTTACTTCGATTGGAAGTTCTGCGTTTAATGGTTGTACTGGACTTACTGGAGATATTATAATACCACCTTCTGTTACTAATATTTATGATGGTGCATTTTCTCAACTTGGAGATGTTGGAACAATTGATATACAATCGTCTACTGTGTCGTTTGGTAGTGGTGTTTTTAGTCAAACGTTTATGACAAATCTATATATAAATTCTTCTATTAGTCAGGTTACAATTTCAACAACTACATCAGTAGGATGAGTAGGAAAAGGCAACGGAACTCTTATGATTAATGGAAATCTAAGCATTTCAGAATTCTTCCAAAGATTAAGATTTAAACACTATGTTATAAAAGGTGATCTTATTGTAAGTAAGGGTGGATTACTTTCATCAGCAAATTCAACTCGCTCTGTTAGAATAGGTGGTAATTATGTTGGTAATGCAAACGGAGGAATTTTTGGAGCTACTACAGCAGGTTCAAATATAGAATTTATAGAAATAAATGGTACTATTACAGAAGGAATTCACAATTCTTATAAACCGACACATGACCACATACTCCATCTTGGATATAATGGAATAGCTACAGATACTCCTTCTCAAGTCGGAGCTGAATTAAACGTTACTACTAAAATTTATATAGGTACAGGTGAATCAGAAGCTGGAGACCAAGCAATCCTTGACCAATACCTTGCGAATGAAGCATGGTCTGCATATGCTGACAAACTTGGTACTTGATGGTATTATATAAATGTCGAAAACGGTGAATATGCAACACCTCCGACAATTCCTAATGTATAATAAAATATAAAAATTGATAAACTATGAGTGATAGAGTTAAATGATGTTTAAAAATTTATGGTTACTTAGCACTTATTACAGCGGTTATTATTGCAGTAATCGGTCTTGTTTTTGGCAAGATCATTGAAGGTACTTTATTTGCTGAAGCAAGTAAGTGAGTTGTAATGGGCTTAGTAATTGTATTAGTTGTGCTTGGATTGGCTTATGTACCTGTAAGTTTATTAGCACATAGAAGAGATAAATTATATCCTAAGTATGGAAAAGATTGGTTTAAAGCATTGTTAAAAGGTCAAAAATAAATTTATAAAAGGAAGTGTTCTCTTTTCATAAATGTAGTATAGATTAATAACAAGTTATTAATTTATCTATCTTATAAATCCCTGTAACTGAATAAGTTATGGGGATTTTTATTTTCTTTTAGTATTGTTATGTATCGGGTTGGGTTTGTCGTATCTTTGCACTGTTGATCAACAAAGTGTTTTATTTATGTTAAATCTTAAAATTTATAAATATGGCAGACGAAAAAACTTATGTATTTGACAGCGCTTCTCGTAACGACATTCCTCTTGCTTACGCTTTAAACAACAATGGTTGGAATAACGGTGGACTTGGCCTTGGTGGTTGAGGTGGCGGAATCGTTGGCTTCTTGCTTGGTTTAGCTTTTGGCGGTGGCTGAGGCGGATTTGGCGGCTGAGGTAATGGCGGATTTGGCGGAGGAGTTAGCGGATTAATTAACTCAGATAGCAATAGAGATGTTGTTCTTCAGGCTATTAACGGAACAGATGCTGATGTTCGTCAATTAGCCACTACATTGGGTATGAATTACGAAACTATTAGTCAGGGTATATCTGATGCAAGATTAGCTTTAGCGAATGTTGGTTCTCAGGTTGGCCTTTCTGGTTTACAGGTTCAGAATGCAGTTCTTTCTGGTGATGCTTCTATAGTTGCTAAACTTCAAGAGTGTTGCTGCGAGAATAGACTTCTCACTACAACCCAGGGTTATGAAAGTCGTATACAGACAATAGAACAAACAAATCAACTTGGTTCTCAGGCTGATAGAAATGCAGGTTCTATTATTAATGCGATTAACGCTCAAACAATTGCAATGAATGATCAATTCTGTGCTTTGAAAGAGCGCGAGCTTCAAGATAAGATTGATACACTTGAGGCCAATAATACAGCTCTTAAAACGCAGATTGATAATGCTAATCAAACTGCTGCTGTTGCTGCTATGCTTGCTCCTATTCAGAGAGAAGTTTCTGAAATTAAAGCTGCACAGCCTTCAACTACAACTGTACAGTATCCACAATTAACAGCTATTCCTTCTTATTACCTTTATGGTAATGGTGGATATTATGGTGGAGGTTTCCCTTTTTATAATGGAACTGGCTCTATTTGGGCTTAGGTAGAGGAGGGCCTATATATTATGGGTACTAACTTTATCTATAATCGAGTAAATGTTAATGGGGTGCCTTGTATTGAATCTAGAAGTATTACAGAAACTACTACTGCAGTTACTTTTAACTTTGGACCTAGTTTATATACAAGTTCTAGATTTTCTGGTTTAATTGCAGTTAGAATTGCAGAAGCTGCTGAAGCTACTGCTGCTGCACTTCCAGTTAGTTTTAACGTACCCAGTATAGCCGGCACTACTATAGCTTTAACAACTTTTGGTGGAGCTGCTGTTACTGGTGCTGAATTAGAGCAAGGTATTCATTTAGTATTTTATGATAGAGCAAACGGAGTTTTACAATTATTAGTCTAATTTTTATATGTTTCAATCAGTAAGGCCAAATAGTCCAATTTATGTATTACATAAAGGGGATAATCCTCGTTTAGAAACTGGTTATGTAGTTAATCAGCCAATACCTAAACCGAAATATCAGATACCTCATACTTTTGGACAACCACAAGAAATGATAGTAGATTTAGTAGTGAAACTGAATGATATTTCATTGAATTTAAACTCTATTCCTGCTAATTTAGATATAGCCGATTCTTATTCTAATGGAGAGAGTGTTGTTATATCTGATAGTAGAGAGGCAATGAATTCAGAAATCATTAGTTTAAAACAGAAAAGTATAGATGTGATTAATAGTATAAAGTATCATCAGTCGTTAGTTTCTCAATACGATAAACTTCTTTCTGACTTTAATCCAGAAATGGCTGAAAAACAAGCTCAACAACAGGAAATAGCTGATTTACGTAATCAGATGAACGAAATGAGTAAAAATATGACTTTACTGTTGGAACAATTAAAACGTAAAGGAGGACAATTAAATGAGAATGTGGGAAATTAAAGAGCGTGATCGCGGTTATAGAAACATGCGTCACGATGAGAAATCCGTAGAAGAGGCTTACGAATGTGGCTACGAAGATGGGTACGAAGATGCAATGAAAGAAGTAGAAGGCGAATCTTATAGAATGTCTTCTCGTTCTTATAGAGGGTCTAGTAGGAGATACTAATGAGATTAGATGCAAGAGATAAGTTTCCTTCTGGAATGGAGGAATACTTGGCTCAAAATGGTTGACATTTTTCTAAGAAAATGTTTGAATGAGTTGGGTCTAATATGTATAAAAAAGATCCTTCTGGTAAAAAAATTAAGATTCAAACTCTTTCTAAAGAAAATGTTGATGAGCTTTTAAAAAAGTACGGAGTTGTTCTTGATAATAAATTTGGATACGATTACGTATTTGCAGCAAATATGTGTAAAGCTGATTATTTAGGTTCTTCTGTTCCTGATGAGCAACATCTTGCATTATTTGTTAAAGATTACGTAGACGATCCAGATGGATATCCAGAACTTCCTTTTACAAGATTTTATGGAGATTGTATAGGAACTGGTAATCCTATTCCTTGAGAAGATGTGCTTTAATTATGGTACTTTGTCAAGAATTTAGATTAAAGGATTGAAATTGAAAAGTTAAAGCGTTTTATGTAGTAGATTTAATTCCAATAGATTATATAGCTAAAGAATTGTATGGGATTGGCTGTAGTGATGAAGATATAGATTCTGCAGTAGCTGTTTTAGGAAGTGATGATTATAATAGAGGTATTACGTTTTCAAACAATAATACTAGAGAATCTATTATAGTTATTGGAGAAACATCCTGTCCAGCACAATTTGCACATAGCTATGATCATGAGAAATTACATCTTGCTATGCATATTGCCAAAACAGATGACATTAATCCTTTTAGTGAAGAATTAGCATATCTTGCAGGAGATATTGGATTTGAGATGTTTCCTATGGCTAAATACTTTTTATGTGAGCATTGTAGGGAAGAATTAAAATAATTTTATTTTTTAAGGTGGGAATTGAAAAATTTCCACCTTTTTATTTGCATTTTTGAAAAATTTTTTATATATTCGCACCGTAAAATGTAAATATATGGAAAATTCAAATAATACACAAAACACAACATATAAAGTGCAATTCAAACAAGTGAATACGGAACAACTAATGAATCACTTACAAGAAAGATTTAAAAGATATAGAGAATCTAATAAAACAATAGAAGAAGTTCCAATTAAAGAAGAAAAAGAGGTTCCTCAATCATTAAAATCTATAGATAAACCTTATGGTCCAATGACTGGAAAAACTGGCAGACCTAGATTAGGATATTACATAGGACTTTATTTTAATACTAAACCATATATGTATAATAATGGAGGAGCTGTCTAGAACTCAATATAGAATTACTCTAATTTTATGCAAATACATTCCTTGAATAATAGCATTTATTTATTTTGTATGTTCTATATTTAGTTGTTTTGGAATAGGATTTAAGTGGATTGGATTCGTATCTTCTTTATCTTTTTTGCCAGCTATATGTTTAATTTCATTTTCTGTATTGTTTAGATTTTGCATTTGACACAGACTTCCAATATATTATATATTTACACAAAATATAATAAATGCTATTGATTTTTATATTGGAATTTCTGTAACCAATATTCAAATGTGTTGAATTTATTTGATAATAACTGGAATTTTTGTACTGTTAGGCGCTTATTTAAAAAATAGATACAATGAAAAAATTAGAACTTCTCAAAAATAGTTTTCTTTATCTAGCAGAATATATAGATAATGGTAATACAACTTTTACAGATGAAGAATGCGACGCACTATTAGATGTAATAAAGAAAGCTATTGATAACGATACAAAGTATAGTAAATATCAAGCAGCTAAGTATCTAAATATAAGTACATCCACTTTTGATAATTGAGTTAGAGTTGGTAAGATTCCAGAAGGCAGAAAAGAAGTTGGATTTAAAGAGAAGTTTTGATTATTAGATGATTTAAAGAAAGTTAAAAACAAAAATAAAAATGAAAGTTAAATTAATATTAGTCGGTATAATAATAGCATTATTTGTTGGATTGGGTTTTATATTTACCACTAAGAATGCTACTATAGCCAGACTTAATAATGAACTTTTGGTTGCTACAAACAATAATAAAGCGTATGAAGCTGAAAAAGATTCTTTAAATAAAAAGACACTTCAGTTTCAATATACTATCGATCAATTAAATTATAGTAATGACTCTTTGGTTCAAAAAATAAACGCTGTTAGAAAGCAGTTAAAATTAAAAGATAAAGAGATTACAGAACTACAATATTTTGCTTCTCAAACAACAAAGCGGGACAGTATTGTTGTACACGATTCCATTTTTGTAAAAGGGGTTGCATTGGACACTTTAATTGAGGATTATTGGAGTCATCTCGCTGTTCATGCTGAGTATCCAAACATTCTTGATATTGAAAGTTCGTTTAGAAACGAAACTACTGTTGTTTTACACACCTCTCGTGTAACTGTTGATCCTCCTAAAAAGTGTAAATTACTTAGATGGTTTCAAAAGAAGCAAGATGTTGTAGAAGTTGACGTTGTTCAAGAAAATCCTTATTGCATCGACAAAGAAAAGAAATTTATTAAGATTATTAAATAAAAATTTGGATTTTTGAAAAATTATTATTAAATTTGCGGCGATACTAAAAATTGTTTAACATTTTAAAGGACTAATGACTATGGGTGAAAATGATTATTACGATTCCCTGTTGGAAGATCCTGTAGAGGAAGTATCAACAGAGGAACCTGAGGTTGTTGTAGAAGAACCTATTCTTCCAAATCAGGATAGTGACACCAAACCTGATGAAGAGCCTACTACTGAGCCTCAACAGCAAGAAGACGATCTTCTAACTAGTTATCTTAAAGGATATGGTATTGAAGATCCATCGAAGATTCAATTTGAAAATGAAAATGGAGAAATTGAGGAAGTTGATTTTAGAACTCTTCCAAAAGAAGAGCAATTAACAATGCTAAATGAACTTTCTAATTCTGCATATACAGATTATGAAAGAAATGTAATCAATTATCTAAGGCAGAATAATACAGATTTACAAGGTGTTATTGATTATTTCTCCAATAAAGCCATTGAAGATTATTTGGCTAAAAATCCAGATTCTGCTCCTCAAAAATCTTATAAAATAGATGATTATTCGGATGATGAACTTTATATAGCTGATTTGGCAACCAAATATCCAGATTTTTCTGAAGATGAATTAAATGCTAAATTAGATGCAGCTAAGGTTAATGAAGAATTATTCAAAAAAGAAGTTGACTCATTACGTACTTATTATAAGCAAGAAGAAACTCGTCAAGAAGAAGCTGCTAAACAAGAGGAACAGTTACAATACGAAAATTTGCAAAATACTTTACTAAATACCGTTAAGAATTTTAATGAGATTGTTTTGGATCAAGATGATCCAAATAGTGATTCTCTTGAAATTGAAGATTCAGATAGAGAACAGATGATGAGTTATTTGTTAGATTTAGATAAAGATGGAGTTAGCCAATTTGAAAAGGATTTAAATGATCCCGCTGCTCTAATAGAATTAGCTTGACTGAGAACTCAAGGTAGAAATACCTTAACTGGCATCACTCAGTATTGGAAGAAAGAGCTAGCAGATACTAGAAAAGAGCTAACTAAAGTTAAGAAAGAACTTGAAAGATACACAAAGAAAGAAACTAACTCTGAAGTTAAACCAACTCCAAAAAGAGATAAAGCTAATAAAGTTTCTGATTTGTGAATTTAGGACAAATGACTACTTAAAAGAATTTATTACATATGAGAATTTCTGGTTTTACAACCACACGCCCTGAGATGCACAACACTCGCACTTACGAGGACTTCTCAAAATTTTTGGGTGTTAAACCTGCGAGAATTGGACTCGTAGCGACTTTATATGATCAATATACAATTACTCATCTTACTGAGTCTTTAATGAATGTCTTCACTAACGAAAAGGCTTCTAAGAATAATTGGCAACGTCTTAATGAATTCATGTTCGAGTGGGAACTCGAAGTGAATCGTATTAAGAGAGTTCCTATTATGGCAATTGAAGGCGATGGTTGCAATGCATCCGATATCCTTTTCCGTTTCCCTGAGAACTACTATCAGAAGTTTGATACATTCGTGATTGAAGAGACTCGTCAGTATGTAATTGTTATGAATCGTCCTCAACGTATAGCCGACAATTGCTTCCTTGTAGTTGGTAAGTTAGTTGATGAGGATTATTCTGCACAACTTCCTAAATACTTCGTTGATAACTGTGCTGGTAAATTAACTCGCTTTGTTACCAATTACATGCCTGAAATGCATGAGGAGGGTAGACTTCCACAAGTCTTTTTTGTGTTGCTCTCCTCCGTTTGCTAAACAAACGAAAAATTAAATAAATTTTTCTAATTGCTGGAAACCCTTCGTGGGCAATCAGCAGCGAAGCTAGAGATATTGCAAGCGTTATACGAAGCACTCTAGAACGTTCAACGACTAGTCCTTTGCGACGTAGGAGAAATAAACTCCGAAATGGAAAAAATCTAAAATTTAAATACAATGAAATATATAGTATATCAAACAGTTTGTACAGTAAACAATAAAATTTATATTGGAGTACATAGTACAGAAAACCCAGATGTTTTTGATGGATATTTAGGCTGTGGTGTTTATATTTATCGTCCAGCTACATATAACAATCCAAATACTCCATTTAAATGTGCTGTAAAAAAATATGGTCCGACAAAATTTGTTAGAACAACATTAAAAATATTTGATATTGAAGAAGATGCTTATAAACTTGAAGCAGAACTTGTTACAGAAGAGTTTGTTAAGCGAGAAGATACATATAATTTAGCATTAGGCGGTAGAGATACCTCTATAGCAAACGGAAAAAAGAAAGTTTATATGTATTCTTTAAAAGGAGAGTTTGAAAAAGAATTTGAAAGTCTTCGAGAAGCATCTTTATACTTAGATCCAGATTCTCATGGTCCTGGACATCTTCCAAGAGCAATAAAATCTGGACATCAATATTTAGGACATCAATTTTCATATGAAAAATTACCTTATATGAAAAAACTAAAATGCAGAACAATGAGTTCCGTTGATATGCCTCATGTTGGTAAAAAAGTTGGACGATTTGATGATAATGGTAACTTGTTAGAAACATTTCAAGATATGACTGAATGTGTTAAAGCTGGATATAAAAATGCTAAACAAGTCGCTATTGGAAAAAGAGAACATTGTAAAGGTTTTGTATTTAAATATTTAGATTAAGATATAGTCTGAACATTACGGAAACGTAATGATTAACAATAATTGTACACAAAATATACTTCTAATACCGAAAAGTTCAGAGGTTATATCTCCACTCACCGCTGTGATATTGACTATTCCGCTATGTATAAGCCTATGGAGGATGTCTTCATCCAGATTGGTAAGGGCAAAGATGACGACCCTGTTTATAAGCTTCCTAAGTGCCAACAGGTTCTCATCGAGAACTTCCTTCAGGTTCGTGAAGGTAAATTAGCATGAGGAAAGAGCAATGTTGACAAGAATGGTCAGCCTACAATCTATGATAATGAGACTGGACGTCCGATAATTACTTCGGAAGGCTGCATACCTCAAATTGAACGTTTTGCAACGAAGTTTATTTTCTCTAAGCTAACTGTTGCTTGACTACAGAAAGCACTCAATGCTCTTGTATTAAAGAGTGAAAAGAAATTAGGTAACAAGTACGCTATGATTTGCAACAGTCTTATGTGGCATGATGTACAGCGCGTAATTGATGTTTTCCTCAAGGATCGTCACACTGACGGTGACTTCCTCTGGAGTAAAGCTTCTAATGGTTACGTTTCTGCAGGCGCTACTTATGATACCTATATCTATGGTGGCAATACCATAGGATTTAAACTAGATGCTTCTCTCGATGTTGAGTTCCCTGATAGAAAGTATGCTATCATGGTTGATATCACTCCTGACGGTCGTACAGGTAAGCCTGCAATGGCTCAGTATACCTTCAAGAACGGTGAATTCATTCAGAACTCCATCGCTGGCGTAGGTGGTCTTGACGGACTTAGCAGCGGTCCTGTTGCTAGTCGCGTTGCTGCATCTAAACTAGTTGCATTCGGTTATGCTGGTATAGCTGTCTTTAATCCTTATAAATCTGTTGTTCTTATGAGCAACAAACAATCGAACCCTTGGTTCTAATAGAATTTTGATATAGATAAGTTACTCCCTCTCGAAAGGGAGGGAGTTTTTATAGATTTAGATTTAAAATATATATATGGACTAATATGGAAAATAAGAAAATAATAACGCTACGTACTCCATATAAACTTAAGGAATATCATTTTACTCCACTTCCAGATAGAAACGGACTTAGAAAACCTTTTGTTAAAGAAGTACGAGCAGATGCTGATGGTACAACACATATGGTTTTATCTGAAGAAGAACGCAACGATCCTAATTCAAAGTATTTTTTACCAGAAGATATGGACATTGTAGTTACTGAAGGTACTACGTTTGATTTATCCGATCCTTTAGATTATAATAAATGGGAAGCTATCAAAGATAGTGATCTTATAGTTCCTATGCGTGATGCTAGAGATGAAAATGGAGTTTTGCTTATAGATGGTGATAAGAAACGTTATGGAATTGCTGAGATTTATGTAGATGTGGCTGGAGAGGATTCTGAAAGACGAATCAATCGTCGTAAGAAAATTCTTGAGGCACAGCAATTTGTTCTCAATGATTCTCCTAATGGAATTCTATCTAAGTGCCGTTTAATTGGACGAGATATGAAGAATGCTCCATTTACAGATGCGCAAGATTATCTTCTCGAAGAAGCAGATAAACATCCTGATAGAGTTATAGATCTATATAGAGGACAGGATACTGGGCTTCAACTTCTTTTACTAGAAGGTCGTGAAAAGAACATTATTAATAAAGTTAATGGCTGACTTATGTATGGTGATACTAATCTTGGTGCTACAGATGAAGCAGCTGTAATGTTCTTAAAGTCACCTATGAACACAAAGATTTTTGAAGCACTTAAACGTCATGTATTCCCAGAGTACGCAGTTCAATATGAACATCAAGCTGAAGATAAAAAAGAAATTGAAGAGCCACCAGTAAATCCACAGTCAGGTAATAAAAAGAAATAAATCTAAATCTATAAAAGTTAAAAATAGACAATTAAAAGGCAGTCTATTATGTTAAACAATAAAATAATTGAATAATATGACAATTAGAGATTTATTTGACTATGCTTTAATTGAAATGAATAAAGTTGAAGCGCCTAGTTTGCTATTAGAAGACTTTAATTATTTTATTAATAAGGCTGTCCAACAATATATAAACAAAGTATATAATCGATACGATATAAATCAGCAATCTTCAGATGATTTACGTGTATTAAAAGCAACTACTGAACTAGAACTTCAGAAGCAAGTTCTTGGCAGAGTAGCAAATAAAGATAAGTTTGTATATACAACTAATCTTCCATTAGATTATATGCATATTTTGAACTGCGTAGTTGAGTTTGAAATTAAAGGTAACTATAAATGTTATAAAGAAGGAGATCATATTGATTTTCCAGCAAGAAGACTTACTGCTGATTCTGCTGCTGCAATTCTTCATAATGTTTATATGAAGCCAGATTATAAACGACCTTATTTTTATATAAATAACGTATCACCTGTAAAAGATTTGAATGAAGCAGATGTTTCTGCAATTGAAGATCCTAGGCGAGAGAATGAAAATAATAATTCGAATCCAGAACATGATTCTAGAACAGATAGCATTAAAGAAGAAGACATTCGTTTATCAAATGCATCTAATGTTAGAATTGAAATAAGATTTGGAGACGATGATTCTATTTTTACACCAGTAGCCGTTTATGTTGATTATATAAAGTCCCCTATGTTTATTAGATTGACTTATGATGACATTACTAGTACCGAAGACCATACAAGGGTGTTAGAATTTCCGGACTATGTATGTTATGAGATTGTAAATGAGTTGGTTAAACTTTTAATGGAAAATGCTAGTGATCCTAGACTTCAATCTAATTATACTGTTAATCAAACCATTGCCGATCCCACAGCAATTCCAGCTAATCAATCTTCAAGGGACAGATCTTAAATATTAACTTTTAAAAATTAGTAAATTATGTTTCAGTACACACATGAATTAATTTTCAATTCCCTAACCATGCCAGATGGTTCCAAGAGACTTGTTCGTAATGGTGGTAAAACCGGTCCTCTTACTATCAAACGAGGTGGTGAGTATTGGGGAAGATTTATTCAAGATGGTAAAGTTTACAAAACACCTGGTAACGTAGGTGTTTATGAAATGCTCACAATTGATGTTGAGAAACTTGGTCAGATTTTCCCTGGACAAGATGGAGCTTTCATGAACCCTGGTGTATATCAACTTAATATGTTTGTAAAACTTCTTGATCCACATGCTCTCTATGAGTTTGGCTATCCTAATTATCAATCTTTTGGCCGTCATATCCTTGTTGGATTTGATGTAGAACCTACTGACGAGGCTGCTGATGTTGCTCTTAAGATTTATGAATCTCTTGAAATGGCTGTTCGTAAAGAAGAATTTGTTGTTGGAGGTTTGGATGAATCTGATGAGGATGCTCTTGCAGTTGGAGAATTCGCAGAAAACGCTACAGTTATTGCAATACGTGCAAATCACTATGCTCTTCGTTTTGCAGCTGTTGGTGTAGCTGCTTATGACGAAACCACTTGTGATTCTTGTATTGGTGAATATCTTCCTACAATAGATATTCTAAATAATAAGAATACTTCTAAGAACGCTGCTGAAGTTGTTGTAAATGGTGTTGAGCCTTTTGCAACTGGTCAATGGTTAATTGAAAACCTTCGTTTCCCGACTTATCCAAATATTCGTTATGCAGCTCCTTTTGAGGAGGATCGCCCTGTTCCAGGTGTTGTCTATGTACAATATTCCTTTGCTTATGATTCACCTAGACCTCAGTTTGGTGGTCTTTCTGGTGTTGGTCAGAAAGTAGAAGCTGTTACTCGTCATATTTACTATGTTCCTGCATCTTTAGCAGATGAATTTGAAGCTGCATTTGCAGAACTTAAACATGATGGTAAAGCAATAGAAATCGTTGAGACTATGCCAGAAGTAACTGATCCTGATGGAAATTCTGTTTCTGGTGGAACTGATGAACCTACCACTCCTGATACTCCTGCTACTCCTACTTACACTCTATTAACAGAAGCTCCTGCTGATTGGGCAGAGAATTATACTAATTATTACACTAAGAGTGGCGAT
>Ga0247611_10006263_pt1 | contig 15336 bp, 17 predicted proteins | sample 177DNAGHGhighgp2_FD_192422 | JGI IMG/M metagenome (GOLD analysis project Ga0247611, IMG submission 192422) | Sheep rumen microbial communities from Palmerston North, Manawatu-Wanganui, New Zealand - 1770 DNA GHGhigh gp2 | ecosystem: Host-associated > Mammals > Digestive system > Stomach > Rumen...
ATGCCTATTTGGCTGGCACTCTTGACGCCAAGGCACGTACTGAGTTTGAATCCAAATTGGCTTCGGATGCGGAATTACGTAAGGAGTTGAATCTGCACAAGCAAGTTATCCTTGCTATTGAAGGCCAAGCGATGGAAAAGACGCTTGTGGAGGAAGAGAAGAAGTACGACAAGAATCGCAAGCGTTATCCTGTATTGAATTCTCTCTCTTACGTAGGAGCAGTGTTAGCGATGGCAGCTTGTATTGCTGCGTACATTGTCTTGACCCCGCTGGTTGAGCAGATGACCATATTGGGCAATAGCCAATTCACCGAGTACTACAATAGCGAAGCGTCTCTCATCGTTCGTGGAGCGGATGATAATATGGACCTGCTGGCTGATGCAATTACTGCGATTGAAGCTGAGAATTGGCGCGATGCAAACAAGAATCTGAGTGCTATCATCAAGAACGCAGAAGGAACGGATGACGCTCAATTGCTCCAAGTCAAAGATGATGCCGAGTGGCTGAAAGCCCTCGTTTCCATGAAGCGTGGTCGCTATTTCTCAGCAAAGCGCCAACTCAAAACGATTGCCAATAGCCAATCTGTTCATGCCACAGAAGCACAAACCATTTTGAATAGTTTGAAGTGAGATTAGTTCATACCATATTGACTGCGTTTGTTCTTATTGGAAGCGTGCTTCAGGTGGGAGCGTCTAAACGTGCCCTCATTATTGGTATTGGCGACTATCCACAAGAGTCCGGTTGGTCTTCTATCACCGGCGACAAGGATATTGCCATCGTGCAAGAGACACTACTCTCCAATGGCTTTACCCAAGACGACATTGTGTCTCTCGCCAATGCACATGCAACTCATAGTGCCATCATCCATGCCATTGAGACACTTATTTTGTCTTCTCAAAATGGAGATGTGGTGTATATCCATTTCTCCGGTCATGGTCAACAAATTACTGACGCAAACGGAGACGAACCGACCGGCTTTGACGAGGCGTGGATTCCGTACGATGCTTGTAAAGAATATCGCAAAGGCATTTACGAGGGGCAGAATCATTTGGTGGATGATGAATTAAATGCGCTCTTGCACCGCCTTCGTGCAAAAGTTGGGCAGCAAGGCCGAATCATCGTTATCGCTGATGCTTGTCATAGTGGGGGAGGTTCGCGTGACGAGGAAGAAGATAACATGCGAGGAACGGGCAATGCTTTCATTCTTCCGCAGGCTTCTTCCTTCAAATCGCAGAACGCAGCCGAGAATTGGATCTACATCAGTGCGTGCAAATCGTACCAGTTCAATCAGCAGTGCAAAGAGTCGAAACTAGGTTCGTTGTCTTATGCAATTTACTTGAATAAAGACAAGCTCTCACAGGAATCCGCTTCGGCTTTTGTTCGGCTAATATCTGACTCCATGGCAGATTTGGTAAAGTTCTCCCAGACACCACAATTAGATTGTCCGAGTAACCTATTAAACAAGATTATCTTGCCGTGAAAAGACTGCTATACATATTATTCTTTGCAATAGCCTCACTTCCGATATATGCTGATGCAAGGCTGGATTCGTTGTTCTACCAAGCACTGCTACGGGATGATTGGAATAAGATGACGGAGTATGCCAAGCAGGGTGCAAATGTGAATATCACTCCTGGAAATAATCAGGGAGTCACGATTTTGCATAATTGCGCAATGTATGGATACATACAAGGTGTACAATGGTGCGTAGAAAACCATGCTAATCTCAATGCAAAAGATCTTAATGGATTTACTCCGCTACATTATGCAGCTATGACACAGCAAACCTCTATTTGCAAGACTTTGGTTGAAAACGGAGCAGATGCTATGAGCGAAGGAGCAAAGGGTATTACACCAATTAATATAGCCGAATGGGTTGCAAATCCTAGGCTTGTCAAGTACTTGCAAGACCCAAAGAAGAACAAGGTACCGACTGATTTTAATGAGATCCGACTAAGGGTTCTTCTATATGAAAAAAACAATGATTTCAAACACGCAATCAAAGATCTACAATCCGGCATCAAAGAAGCAGATAAGACCTTACCCCCATCAAATAAGTTCTACTCTTTATTGTGGACTGACTTAGCTAATGCATATTATATAATTGGAGAAAGGGATAAAGCGGAAGAGGCTTATGATGAAGGTTTTTCAAGAGCAAAAAAGTATAATTATGGAACTGAAATATACTATAGAGTCTTAGCCGAAAGAAGTGTATTTTTGTTAAATGAAAGAAATGCAGAAGGTGCAAGTGATAGCATAATGGCTTGTTTCAAACATTTAACGGAGTTTTCGGATTTTGAAACCAAATATGCAGTAATGACAGGCATTGGCTATGTGTTCCAATCTAGCCTGCTATTTGATGATGCTGTTTACAGTTTTTATCAAACTCTAAGTTATGCAGAGAATTTGATGTTTTTCAACAAACAGGCCTATGAGGATTATTACTATTCAGCCGTTTTATCTATCTGTCATGTATTAGAAGGCTTAGGAACTGCAGAAGGCTTGAATGAAGCAATAGCTTTGTTATTTAAGATTGATAATGATTTCCTAAATAGGCACGATTATTTATCTGCATTATATGCCATTTGTAAAGGCAAAATCTATTTCTTGCAGGGTGATTACTATAGAGCAGAAAGGTGGTACTTAAGAGCGGAACATGATTGGTATATTTCGAGAGGTACGCGCCATGATGCATATGCTACGATACTATATCATTTAGGGGAAATAAACTCAGGCCTTTATAGATATGAAGATGCTGTATCTTATTTTAAATTATCACTAGGTTACCGGATTGAGAATAACTCTACTAATACCATCATTTTCGCGTTAGGACAAAATGGATTAGCAGGTGCTATGTTGTCATCAAATTTATACGGAGCCAAACAGTACTCCTATAAGGAAATTGATGACTACTTATATAGCGCCATCAATAAAATCTATAGGATGAGGGGACGAGAAAATATCGAGTTCCTGATAGCCGTAAGTACTCTATGTGAAAGTCTATATTTCCAAAACAATGACACGCTGGCGGATTTCTATACGGTTCCTATGAATCTTACTCGTGCACTACTCCCTCCTGAACGTGCTTTCTATCAGACTCGTTTATTAGATACACATTTGTTCGCTGCTGCTCTAAATGACACAGCCCTTGCGTCTTCTTGTATTGCCGAATATGATTCGATTGCAAAAAAGTTTATCTTGGACTACTTTTTAATCCTTCCGGAAGAACAACGCTCACAATTTTGGTCAAGAAGAGGCTATAGTATAGCTTTTGAAAGTATTATCCCTACGCATATACAAAGTAACATCCAAAGAAATCCTTCCTTATCAGAAATGGCTTATGACGATGCCTTGTTCAGAAAAGGAATACTTTTAAACACGACTAAAGTCATCGCTAATAGTATTAACAATAGCAATGATACGTTGTTAAAAGCTATTTACCAAGAACTTATAGCAGATAAAGAGCGCTATAATGCTCTTACATCCTCTGTGTCTGTCGGAGGAAATCGCAAAGAATTATCTCTACTGCGAGATAGCATCAATGATTTAGAGCATTATATAACGAGTAAGTGCCGAGCCTATGTAGACTATAAGGATTTGGGTAATCTCTCATGGCGCGAGATAAGGAACGCTTTATCAAATAATGAGGTAGCCATAGAGATAGTTCATTTTGATTATTATTCAAAAGAGGACTCCAATACTCCGTCTTATTACATCGCCACTTTAGTCACTAAAAACTCCGAAATTCCCATATACGTCTATCTCTTCGAGGAATCTGAGTTGGCGCCACTTGTCAACTCCTCCAACAAAGATAACATCTACGACTATAATCGCAGTGGTCGTCAGTTGTCGGAAATGATTTGGGGCAAACTGCTGCCGTATATCGGTGATGCCAAGACGATATACCTCTCCCCTGATGGAATGCTTTGCCAGTTGGCTGTTGAGGCGCTGCCTCTATCTACTGATTCAGTATACGGTGACGCATATGATATTGTGCGCTGCTCTTCCACTAAGTACATCCTTCAGCAACGCAAAGAAGTCCAGCCGACATCCGTTGATCTTTTCGGAGGCATCCAATATGACATGACACCGAATGAGATGACCAGCCAAAGCAGCGCCTGTGCTATGCGCGATGCGTATCGCGGCGAGATGCCGGATTCTCTCACACGCGGGCACTACGATGAGTTAATCGGAGCTAAGCAAGAAGTGAGTAACATCGCTCAACTCCTCAGAAACTCCCATATTGAAGGCCGCTTATATACCGGCAGCGATGCTTCCGAGGAAGCCTTCAAAGCCCTTAGCGGTTCACATCCGAGTGTACTGCATATCGCCACGCACGGATTCTTTTGGCCGCAAGAAGAAGCAGAACGAAAAGATTATTTCATGGTTTCGTTCATGGCAAACAACAAGGCTCCCCGCTATTTCTCATCCATGGAACGTGCAGGACTGCTCTTTGCCGGAGCAAATGTTGCGATGACCGGTCACCGCGACGAGTTGCCGTCTAATGTGGAAGATGGAGTTCTCTCCGCGCAAGAGATTTCAACGATGGATCTTTACGGCACTGACCTCGTGGTGCTCTCTGCCTGCGAGACCGGTCAAGGCGACTTGGAAGGCGATGGTGTATATGGTTTGCAGCGTGCCTTCAAACTGGCAGGTGTTCAAACCATTATCATGAGCCTCTGGAAAGTGAATGATGCTACTACGAAGATGTTGATGAACGAATTCTATTCCAATTGGATAGTCAATAAAATGAGTAAACGCAAAGCATTTGAGACCGCAAAGCAGAAGGTTCGTGCAATTTATCCCGAACCCTCTTGTTGGGCTGGTTTTATCATGCTTGATTAAAGGAAATAATATGACACCATTGTTAATCATATGCGCCGCGTGCTTGGCTCCCGTCTTGTTAGTGTGGTACATTGACAAGAAAGACAAGTATCGGCATGAGCCAAAGAAGGAGATTTGGAAGGCATTCGGCTATGGAGTGTTGGTCGCTATCGTCTGTATGTTTGTTGAAGCTTTCATGAGTCTCATTGGTCTCGTCTCCTCAAACCCAACTTCTTTTGGTGCATCTATTTGGGATGCCTTTATGGGCGCAGCCTTCCCGGAAGAAGCAGTCAAGCTACTCTTCCTTTGGCTCTTCATCCGCAAGTGCAAGTACTTCGATGAGAACATGGATGGCATCGTTTACGCAGTCGCCATCGGAATGGGCTTTGCAGCCATTGAGAACGTGGGCTACCTCATTGGCAACCTCGATCATTGGCAAGGCACAGCTGTCGTTCGAAGCCTGTTTGCCGTTCCCTGTCACTACATTTGCGCCGTGATAATGGGCTATTATTACTCCCTCGCGCATTTCAAAGGACGCACGAAAGACCTGTGCTTCATGTTCATGATGCCTTTCCTTTTCCATGGTGTATATGATTCGTTTGCATTCATGATGAAAGTGGGCGGCGACACCATCCTTTTGTTGATGCTGTTGCTTCTCGCACTCGTCATCTATTTTATGGTGCGCACAGGCAAGATCATCTCTGCGCACCTTCAACGTGACCTCGAAGAATATATATTATCCATCACTCCACCGGATATTGTTTGTACCGATGAAACAGAAGAAACCGAAAAAGAAAATACAACTCCGCTTTCCTGATATCCAAGGAAAGACATGGGAGAATAACGCATTGCTATTCACCACGCATGTAATCTTAATTACACTCGTTGCGTTATTACTAAGCCGCTTCATGCTAAGCGACCTGTCCGGCATATCCGCCTTTTCGCCGGTTGAGAAAGTGGCTGACTATTCCATGTCAGACATGTACAATGCTGTTGCTAATCGTCGTGCAGTGCGCCAACTCAATCAAGACATCGTCATCGTGGCAACCGATGGTTGTTCACGTGCTGAGATAGCCCAACTCATGACTATCGTAGATGCCAACTCTCCGGCTGCAGTCGGTCTGGACATCTTCTTCCCGTACCAAACAAGTGACGATTCACTTCTGTTGCATTCCTTCTCTTCGTGCACCAATCTAATCCTACCGATACAGATAGCCGACTCAGCCTATCTATCCAACAACTACTCCTTCTTCGATGGTGCTATTGATGCTCCCTACGGCTGCGTCAATCTCGAACTGGCTGACATCAGAAGCACCGTTCGCACATTCCATCCTTACTACATCCACAATGGTGACTCCATTCTCAATTTTGCAGCCGCTTTAGTACAACAAGCCCGACCGGAAGCCATCAAACCACTCCTCAGTAGATCCAATGAGACGGAGATAATCTTTTTCCCTTCCATTGAGTTTGAAACACTCTCCGGAAAGGAAATCCTTACGAATGGTGATTTGATTCTTGAGAATCTCACCAACAAAATTGTGCTCCTCGGTGATATGCGGAACATGAGTGATTCGTATCTCACTCCGCTAGACGCAGCCGTGCCGGGTGTACTCATTCACGCATACACCGCATACACTATCCTCTCCGATAAGTATATCTCCGTATCGGCAAACTGGCTGAACTGGCTAATAGCCATTCTCGTCTGCCTGCTATACACAGTCGTTAACCTCTTTGCAAAGAAATCATTCAGCAATTTCGGCAACTTCCTCATGCGTCTGCTGCAATTCTTCACCATGTACGTGCTCTTCGTAATCGGGTGTCTCGAATTTGCATACCATGGTTCCTATATCGACTTCACGCCTTCCATACTCATGATTGGTCTTGGAGCACTCGCATTTGACTTATGGTATGGTATCTATGCCGGATATATCAAGATAAAATACTACGCACAAAATCGAACAAAGAAATGAGAACGGTTCTAACAATATTGCTCTGCGCGATTTGCATATCCGCTTCCGCGCAATACAAGATTTACACCGCTACCGGCGATGTAAAGGTCAAACACACAACTTGGAAGAAGGCCAAAAAAGGCTCCGAAGTACTCCTTTCGGATTCCATCTGTATAGACAATGGCGCACACGTGCAAATTCTCAACCAGCAGACATCGCAACTCTTTGAATCTACAGGAGAAGGAGTTTTTACCATCGTCAAGTTTATTGCCAATGCCCGCAAGCAATCCGGTCGTGTCATTGCTGAACTCAACAGAGAAATGGCGCAAAACGCACGCTCTGAAAACAACCGTCCAGTTACCTTTGTCGGTGCCAGTACACGCGGCGATATGGAGCAATTCACCGATTCGCTCCACGCACTCGTTCTTTCTGATTTTGCACAAGCCGAATCGCTGCCTAACAACTTAATCGTGTCCATTAAAAGACAAGGCAAGTCATTCTATCTCACAATAGACAACCGCTCTGACAAGGGCTATTTCGTCAACATGCTCATCGTTAACAAGCAAAACGGAGAAAGAACATGCGCCTTCTTCTCCGATTCATATCAATCTGAACTATCTTGTTTGTTCGTTCCTGCAGGAAAAGCCATTGCTTTAAACCAATTTCAATTCCTTGCATCTAAAGCCTTTGAATATATCGTTTGGGCGACGATACAACCCTTTGATACGAACCATCTCCAGAACTTATTATCCACCTCTGCTGCTGCAAATACCGCAGACTTAAAGGGTATAAAAGTGTGGAAACAAAAAATTTTGAAGCCATAAAGGTTACTTTTTGCAAAATTCTCTCATTATGGGTAAACAAACAAAATGTTTAACCTGTTGGCGGAATTAAAAAAGTGTTCTTTGATTAATTTTTTTACAAAAAAGTTGCACAATTCGTTGATTTTTAGTAACTTTGTAGTGCCTAATCAACAAAGTTAAACAACTAAAACATCATCGTCATGCGCAACTTGGCTGCAAAGTTCGGAAAAATTTTTGACATATGCAAGAAATTTTCCAAAAATTTGGTAGATGAACGCGGAAATATGCCTCGTAGAGGTGTCGTTCCTCGCTTTTCTGACCTTGAAGTTATCGCACTTAGTCTCACTGCCGAGCAATTTGGTATAGATAGCGAATCGTATTTGTTTGCTCTACTCGAAGAGTACAAATCCGATTTCCCCAACCTCATTTCTCGTCGCCAGTACAATGATCGTCGTAAGTTCACCGCCAACTTATGCGAACAAATACGAAAGAACATTGCTCAAGCGATTGATGCAGGAGAAGATGTGTTTTGTGTCGATTCAAAACCGGTGCCCGTTTGTCGCATTGCCCGTGCAAAGCGTTGCAGATTAGGCAAATACGACTTTGCTAAAGCTCCGAGTTTCGGATATTGCGCTGCGCAAGATTGTTACTATTACGGTTACAAACTGCACGCGCTGTGCGGCTTACACGGAGTGATCCATTCATATGATTTGTCAAAGGCAAGTGTGCATGACATACATTACTTGCAAGACATTAAATATGAGTACAATCGCTGTACTTTCCTCGGGGATAAAGGATATTTGAGTGCGTCCGTACAACTGGACTTGTTCGAGACATCCGAGATCCGATTGGAAGTGCCATACCGTTTGAATCAAAAGGATTGGAAACCAACTTTTGCTCCCTTTGCCAAGGCAAGGAAACGTGTGGAAACGCTTTTCTCACAGATGGTTGACCAATTTATGCTTTGTCGCAATTATGCTAAACAACAAGTAGGATTATTTGCTCGTATTATCAGCAAAATCAGCGCATTAACTATCCTACAATATATAAACTTTATTAACAACAAACCGCTTGGGCAAATTAAACATGCGCTACTTTAATTCCGCCAACGGGTAAAATGTTTAACCAAATCAAATTAAAGTTATGGAAGAGAACAATGCTAAAATTGGAAAAGTCATTGCAATCATCTTCGCGGTCTTAATCGGCATCGCAGTGATCTTTGTAATGGTGGTCAAAGACAAGGAAGGAGGCGGATCCTCGTCTTCGTCAAAGGAACAAGTCTATGACAAAAATGGATTATCCTTTACTTATCCTGCTAACTTTGTAATTTCAACTGACAATTACGAAAATGGCTTGGCAGATGTGTTGTGCGAAGTCAAAGGTTCTGATGTGTCGCAAATTGAGATTACATATGCCTCAATGAATGAACTAGGGTCTTTGACCTATAGTGAAAAAAGAGAAGTTTGCCATACCGCTCTTAATGCGATGAAAGATGAATTACGTGGAAATGTGATTTATCGAAATTGCGTCTTTGACCCTATTAAAACAGGTATGCTTGGTGACCATCAATGCTATCAGATGGACTTCCACGTTTCGGTACTTTCTGTTACTTCTGAAGGAGAAGCAAAGATGGTATTAAACGATGATGGACAAATGCTGATAACTGTTATGCTCTATGAGAATAACGACTATAAGAAAACCTTAGATAAAATTGAGAACTCTATTAAATTGCAATAATTATGGCTATGTTTTATTACTATATTGATTTTGACTACGCAGGTAAAGAGACTAAGAAAGGTCCATATAAACTCGAAGAGTTACGTGCTTTGAATCTGCCGGTAGATACTAAAATATGGAGCGATGGATGGGAAGCAAACAAAACCATATCCGAATGTCCTGAAGTAATGGAGTTCCTTACATTAACACCCCCCGAGATACCAGTTACTCCCGAAGAAATCCCCGTTGTAGAACCGGAAACAGAAGTAGTCGCAGTTCACCCGGAAATGCACTGGATCCCGAAACTCTTGATGTACTTTGGAATCTTAGCTGCAATTCGTCAATTCATCTCTGCTTTCGCCTTGAATGATTCGGCACTCGCAATGGGTATTGACATCGCAATTACAATTTGGGGCGCAGTATCCATCTTCGGTATGTTGGACAAAAAGAAATGGGCATTGATTAGCTATTTCGCATACCGTTTCTTCTCCTTAATAATGTTGATCTGGATATATGACATGGGTGTTTCCAATGGCGATGATTTCGTCAAAGATTTCATATCACTCTTCTTAGTCATTGGCCTCTTCTTCATCTCCAAAGATGGACACAATGTATATGAACTACTTTGGAACAACGGTGTCTTCTATGTAAAGAGAGCGAAACCTATAGAAGAACCGACTGAACAACCCGAAGAAAGCAGTACCGAAGTAACTGAATAATTGTTATGAAAATAGTTTATTTCTACGCAAAAGATGGTAAAAAGATTGGTCCACTCAGCAGAGAGCAACTGGATGATCTTCATTTAACACCGGACACTCTCGTTTGGCACTATGGCTTAACAGGTTGGATTCCTTACAAGAACCTGCCAAAACAAGTAGTTCAACCAGACGAGTCATCGCCCTTCGGCAACTTTCTTACTTGGCTCAAAAGCAAGAAGAAAGAGTCTGCTCCTCATGCAGAAGTCCAACCGACTCCTGTCGTAGGGACTACCAAAGAAGATCCGATCACTCCTACAGTGTCGGATGTACCTGCTGAGTCCGTTGTAAAACCGGTTGTAGATTCCGAAACCATTGCGCAGATAGAACTACAAAAAGAAGCTCGTCGGACTAAACTATTCAACGGATTAAAGAAGTCCTTTATCGGCCTTCTAATACTCGTCGCCTTAGGCGGAATCATCGTTGGAGGCGTCTATGCTTATGATTATTATGAAAACACCTATTTACCCGAAAAGCGTCTTAACGAGGCTTGTGCAGAATTAGAGACAAAATGGGCAGAGGCAGACTATACTGATAAATTGGTCATGGCATTGAGAATCCTTACCATAGATGCAAAGTGGGGATATGATAATGTACCGGATTCAAAAATCAATGTACAATTTGCAGCCCCCAAAAGAAAAGCAGCTTTGGAATTGATTGAGAATGATGCGTACAGAGGCAGTGCGGCAAGCCAATTCCAGATGGGCCAATTTTACGGATACGAAGACACATATTATGTGTCTATCAATTATACGAAAGCTGCTTATTGGTGGAAAGAAGCTGCGATGAATGGCAATCTTAGTGGCTATGATAATCTTGGCTGGGCTTATGAAAATGGCAAAGGGGTACAAAAGAACATGACCAAAGCTATTGAATGCTATCGAATTTCCGCCGAGGGAAATGACGATTACGGACTGTTTAATATGGGGCGTTTGTATGAAACTGGCGTTAAAGTACCAAATGGGTATCATTACGAACAATACAAAGTGCGTATGTCTCATGGTGGACCAAAATACTCCGGAGATATATTTATCAGATCAGCGTATATTGACAATGACTGGTATGAATTTTATAAGCATAAAGTAACAGACTATAAAGTCATATTGCCTAAAGACATTAATAAGGCGCGAGATTATTGGAAAAAGGCTGCAGCTTTAGGCAACAAAGATGCCAAAGAAAAACTTCAACGCATCTTCGAATAACATTTAATTAACATCAAATTTTTAACCACAATGAAAAAGATATTTTTATTTGTAGCGCTTGCAGTATGTCTGCACATCAGCGCACAGTATAATGAAACATGGAATGAATATACATTCGGTGACTATTGCACATTGAGCATTCCAAACACACTCGAACTCCGTGATGCCGCCTCTGAAACCGGCAAGTTCATGGATAAAAACGTTCGCCGATTCACAATCAAACTGGGCGGAGAGGCTTCCAACAAACAGATTGTCTTCCAACCTAAAGGGATGAACTCTGGTGACCCACAATTGGTTCAAGCTGCCACTTCTATCTATGCTCGCGTCATTGTTGAATTAATATCATCGCAAGGCATTACTCCTTCCGATATAGATAACGCCACAGAATCTGATCTTAGAGAACTCAACGACATTATATATGAGAATTATTTTGCTGATGTGAAGATGATGGGGAAATCAGTAGAACAATTCCAGTGGTTCCCACTTAAACGCGTCAAATATTCCGGCAAGAACGCTCTCGTATTGCATTTCAAACGCCCTGGCACAAAAGGAACCGTAGATGTAAACGAATACCGTTTCTTCTTGAGAGGACAACAACTCCGTATTGTTATTAGTTATAGAGAATCGGAGAGAACAAAGTGGGCTACAGACTTCGCAAAAATCATGTCTACCATAAAATTTAAATAATTTCGCCTTAATGGGTTACTTTTGCTAGTTTTCTCTCATTATGGGTAAACAAATCAAAAAATTACCATTATGAAAGAGAATGAAAAAGAACACGAGTCAAATGGCTCATCGATGATCACCTACATCATCATCGCAATCATCGCTTCTTTATTTATCGGCATCCGAGTCTACACTAAGTACCTCGAAAAGCAAAACCAAGAAGCCATCGAGCGAATCATGCAAAAGAACATGGAAGACCATGGAACCCCATTTTTTAACCATTAAAATTTGAAAGTTATGAGTAAACCGGTAAAATATACATTAGCAGTTTTAGCTTGTATCGCGTGCTACGCAGTTTGTATCGCATTGATGGTCGCAACGGGAATTGGAGGCGTCATAGCAATGGTTTTAATGTGTTTCGCTATCAAGCATGTCTGGAATGCTATTGTCCACTATGGAGAAGAGGATGAACTGGACAAATACGCGAAAGAGTTGGAAGAGGAGCAGCAATCCAAAGAAGGTCCCCAAGAATTATGAAGCGCAGTTCATTATTAGAACGGTTGGCTAATGAACAATTTGAGTGCTACTATAGGAAGAATGGGGTCGACTACGATTATGATGGAAGTATAAGTAACTTATTCCTTATTGCTGAGAATCCAGCCACTCAAATTCACGAAATGGCGTTGTCTGATGAGGACATGCTGACAGTGGAACTTGTTGCCAAATCCTTAAACACAGTAATCACTATAAAATTTTGGTCATGAAAAGAATTTATACTTTATTTGTAGTTGTATTATTCGCTATTGTTACTTGCGCGCAACATAATGCGACTTATACTTCGCAGGAGTTGGGAATTTCCTTCACATACGATACGGATATTTTCTATAAAGTGGCACCACAAGCTAAGAATACTGTCCTCAAACTTGAAAGTAGTTCATATATGGTGCTGGTTACGATTAACGTACAAAGAAATGTAGAAAGTGTCGATTTCTCAGACAAATCCTTCTTGCTAGAGATGGCAAATATGAAAAAGACAATGCCTCATATATCAAAAGTATTGCAACAAATGAAAACGTATCGCTATGGGAAATATATTGGTGCTAAAGACATTGCTGTCATAACAGGTAAGTCACAATACGATATGGTTGACAATTCATATTATTTTTATCACCGTAATAATCTTGTTACTATTACTTTTGAAACTTTTGAAATGAATTATAATGAATACCCAGAATATTCAGAAAATTTTATTGTTGGTCTAAAATTATTTTGATACACCATGAAAAAGTTCATGTCTATTATTAAAGCACTTATTGTGTTGTTGACTTTGTCCGTGTTCTGCAGTTGCGACAAAAGTGAAGATTGTTTCTATTTGAAAGGAGTGAAAGTTGGTGGCAATAGTTGGGTAATGAAGCAATCATTCTTAAATCAAGGCTATTGGGTAGTGAAAGAAACAGAAGACGTTATCTTTTTAGAGAGTAATCTTAATGATAAAAATAAGAGTTATATCCATATTTTCAAAGGTAAATACAATAGGGTATTAGCGGCAAGAATGTCATTTGGTCTTAGACCTTCAGAAGATGATTTTGAAAGCCTTAAAAGTGAACTTATTTCTGAATATGGCAATCCAAGGGAGTCTATCCAAACAGAAGACGGTGATACTTTAAAATGGGGGAAATTTAATCAAAAGAATGAATTAACATCATACATGGAACTGTCAACAGCTATGGGCTCTATGAATACAGGTGTATCTATGCCTCGTTTTGAGTTTGACAAAAATGGAAATGTTGTTACGAAGGAGGGTGACCCGTTTATTTACAGATATATATCCGAGATTGTTATTCTCATTTATAACTATAAAAATTTAGATAAGTATTCACGTGATAAGAAGAAATAATTCTTATAAGCAATAAATACCCAGCACCGCATTTATTATCCTGACCGCTGACCATCACTGGCCAGCGGTTTTTTTGTTACATCTACCTACGGTCTACCTCTTTCTGTCACGTTTGTTCGCCCTGGACTAAACAGCTGCGTCCTTCACTCTACCTGCCGGTGGCTGCAACTACCTCCGGTGGGTGACTACAGCCCTTTGCTGTACCGACTGACATCTACACCCTGCGAGCGTCCGGCTTCCCGACGCACAGGCTGCTATCACTCTCCCACGCACAGTCGCTACATCTCCACGGCTGGGCTCTGGGTCAGCGTGTTTTCGGGCAGACCTCCAAGTGTTCAGTTCTGCTATCCTCAACATGCTTCGCCGCCGCCCGGCTGTTCCTTCTCCGCTCCTTCCCGGCACGCCCGTTATTCAGGCGCTGCGCCTGTAGGAGGCGTATTGGCATAGATGATAAACATTTATGCTAATACCGGCGCGAAAATGGCGGCAGACCTCCAAGTGTTCAGTTCTGACTCGCTATTTTCCCGCCTGCCTGCTACAGTCGCAACTATGCCATTGCAATACGAGCATTGCCGCCACCCATTCGTGATGGCAGCCTTCTCCCTCCCCATTTTTTTCTTTTTCTTATTGCTTGTCATTTGAGGGCTTGGTTTTTCGCCCTCGATACCGCAATTGTCTGCTATGCCAAGTATATGTTTCTATACGAATACATTTGTCCGCAGCAGATCCGCGTTTATCTGATACAATCCTTTCCGGTGCAAAGTTAGTTACCGCTACGTTGATTTGAAAGGTCGGAGCACGTTTCGCCGTTCCGATTGTCACTAAAAAAATCTCCACACATTATTCCGGCGCAAGACCTCCCTTTGGTCACTTCTTGCGCCGATGGTAGTATTTTGTTACGAAAACCTTGCAAACACTCCCACGGAACACTTGTAAAGCACCGTAAAGGTTATATCAAACGCTAACTGCTTTATACGCAAATGTTAAATTCTAAAACACATACAATCATGGCACAGCTAACTATTTCATTTGGTATCGATTTCGAAAGCCGCTCAAACAACAATCAAAGTTTTGTAAAGGTTGCTCACCGCTCCAGCATTACCGCAAATGAAGAAAGCGATTTCGGAGATATTTACGAGGAATACGAAGATTTTGAGTACACGAGCCAAGTTTGGCACTAATTAACTAACATTTATAAACAATCAAAATTTTTAGCATTATGAACTACAGAGAACCATTAACGAAGAACGAAATCCGCGAACACGCTGCACACTATGAGAACAGCAATCCGGCAGTCTATTGTGGCACCTATGCCAAGTACAACAACGGCAGTCTCTACGGCATGTGGATTGATTTGTCCACCTTTGAGAACTACCACGATTTTATTGAGTTTTGCAACCGCTTGCACGCCAACGAGTCAGAGCCGGAACTCATGTTCCAAGATTATGAGCACTTCCCCGAACAATGGTATTGTGAAGGCTGCATGGGCGAAAGCACGTTCGATAAAATCAAAGAATATGCCGC
>Ga0247611_10006264_pt1 | contig 15336 bp, 7 predicted proteins | sample 177DNAGHGhighgp2_FD_192422 | JGI IMG/M metagenome (GOLD analysis project Ga0247611, IMG submission 192422) | Sheep rumen microbial communities from Palmerston North, Manawatu-Wanganui, New Zealand - 1770 DNA GHGhigh gp2 | ecosystem: Host-associated > Mammals > Digestive system > Stomach > Rumen ...
CGTAGAATTTAGTCTTAAAACTAAATGTATTGCTACAAGCTTTACATTTACACTGGTCACCATTGTTATTGTTATAAAGATAACTATTAGGAGCACCACAAAAAACACAATCGCCTTTGTATGGTAATTGTGTACGTCTATTTATAGGTTTTAATGGTTTATGATATTCTTGTTCGTAGTTTGATTTTATTTCTTCAAAAGATTTAATATTTTTAGTTTTAATTTCTTCAACTTGCTTACCAGTTAATGGCTTTTCATCAACTTTAAAACCAGCGTAAGGTTCATCCTTAGGTTTAGATGCTTGTTTTTGTTCATAAAGCTCTTTATGTAATAATCTATTAACTCCGTTTAATAAGTTATGAAGCTTACCAATATATTCAGAAGCCTTAGAAGTAACATCTAATAACTCAGGATTAGATAGAATAGATATTATTTTAGCTGGTATAGGATTTAATAATTCTAATACATTTAATTCTGATTCAATATTAAATAAATTTAAACTAATTTGTTCAATTTCCTTTTTGAAATTAATAATTTGTGCTATACTTTCCATTGGATAGATCCTTTCTATTTAATTGGTTTCGCAGCTTAATTATATCAAAGGATCTATCTTTTTTGTTTATATATATTTTATTAAGTTATTTTATAGTATTTATTACTATTAAATATAAAGAAAAAGAGGTACTGAAAGTACAAACTTTTGACAGTACCACGATTAGAAAATGGTGATAATATGAAGCATGATTATTTTTATGACAAAAGAGAAAATGTCGATTCATTAACTAAACTATATAATAGAGAAGTAATTTTTGGTTATATTGATATATTAATAACTAAAAAAATCCCCTTTGTAATGGGTATAATGGATGTCGATAATTTTAAATATATAAACGATGGTTATGGTCATAAAACAGGCGATAGAGCTTTAATGGAAATAGCTAAAAGAATTGATCAAATAGTTGGTGAAAAAGGCGTAGTAGGAAGATATGGTGGCGATGAATTTTTATTTGTCATACCTGAGATTATAGAATATGATGATGTATGGCAAAATAGTCATGATCTTCTTGAATGTACTAAGAATTTAGCAAGTAAGGATTTAAATGAATTATCGATGACTGTATCTTTAGGTTCATCTAGATTCCCGCTTGATTCAACTAATATTGACGGTTTATTTGAGCTTGCAGATAAAGCATTATATAGAGCTAAGATGAAAGGAAGAAACTGCTTCGTTATTTATTTAAAAGAGAAGCATGCTAACATTAATTTAAAAACTGAAAGAGATAAAATAGTATCATCTACATATATTGAATCAATGATATTTAATAAGATATGTCAAGAAAATTTAAAAGTGGGTATTATTGATGTAATAAATTATGTTGGAAGCTTTTTTATGATTGATCATTTATGTGTATGTGACGAAGATGCGCTATATTTTGATTATTATCATCCAATATGTAAGAATAGAGATTTTAAAATTCTTCCAAGTAAAATTATGAAATCGAGTATGAATCCTCAAACAGGTATATTTTTTAAAAACTTGATTGGTGATAATTTAAATCAAAACATTATGAAGGCACTTGAAGAACAAAATATTTATTCAATATTATGGGTTGAAATTAAAAGCCATGGAAAATCCTTTGGCTATTTAAGAGCAGATATTTGTAGTAATCCATCTGGAAGAATTTGGCAAAATCTAGATATTGATATATTACATAATATTGCATGTTTAATTGGGGTAGAGTTATATTATAATAATAAAGAAATAAAAGACTTATAATTCAAAATTATTGTCCAATTTAGTAGGATAATATAAAGAAAAAAACAATTTATATTTTATTCATATCTACATTATTAATAATAATAGCTTTTTTCGTATTATCTATTATAAAGACGAATATTTATAATTCAACCTCACATGAAAGAGAAGTTTCAAGAAAAGATTTATTTACTAGCATTGTTGATAAAAACCAAGAGGTTTCGATAAATGCTGTTGCAAGACCTAATACCTGGGGGAAAATATATGATTCTTTAAATGAAGGAATAACAGAAAATAATTATAAAGCATATACAATAGATTTTATAATTACTAATAATACAGGTGATGAGGAAACGAATTTTAAATTTGAATATATTTTTAAAAAGGAAAAGTTAATGTAGGATAATATTATCCAAACAAAAAAGCGCATTATGCGCTTTTTATATTTTTATTAGTTTTTTTATAATTCTCTCATTAATAATTCTAATGATAATATAGAATAATCTTTATTTTTGTTTTCAATTATACCATCATCTATTAGTTTTTTAATTTCATATGAAAGACTTGGTCTTTCAATATTTAATAATGCAGATAAATCGGTTTTTGTTGTTTCAATTTTAAATGATAGCTTTCCTGTTTTTAAATATTCAGAATATAATAAATAGCATATTTTTCCTCTTATTGTTTTATGAGAAAGTAATTTAATATGTTCATTTAATTCTATTGCTGCATCACTGATTAATCTTAATACATTTTTAAGTACAGTTGTAGATTGCTTCATAAGCATAATTAAATCTGTATAGCTATATAATTCTAATGTAGTTCTTTTTTCTGCGATGAAGGAAGCTTTATATTTAGGATTAGAAGAATAAATAAGATTAATTCCTATATATTCATTTTCGGAAATTACTTTTATGATATTATCATGTCCATCAGAAAATGATTGCTTAGCAATTACATTACCTTCAATTATATAAGCTATGTAATCACATTCGTCGCCTTCATAAAAGATAGTATCTCCTTTTTCATATGTTTTAGTTATTTTAATAACAGAAGTTTCAAGAAATTCTCTTTCATCTATAGTAAGGTCATTAAATATATTCATATATATTATGCAAAATTATAATTTTGCTTCCTCCTTTTCACCGATTTTTTCATTGGCTATTGCAAGCATAAGCTTGATTCTGTTTTCTTGATTTACCTTAGTAGCAGAAGGATCATAATCAATAGCTATTATATTAGCTTCAGGATGTAATTGTTTTATTTTTTTCATTACACCTTTTCCACAAATATGATTAGGTAAGCATCCAAAAGGCTGTGCACAAATGATATTTCCATAACCAATTTCAACTAATTCCATCATTTCAGCTGTAAGTAACCAGCCTTCGCCCATTTTAACACCATGTTCTAAGACACCCTCACTTAAATCCTTAGTATGGCTAAAATATTTCATAGGTGTAATTTTAGTCTTTTTTATTGCGTTAATCATAATAGTTTCACGTCTTTTTAAATACCAAATAATTATTTTATTAATAATGGCACTTTTTTTGCTTCTGCCATAAATTAAATGATCATAAATTCCATTATATAAGCAATATAATATAAATCCAAATAGGCCAGGAACCATTACTTCAGCATTTTGACTTACTAAGAAGTCTTCTAAGTGGTTATTACCAAGTGCAGCATATTTAATATATATTTCACCTACTATACCAACTTTAGCTTTAGCATGTGATAAATCTAATTTTAAATTGTCAAAATCTTTTGCGATTAAATTAGAATTTTTCTTTATACTTTTATAGCTTGTTCCTTTTTTATTTTTGAACTGTTCTAATATATTACTTACCCATCTATCAGTTAAAGCTTTAGCATCACCTTTATTAACCTCATAGCTTCTAGTTTTATTATATAAATACATTAATAAATCGCCATAAGTCATTGCAGCTGCAACAAGCTTAATAATAGGAAGTGTAATTTTAAAGCCTGAATCCTTTTCAAGATTAGAAGCATTAAGTGATACAACAGGTATATATCCATATCCTGCTTTAATTAAAGCTTTTCTAAGTAGATGGATATAATTAGAAGCTCTACATCCTCCACCTGTTTGAGTGATAAGTAAAACTATTTTATCTAAGTCATCTCTATGGTTTAGATTATCAATAAACTGACCAATAACAAGTAAGGCAGGATAGCATGTATCATTATGAACATATTTTAATCCTTCACTTACAACATCAGGTCCTTCATTTTTACATATTTCAACCTTATACCCAGCAAGCTTTAATACGCCTTCAAATAAAGACATATGTATAGGTAGCATTGATGGAATTAATATAGTATGAGTCTTAATCATATCAGATGTGAATTTAGGGTATGTAAAATTGTCATCAATAATTTTATCTTTATTTTCCATTATTTATTACCCCTTTTTTGTTTAAGGGCTTCAAATAAGCTTCTAAGTCTTATTTTTACTGCACCTAGATTTGTTATCTCATCAATTTTAATTTGAGTATATATTTTTCCTTTAGATTCTAGTATTGATTTACATTCATCAGTAGTTATTGCATCAAGTCCACAACCAAATGATACTAATTGAACTAAATTCATATCATCCTCATGTGTACAATATTTTGCAGCACTATATAATCTTGAATGATATGTCCATTGATTTAAGACTCTAACTTCAAATTTATTTGTTAAATTAGAAATTGACTCCTCACTAATTACTGTAGCTCCCATTGATTGAATTAATTTATCAATACCATGATTTACTTGAGGATCTTGGTGATAAGGACGACCGGCAAGAACTATTATTTCTCTATTATTAGCTCTAGCATTAGTAATATAAATACCTGCAGTAGCTCTTATTTTAGCTAAATAATTATCATATTCTTTATAAGCAAGAAGTGAAGCTTCTTTAATTTCACCATTTTTAATGTTTTTATCTTTGAAATATTTATCACATATTTCTTTCATTTTTTTATTGAATTCTTTTTTATCATCTAATGTTAAGAAATCACTTATAAATGTTACTTTATTAATATTTCCTACGTTATTAATTATGTTTTGTGGATAGTATGCAACTATAGGACAGTTATAATGGTTATCTCCCATAAATTCATCGATGTTATAACTCATACATGGATAGAATATTACTTTATTTCCATCATTTATTAATTTTTCAATATGACCATGAACCAATTTAGCAGGATAACATGCAGTATCTGATGGAATAGTATGTTGTCCTAATGAATATATTTTTTGATTACTAAAGCCACTATTTGATACTTCAAATCCTAGGCTTGTAAAGAAAGTATACCAAAATGGATATAATTCATACATATTAAGGACAAGCGGAATTGATATTTTTCCACGTTTACCTTCCTTTGGCCTATATTCCATTAATTTTTCTCTTATATATTCATAAATATTTTCGCCTTTTTTACTATTGATATTTCCTAATGGCTTTTCACATCTATTACCACTTATAAATTTGTTTGGATTATTTTTAAATGAATTAATTGTAAGTAAGCAGTGATTGTTACATCCTTGGCATTGGATGTTTTTAACATCATGTGAAAAATCATTTAATTCTTCCTTAGTGATAGTAGAAGTATTTTCAATTTTAAGCGATTTAGCATATAATGCAGCACCATATGCGCCCATTAAGCCTGAAATATTAGGACATACTACATCTAAATTTAATTCACGCTCAAAAGCACGAAGTACTGCCTTATTTAAGAATGTCCCACCTTGGACTACTATATGCTTTCCAAGCTCTTCTTTAGATGTGCATCTTATAACCTTATATAATGCGTTTTTAACTACTGATATTGATAAACCAGCACTAATATTGTCTATTGTCGCACCATCTTTTTGAGCTTGTTTAACAGATGAATTCATAAATACTGTACATCTTGAGCCTAAATCAACAGGCTTTTTGGCCATTAAGCCTAAATTAGCAAAATCAGCAATGTCATAGCCAAGTGCGTTTGCGAAAGTTTGTAAGAAAGAACCACAGCCTGATGAGCATGCTTCATTTAAGAAAATATTAGATATTGAGTTATTTTCAATTTTAAAGCATTTAATATCTTGACCACCAATATCAATTATAAAATCGACATTTGGCATGAATTTAGCAGCAGCCTTGTAATGAGCCATAGTTTCAACTAAGCCCGCATCTAATTTAAATGCATTTTTAGCTAATTCCTCACCATAACCAGTAGAAGCACTGGCTTTTATTTTTAAATTTGGATATTTTTTATATAATTCATCAAATATTTTTTTAATTACAGAAACCGGATTTCCTTTGTTTGAATTATATGATTCATATCTTATATTTTCATCATCGTCAATAAGAACGAATTTTAAAGTAGTAGAACCACTATCAATTCCTAAATATAAATTGCCATCATAATTATCTAAAGGATATGTTAAAACCTTAGCTTTAGCATGTCTTTCTAAGAATTTATTATATTCTTCCTCATTTTTGAATAATGGTTCATTATATGCATATGTTTCTTTATTTGTGTAATTATTTAATTTTTCTAATATATTTTTAATGCTTTTTGTATTAGATGCGCACATTGCAGCACCAATTGATACATAATATAAAGAATTATCAGGACAAATTCCTTTTGTATTTAATACTTTATCAAAGCTTTCTTTTAATTCTGATAAGAATGTTAAAGGGCCTCCTAAATATGCAACTTTACCTGTTATTTCTCTTCCTTGAGCAAGACCACCAATAGTTTGGTTTACCACAGCATAAAAAATAGATGCAGCAATATCGGATTTAGAAGCACCTTGATTAAGTAATGGTTGAATGTCAGTTTTGGCAAATACACCACATCTTGAGGCAATAGTATATAGTTTTTGATGCTTTAAGGCTAGTCCATTAATTTCTGTAATATCTACATTTAGTAATGTTGCCATTTGATCGATAAATGCGCCAGTACCACCAGCACAAGTACCATTCATTCTGACTTCCATACCATCAGTTAAAAATAATATTTTAGCATCCTCGCCACCAAGCTCAATGATACAATCAGTTCCTGGTATTAGCTTATTTGCAGCGATACGAGTGGCATAAACCTCTTGAACAAACTGAATGCCACATCCATCAGCTATGCCCATACCAGCAGAACCAGATATGGCGATTTTGATTTCATCATTTATTATTTTTTTATCTAATAATTCATTAAGTTTTAAAACGATATTATCCTTAATGTGTGAATAGTGTCTTTTATAGTCACTGTAGATGATTTTGTCATTTTCATCTAATACTACACATTTAATTGTTGTTGAACCAACATCTAATCCTAATCGTAACATATATTACACCTCAAATACATTGCATATTATACTTAAATAAAGTATAAAAAACAATAAATTTTGGTAAAAAAAGTAAGAAATCTATACATTTTTAAATCTAAAAAAGAGATTGTATATTATTATTTGGTTATATTTTTTAAAAATGTGTAACATTTCTTTAATTAATTAAAATAAAAAAAATACAAAAAAGTGTAATTTATCTTAAAAAATAGTTTATTAATTTTTTCTTGTATAAATGGCGTTATTAATGTATAATGAAATGGATATTGAATAATTATATTATTCATAAATTGTTCTAAAATAGAGGTTATAAATATGAAGAAAATAATGTCATTTGTTTCCCTTGTATTTGTTGCTATATTCGTATTTGTATTAAGTGCATGTAGTAATAGTAACGCAAGTGGAATTACAGAATCAGATATTATATGTAAAGAGACTGTAACATATAATTCTGTAACACTAAATTATACATTTACTGAAAATGATAATATTAAAAAGGGTCTTGCTAAATTTACAGTTAAGCAATATCAAATTGATAAAATAGAAGATACAACTGGTACATATAAAAATTTTAAAGATATATCATTTTCTAATAGTGTTTATACATCTTCATCAGTATCATTTACAAATTTAAGTTCTGAAACAAATTATATGTTCATTTTAATTATGACATTTAATGGTGATGAAAAAGAAATGCTTACAACAAAGGTTACAACACCAAAGGAAGGCTCATCATCTGAAGTTTCAAAATCAATTAAAAATGTTGAAGATTTCAAAGCTATGGAAAATAGTAATGAAGGATATTTCGAATTAGCAAATGATATTGATTTTGAGAATAATGAAGTATCAGTTTTTACATCAAAAATTTTCAAAGGTACATTTGATGGAAAAGGACATACATTAAAAAATATCAAATTATCAAATAGCTCAAATGCAGGTTTATTTGGTTCAACTGATAGTGCAATAATTAAAAATGTTAATCTAGAAAACGTTAGTGGCTCATATACATCAAAAGGTGATATTAAACTTGGTGCATTAATTGGTAACGCATTAAAGACAACAGTTAGTGATGTTTTTATTGATAACGTTAAGCTTACAATTACATCATCATCAACTGCAAAGCAATTTATCGGTGGCGTGTTTGGATATGCTGAAGCATGTAGCTTAACTGATATTGAAGCACATAATGTTACAATTGAAGCAACTCAATCAAGACTACAAGTTGAAATTGGCTTATTCGCTGGCAAGATTTGTGGTGAAGCAATAAGTGAAGATAATATTTTTGTTAATAAATGTTCTTCAGAAGGAAATATTAAATGTGGTTTATATTTCTCTTCAACTGCATCAACAAATGAAGCATATGTTTATGTAGGTGGCTTTGTTGGTAACATTGATACAAATAGCTTAATTACTGATTCATATGATGTATCACAAATTGAAGTTAGCCAATATGCATCAAAGAAAAGAGATTTCAATTTATATGTAGGTGGCTTTGTTGGAGCTAATAGTGGTAAAATGAATATTTTATCTTGTCTTGCTGTAACTGAAATTGAAGCATTTGCAGGTACATTACCTGATGATTTAACAAATAAATCATACACAGATGTCTTATTAGCTACTGAATCTTATATTTCAGGATTTATTGGATATGCTAAAAATCCATTCTATCGTATTGAATCATCTGTTGTATGCTATACAAAAGATACATTAATTGATGCTTTAGTAAGTGAAGATACTTATGAATTAACAATAGATGAAGTAGCTGTTGATGGCAAAAATTATTATAAATTAGAAGATAACGAATATGTATTAGCTACAGTAGCTGCAGGTGATACACTTTTAGATGATTATTATGAATTAACTAGTACTAATAAAGTATTATTTAATGATTCTAATGTTTATGGTTATGCAACAACTGATGCTATAACAAGAATTAGTGTAACAACTAATAAAGATACAATCGATGATTCTAAATTATCAGATTATTTAAAAGAAGTTTTACAATTATATATCTAATTTAAAGAAGAGCCCTTTGGCTCTCTTTTGTGTATAAAGGAGAATTAAAATGAGTTTAAAAATATATAATTCACTTTCAAATAAAATAGAAGAATTTAAGCCTATCAATGGCAATAAAGTAAACATGTATGTTTGTGGACCTACTGTTTATAATTATATTCATATTGGTAACGCAAGACCTGTAATATTTTATGATATGATGCGCAATTACTTAAAATTTTCAGGCTATGATGTAACATATGCTTCAAATATTACAGATATTGATGATAAAATCATTAATCAAGCTATAAAAGAAAATAAAACTGAAAAGGTTGTAGCTAAATTCTTTGAAGATGCCTTTTTTGAAGCTACAGCTAAGGTTGGATCTAAAAAGCCAGATTTAATTCCTCATGCTACTGAATATATTCCTGAAATGATTAATTTTATTGATGAATTAATTAAAAAAGGATATGCATATAATGTAGATGGTGATGTATTCTTTAGAGTATCTAAGATTAGTGATTATGGTATTTTATCAAATCAAGTAAGTGAAGATTTAGATAGTGGTGCTAGAATATCTGTTAATAATAAAAAAGAATCACCTTTAGATTTCGCACTTTGGAAAAATACAGATGTTGGTATTAAATGGGAATCACCATTTGGTTTAGGTAGACCAGGCTGGCATACTGAATGTGTTGTAATGAATCATAAATTATTTGGCGATGTAATTGATATTCATGGTGGTGGAATGGATTTAAAATTCCCACATCACGAAAATGAAATTGCCCAAGCTAAAGCATTATATAACACTAATTTAGCAAAATACTGGATTCATGTAGGAAGACTAAATATGAAGGGCCAAAAGATGAGTAAATCTTTAGGCAATGTTATTTTAGTTAAAGATTTAAAGGATTCAACAGAAGGAATGATTTTAAGATCATTGATTTTATTTTCACCTTATCGAAATAATATTGAATATGATGAAGATTTAAGAAATTTATATGCTAAAGAATATGATAAATGGCAAAGAGCTTATAAGCAATCATTATATCAACTTCAAGCATTAGATAAATTATCAAATGATGTAGTAAAAGAGGATATTGATGAATTTAAATTACAAATGGATGATGATTTTAATGTTCAAAATGTATTAACATTAATTAATTCTATTGTAAAAGATATTAATACTCTTTTAAGAAGTAAAGATTATGATAAATTAGCACTAAAGGTAAATACATTTAAAACTATTTTAGATGTTTTAGGTATTAATCTATTTGTTGAATTATTAGACAATGAAAGCTTAAATGATTATAAAAATTGGAATGAAGCTAGAATAAATAAAGATTTTGAAAAAGCAGATATGTATAGACAAAAACTAATCGAAAAAGGATTGATTTAATGGAAGCAAAATTGCTAAATGGACTAGCATTAGCCTATTTAGGTGATTCAGTATTTGAACTAGAAATAAGACAATATTTATTAAATTCAGGTATTACTAAGGTAAATAATTTAAATAAAAAATGTGTTGAATTTACTAAAGGCTTATCTCAAGCTAAATTTATTAATTATTTAATTTCTAATAACGTTTTAACTGAAGAAGAAATTAATTATTATAAAAAAGGAAGAAATTCCCATATTCAATCCGTAAGACATAATATCGATATAAAATCATATTTAGACGCGACAGGATTTGAGTCACTTATTGGCTATTTATATATTGAAAATAAAGAGAGATTAAAATATATAATTGATTTAATCATCGAAAAAAAGGAGGGAAATGAAATTGAATGATTTAAAAACTGAAGATTTATCTGAAGAAGAATTAAAGGATTTTTTAGACAAGAACTCACAAGAGAATCAAACAGCAGATGATGATGGGTTTGAGCCATCAGCAAATGAAACTACTGTAAAAGAAGAAATTTTACTCCCTTCAAGAAAAGAAAAGAAAAAAGCTGTTAAGAAAGAAACTAAAGAAGAATCTAGATTAAAAAAGAAAAAAGCTAAATATATTAAAAAAAGAAGAAAAGCTTTAAAAAAGAAAAGAACTACTATTGTCCGTTATGATACTGATAAGGATTCAGGTTTACCTAAGGATTTAGTAGAACAAAGATTAAATGATGGTTTAATCAATAAAACTGATGATAAGAAAACTAAAACAATACCACAAATAATATTATCTAACGTTATTACATTCTTTAATATTTTAATGTTTTTAATTGCTGGTGTTTTAATTTATGTTAGAGCTTATACAGATTTAGTATTCTTAGTAATTGTTGTTGCAAATATTTTAATTGGTATTGTACAAGAAATTAAAGCTAAGAATATGATTGATAGCTTATCTTTAATGTCATCTCCTACAGCTAATGTTATAAGAGATGGAATTGAAAAAGAAATTCAAATTGATGAAGTAGTACTAGATGATTTAATGGTTTTATCTAATGGTAAGCAAATATGTGCCGACTCAATTGTTCAGTCAGGTTCTATTGAAGTTAATGAATCACTTTTAACAGGTGAATCTGATGCAATAATTAAAAACCCTGGTGATATGCTATATAGTGGTTCATTTGTTGTTGCTGGAAAATGTACTGCTAGAGTTGATAAAATTGGTAGTGATAATTATATTGAAAAATTATCAGACCAAGCTAAGGTTTATAAAAAGCCAAAGAGTGATTTGTTAAATTCGCTTAATTTAATTATTAAAGTAATGTCAGTACCAGTTATTGTATTTGGTGTAATACTTTTCATGATTATGTATTTTAGAGAGGGTGGAGAGTATTATAGAGATTTAGTAAATACAGTAAGAAAAACAGCTGGTGCTATGATAGGTATGATTCCATCAGGATTATTCTTGATGTCATCTATTGCCCTAATGGTTGGTGTAATTCGTTTAGGACAAAGAAATGTATTAGTACAAGAATTATATTGTATTGAAATGCTTGCGAGAGTTAATTGTATTTGTCTAGATAAAACAGGTACAATTACTGATGGTACAATGGCTGTAAAAAATGTTATAGATTATAATACTGTCTCAGGCCTTGCTACAAGAAATATTGTTTCAGCAATGCTTAATTCTATTGGTGATGATAACTTAACAAGTAAGGCATTAAAGGAAAAATTTGGTTTAGGAAAAAGAATGAAGCATACTAAAATCATTCCATTTTCAAGCCAAAGAAAATTACAAGCAGTTACCTTTGAAAAATATGGAACATTCGTTTTAGGTGCTCCTGAATTTGTATTAAAAAATAGTTTTAATAAATATAAAAAAGATGTTGATAAATACGCATCTTTAGGATACAGAGTTTTGTGTCTTGCGCACAATGATGAATCTATATCAGAAGATGGTGAATTACCAGTTGGTGAATATTTATTATTATCAATGATTTTAATTGAAGATAATATTAGACCAGATGCTATAAATACTATTAGATATTTTAAAGAATCTGGTGTTGAAGTAAGAGTTATATCAGGTGATAACCCTATTACTGTATCTAAAATAGCTCAAAGAGCTGGAATAGAAATGGCAGATAAATATATATCACTTGATGGCTTAACTGACGATGAAGTTATTCGTGCAGCAACTAAATATACTGTATTTGGTAGAGTTTCACCAAAGCAAAAACAAATCTTGATTCATACATTAAAGGAATCAGGCAGATGTGTTGCCATGACAGGTGATGGTGTTAACGATATTTTAGCCTTAAGAGAGGCTGATTGTTCTATAGCTGTTGCATCAGGTAGTGAAGCTGCAAGAAACTGTAGCCATTTAGTATTACTTGATTCTAATTTTGATTCAATGCCTTTTGTTGTATCTGAAGGTAGAAGAGTTATTAATAATGTTACTAAGGTATCTGCACTATTCTTAACTAAGACAATATTTTCACTTTTCTTAGCGATTCAAGCAGTTATTACAGGTACATACCCAATTTCTACAAATCAATTATTCTTAATTGATACATTAGCTATTGGTCTTCCATCATTAATTTTAGTTAATGAGCCTAATAATAACCCTGTTAAAGGTAGATTCTTGTATAACGTTATAAAAGAAGCACTACCGGGTGCCTTAACAATACTTTTACTTTCGATGATTGTATTTATGTTAGCTGATCAAATGTTCTTATCAATATTAACAAGAAATACAATTATTATAATAGCCGCAACTCATACATGCCTAATGGTATTATTTAAGGTATGTAAACCATTTAATATGCTTCATAAGATATTATGTAGCGTATGTTATGGACTATTTGTGTTTGCGATAATTGTCATACCTAATTTACTTGAAATACGTCCACTTCTAAAAATAAGTGAATATTATTCATCTACATATATAAATAAACAAATCAATAAATATCCATCTGTTGAAATATCAACATCAGGATATTATGTACTTGATGGTAGCCTATCTAAGATTTCTGCAAAAGAAAATGATAATAATACTACATTATATGTAGTTGATGGTGATAGTGATATAAAAGAAGAAAGAAAGAAAATTTATTATTCATTCTCACCTAATTCAACTAAAGAAGATGGTTCTTACGATAGAACATTTAGAACTGATATAGTTGCTAATATTCCTGAAATAAGCTATTCATCTAATGGTAGAATTTATTTAGGTGGATATTATATTAGTAATGAAAATTTAATATATTATGATAATATTGAAAAAGATTTAAAAGCTGATTCAAACGGTAAATTGTATATCGAAAGAAAAGATGGAGAACAAATTACTAAAAAAGAATATTTAAAAATTACTTTACTTAAAAGTGATGATTATTATGATTTCAAGGCTAAATATGGAGTCCTTGATGAAAACAATGTTAGAGAAGCATCAATTATGCCTAATGTTGTAGTTGAAAATGGCGAATTTATAATTGATAATGTTCATCCACAAGGAAAAAAATATAAGGTTCCTTCATCATTTGACTTATCTACAGGATATGATTATTCAATTAGAGAATATACAGAAACTGAAAGAAAAGATGATTATGTTTTACTTGCTGATGGAAATGAAATTTACGCAACAGACAATAAAACAAATAAGGTATCAACAGAACCATATTTGATTTATCTTCCTACAATTTCAACTCAAATAGGTGATCATCCTTCATTATTCTTAAATGCTGAATATACAGGTTATAATATATTTGGAATATATGGTGAAAAAACAATTAATTCTGTAACTGGAGATTATATCTATTCATTATATGATTCTAATGGTCAATTAGTTGAATACCGCACTGATGAATCATTCATGCAAAACGGTGATGATATTACTAAAACATTCTTTGTTAAAAATATTCAAGAAGAAGGATTTAAGTCACTTAGTGTTGATGGTACATCTTCGACTTCAATTGATGTATTTGATGAATATCAAACATTAGATGTTTATTTAACTAAAAATGCATCAACATATAATATGTTTTATAGTTTAGTATTCTATGATTATAGTACATTAGAATATGTTAAGAATATTGATATGTTAACAATGGTAAATATTAATTCTAAAAAATTAAAACCTACAGTTCAAATATCTGAATCAGGATATTATGTAATTGATGGTTATTATACAAAATATAAAGCTGGAGAAGGTAACTTAAATCCACTTTTAACTGGTGATAATTATTTAGTATTAAATGACATTGTTACAGATTATAAATTATCAAATGAATATGTAACAGAAACACAAGGTGGAATTGTATCAATTCTTCCTCTTAACTGTTATATATTACTAATAATGTTATGCTTATTAAGTGCTCCATTAATGAAGATATTCCAATATTCAATCCCATGGAGTATTGAACAAACAAGAAATATCAAAAAAGGCATTAATAAGATTGGAAAATAAATTTAGAGGCAACTAATATGATTAAAGTTTATGGAAAAAATTGTGTTTATGAAGCTATAATGGCAAAATCTGATATAAAAGAAATTTATATTTTAGATGATGTATTAAAAAAAGATAAAAATATTATAGATATAATCACAAAGGCTAATTATAAATATAATATTGTTAATAAAAAAACAATAGATTCCTTATTTCCTAATACTAATCAAGGTTACGCTTTAATAAGAGAAGATTATAAAATCTATGATGAAAAAATCATAGATGAACTACCAAAAGAAAAAGGAAGAGTACTAATATTAGATGGCATCCAAGATCCTCACAACCTTGGAGCCATCCTAAGAAGCGTAGACGCTTTTGGATATGATTTAGTTATTCTTCCTAAAAATAGATCTGCATTTGTAAATGA
>Ga0247611_10006265_pt1 | contig 15335 bp, 13 predicted proteins | sample 177DNAGHGhighgp2_FD_192422 | JGI IMG/M metagenome (GOLD analysis project Ga0247611, IMG submission 192422) | Sheep rumen microbial communities from Palmerston North, Manawatu-Wanganui, New Zealand - 1770 DNA GHGhigh gp2 | ecosystem: Host-associated > Mammals > Digestive system > Stomach > Rumen...
AATCTTTCCACACTTTTGCTGATTTATATCTATCCACGGAACCTGCGGGTACATGTAACGTAGCGTATTCGATATGTGAATTTTGGAAAAGGTTTTCATCAAGAAAAAATGACGTGACTAATGAAGAATGAAGTGGTATAACTGAATAGAAATATACATCTATAAGGTTTTCACAATCACCAAAAGCAAGTGAATATAATTTTTCTATACCTTTATTAAGGAACAATGTTGTTAGGTTTGAGCAATACCTAAAAGCTGCTACACCAATGGACTTCACATTATTGGGTATTGTTACGGAAGCTAGACCTGTACAATTTTGGAATGCATCATCTCCGATAGAAGTTACATTGTTGGGGATGGATAGGGAAGTTAATCCCGTACAACCACGGAAGGACGCATCAAGACATTTTGCCATAAAATGGTGGAAAAAATGGTTAAGAACAAAGTTATATTGGTTCACCCCAAGTTTTGAATAACGACTATCAGATGAGATAATATTGAACACATTAAGTTCATCGTCTTTCACTGACAAAAACACCTGTGTTTTGTAAAGACTTTCTAGCTCTGTTTTAAACACAGCATAATCAGTTCCTCTACAAATAGAGTCTTTTTTACAGGATTCGTTCGTCCTTTCTGACGCTTCTAAATCAAAATAAAAATCTTCACCTGCCAGACTCTTCATTTTCTCAACAAGAGTAGTCAATGACGTGTTGTCGCTACGAATAACAATTCTATTATATATTTTCATAAATCAAATAGATATGATGATTACACATTTCGAGCATTTCTTTCTGTCTTCTTAATGTATGATTGTATAGATTTTATATCCTATTAATGTAAAAGGAGCTGGAGGGCTTATCAGTGATAGCGCCCTCCAATAAGAAGCTCCAGTAGCATCACAATAAAGAATGATATTCGTTAATCTTATACGACGCTATTCGAAACTACACAAGATGCATAGTGAACGATGCCAAGCCTGCCAATGTGGAAATGGGAGTAAAGGGAATAAGCCCTGCTACATCAAACAGTACTGAAATAATATCAGTTGTCTTCACGTTATGGCTCCTAATGGAGCTAATTAACTATTTCATGTCTTTTCTTGTGGCTGCAAGGCTTGCAAGAGTATATCCACATAACCCCAGTACATCCATGCACATTGCAATGCCACAATCCACCTTCTGCTTTTCAGCAGCGTTTAGTAGAGCCTCTCTATCCAGAGGCCCAGACTAAACATTATTAATACTTTTTTTCTTCATGATAAATGAATTAAAATTTTATAATATTAATCTATTAGGTCATCTTAGATGACTCCTCTATTCTTTTTGTGGCAAAATTGATGCCAAATGACGCGAAGGTAGCAAGAACAGACAAATTGGCGGTTCTGTTTGTATATACTCTTAGGAAAAGGATGAAATTACACATCTGATATTTACAATGAGAGCCGAGGCAGCCTCGGCTCCCGAAGTTAATAGAATTTTAGAACGTGTAGCCGTTCGCGCTGTCCCAATCGGGATCGGCGGTGAGGCGGAAGGTTCCATCGGAGGTCTGGCCGCTGCCGCCGCTACCGAAAAAACTGCCGGTATAGCGGGTAATTTGGTTGCCGGTGACGGGGACGTTCTCAAAGATGCGCTCCTTCACGGTGTTGTCGTTGGCATCGAGGGCGGTGACGGTGAGTTTCGTCAGCACGTCCTCTTCGGTGTGCGGCAGGGTAAAGATGTCGAAGGTGGTCACACCGTCGGTCACAGCGCGGATTTCGGTCTGCTTGGAATTGACGCAGCCGTAGCCGTCCTTCGGGCTGAAGGTGGAGCTGCCGCCCGTGTAGTAGAACTTGAACTTTGTCACTGTGGACGGGATGTCCTCGTCGGTTAGCACCAAGCGGAACATGGCGACAGCACGTGTCAGCGTCAAGTCGTAGGACTGCACTTCTGATGTCACAACCAGGTCGCCATAATAATAAAAGGTATCGGTCACTTTGTTATTGGGGAACGTCACCTTTTCCGTCGAGGTAATCGTGGCAGAGCCTTCACCATTGTGGGCGATGACCACAAGTTGGTATGTCCCGGCAGCGAGTGTCAGGGCGACGGTGCCGTAGCTGGCATCTCCTTCTTTCTGCGCTACCGTTTTGACTTTAGTGCCGTCAGCGTCGAAGATGGCTACATTCAGGCGACTGCACAATTCCGTGATGTCGGTGGCAGCACGGGTTCCAAACGATTCCTGCTCATACTGCGTCATGTGTAGGATGACGTTTGCCTCCTTCATAGATACAATGTCCTCGTCGAAGACAGGCTTTCGCACGCTGCTACCAGCAGGGCGAGAGCGATTAACAAGTACTTCTTCATGATGGCTCAGTCTTTAGTGATTGAAACAGTGGCAACGGGACGAATGCGGGCTGTAGCACCGAAGTTGTCGAAACCATCGGCAGTAGTCTGGGAGAGAATGCGATAGAGAACGGTGCCGCCTGCATCGTAGAGATATTTGCCGCTGGCGCTTACGTCGGATCCAAAAGCCTCGTTGATAGCATCAAGTGAGGCGTAGATTGAATTAAGTTCGTTGTAGGTGGGCAAACGCCAATCGCTGATGCCATCCACGTCCGCCTCGGCCAATTTCTCGTCAATGAGGGCTTCGAGGACTTCGGGATGACCTATGAAACTGGCATCGTTGTAAGCCTTGCCTATCGTTGTTTCGTTAGGTGAAAGCAACGTCAACTCAGCCGACTGACCATCATCGGCTACAATGGACTTCAGCACGTAGCAGCCTTGATAGAAGGAGCCTACAGCGGGGAAGTCTTCTGCATTGCCTGGAGTGTCGTTATTCCCATTATCACCGCCATTGCCATCATCAGCCGCACTGCTGCCGTTCTCGTCGAACTCGAAGCTGATAGTCCTTTCCCCCAGCCACGTTGATCCCGTGATGGTTCCAGTCAGGTTGACACCAACGGCCTCGGTGTAGGTGCCGTCGATATTGATCTTATATCCCGCCTCCAACTGGTCGTTGCACGAATAGGTATAGGTCTTTGTTGTGCCGCCGATGGTGATGTTCACACTGACGCTGGCGGGCTGGCTACTCGGTGGCAGCAGATATGCCTCAGTCGTGTTCTGCCACGTCCGCCCGTCGCTCTGCTTTTCAAGAACGATAGTGGCCGCGCCGCTTGTGCCGCTGTAAGTGCCGCCAATACAAAGCGACTGCCAGAGCGGAGCAATCGTAACGCTCACCGCTGTTGCCGTCGTAGGAATCTTCTTGATAGTCACGTTCTGAATGAGCATTGTCTTCCTCGTCATACCCAGCGTGACGGTGTTCGTGCCGCCATCTACGAGTGTCGCCGTGGCCAATGCCGCCATCAAGTCACTGTGCTCATGCCCCTCACGAAGCGCAATCGCTGAACTTGTCAAAGCATCCGAAGCATCTGGCAGAACATAATTGTCATCCGAAGCACCTCCAATGGCATACACAGAGTACGTCCCTTCCACAAGCGGAATGTTCAGCACCTGTCCCTCGTCGCCGATGGTCTGCACAGCCCTGCATTCATCACCTTGGAAGACATACACCGTCACGGGATAACTCACTGTTGCCCCATCACCCGATGCACCTCCACGAGTCCTCACTTGCAGCAAGGAATTCTTCACTTGCCCGTCCCCGACATCCTCAATGTCTTCCACGAGCCCTTTCTCACACGCCGTCAGCCCCAGCACAGCCAGAGCCGACGCAAACAATGATAAATTCTTCATTGTGATAATTGATTTGATGGTTATTTGGGACTATTCCCATCAAAAAGGCACAAAGGTACAACTGACAAGCCTAAAGCTCATCGAAAAACCTAGAAACTGCACTTCGGGGGAGCAACTCTAAAACTAGTTTAAGAAATAACTGCAAAAAAGACGTGAAATTGAGCCGTAAATCAGCATTTACCAGCTAAAAAACCTATAATTTCGAAAATATTGTGTACCTTTGCGCCTACAAAATAAAAAAGCCAAGTTTCTATGAGGCGCCTCCCCGTTTGCTTGTCGCGAATAACAGTGGGGAGGTTTTCTTTTATTTCATAGGAACACCCCATGAGGATACGACCCATTATAAAACTATTCAAGGGAATCCATCAAAAAAGACGCACAACCTTTGGCTGCGCGTCTTCTTTTTGATTATCGCTTATGCACTACAGTACTGGGCACAATTCATAAGGATTGGCCACCGTTCGCCGTCCGAACCTCTGTAGTAGCGTAACAATGTTTTCTTGTGGTTTGTCTTTCTCTATTTGAAGCTGAGCATTACTTGGTATGCGCGATGCAAAGAATGGCCACAGCTCACGGGCAGAATACTCTTTATCCTTTGAAGGAAAGTTTGCCAGTGGCAAAACGCGATTCTGAATCTTGAATTCATCACTGTAGCTGAAGTGCCACATTCCGTCAGAATAGAGAAGTGTGCCCACAAGCAACTTGCCCAGATTGATGTTAAACGTAGCATCGTTGTCTGCGGCTAATACTACATCATTCTGGCTCTCCGACCAGAACAGACGTGCAAATACTTTCTGAAACTTAGTCATAATAACTTTCTCAATTCGTTAAAACGGTACTCTAAACATTTACATATCAGCGTGACTCTATTCACGCTCATCAGAAGTTGGAAGTTTTGTCTCACTTCCGTAATCATACGTTCCAATACGGTAGGGTCTAGTAGTTCTCTTACTTCTTCCTTCGTGATATGGAACTCATTCGTATAGATTTGCTCGAACAGTTGGAAGTGATTCGGATTCTTCTCTCCTTCCCATCCAATCTTGGGGCGTGAGTCCTTGCAGTATTTTCGAATATGGCTATCAACCGTCTTGTTCACCTCCACTATATCCGTCACCTTGTTTTCCGAATAGTTCCAGAACAGCCCTCGTGCCGTATCATAGACTGGGGAGAAGAAAGGCTGAAAGCGACTCTCTACCGATCTTATGACACCCCAGTTGAAGAAGTGTCTGTCATTGTTGCCTACCAGTGCATCGAAGATAACCAGTCTTATCAATTCATGAAGAATCTCATCCTTTTGGTAGAGAAACAGGCTGGCAACGGCATCCTCAATCACCTGCAATGTGAACAGGTCTCTTGTCATTTTCTGCTCGTCCACTTCCTCCACATAGCGTGTCGATTCATTCAGATAGCCAGCCAAAATGTCTGCACCGTGAACCAGTTCTTCTTGTGTTGGATGCAGGAAATACCGACTGAGAAACCTCAACTGACCGCCAATCATGGCAACCTGTGAATCAGCCATTGCCAAGCCGAATATCACACCCAGCCTGTTCATCAACAATTCAGTTATCGATTCCGTCGGATACCACTTATGTCCCGTCTTGGCAATATAGCGAATCCAGTTCTTTCGATTAGACTTGTGTTTATGATCAAGCAGTTGGTAGTTATAAATACCAATAAACTTCTTGGGTGCATCGCCATCCACCGATACCGTATTGTCCACAAAATAGTTGCTCCGCTTGATAACAGGAACATTACGCACATCTAACCGATGCGCGTCCGTGTAATTCTCTATTTTATGAACCGGAATTTTCATTCTTAACACCTTATCTGGGTGCAAAGGTAGTCAAAATCCGTGAAAAACGCTTAAGTTGATAGCCTAAAAATGTGAAAACGGATCCATACATGCGTCTTTTCAGCTTATTTTTTGTATTTTTGCACTCACAAAAGGGAATTTTCATTATGACCCACCAACAGAACAAGCACTTCAACACTTACAAGGAGGGGCTGGACCTGGAGTTCCTGCGGGAGTACTGCATGGAGCATGGGGAACGGCGAACGTTCGAGCGGGGCGAGACGCTGGAGGAGGCGGGCGAGCCGGCACAGTGGGTGGCGTTCGTGGAGCGGGGCTGCTTCAAGTACATGGTGCACAACGACGAGGAGGGCAAGGACTACTGCACGGGCTTCGCCTTCGAGGGCGAGTTCGTGGCCGACTTCCCCTATTGCCTCGACGGCGACGTGTCGGAGGTGAGCATTGAGGCGGACATGCCCTGCGAGGTGCGCATCATCAGCGGACGCGAGCTGCAAGCGCTGTTCGACAGCGACCCGAAAATGATGCTCCACAACGTGCGGATACTGAAGAACCTGTTCAAGATGGTCTATGGGCGCGACCTCGACCACTACCGCTACACTGCCCGCAGTCGCTATCGTCGGCTCATCGACCGCTGTCCGCAGGTGGTGCAGATGCTCTCGCTGAAGGACATCGCCTCGTTCCTCAACATCACGCCCAGCTATCTGAGCACACTCCGCAAGGAAATGACGTACGAAACGTGAGCAGAGGGCAAGCGTGCTTGCACTATGCCTCGTAAGAAGGAATAAGACGCAGTCAACTCACCTTCAGCAAAGAGAAATAACACACGTTTTTGGCTCAAATCATTGCGGTTTGAGCCATTTTTTTCAGATTTTCTTTAACTAGTTAAAGAGTTGCACCCTCGGCGACCCGTTTTCGGGCTTCGCCGAGTCGTTTTTTACGCCTTTTTTTGTTATTTTGCAGTCCGAAAGCGGCAAGTTGATACACCACACACGCCAGTTTCTATGATTGGTGCCTCCCCGTTTGTTTCGCTGCAGCGGGCACGCGCTCAGACGGCCTCTCCGCACCGATAAGTAGCACCTCTATGCCCTCAGCGGCCCTACTTACAGGGCAGGAGAGCGCCGCTAGACACCCAGCGTCACTTCTGACAGGACAGGAGCCATGCGCTGAACGCCCAGCGGACGAACAGACAGGACACTATAACATCAAAATACAGAAAGCATGAAGAAAAAAAACATCATCACCCTCATCCTCGCCCTCGCCGCCGTATGTGGCACTTGGGCGCAAGAGACCTTCACGCTGAGAGGCAAGGTCTATGACTTCAAGACAAGGACGGAGCTGCCAGGTGCCACCGTGCAACTGATGCGTACAGACAGCACCGTAGTTACTACCACAACAGCCATTGAGCACTGGCAGGACGGCGACCGCAAGGGCGAAACTTCCGACTTCATGCTCACCGTGCCCAAGAAAGAGGCTACCTATATAATAAGGTGCAGTTTCCTCGGCTACAAGTCCACCGACATGACCGTGACGCTGGGCAACCTGAAGAAGCGCGAATTTATGCGCGAACTGCCGCCCATACTGATGCGCGAGGACTCGAAACTGCTGAACGAGGTGACCGTCTCGGCCACGAAAGTGCAGTTCTATTATCGTGGCGACACCGTGGTCTATAATGCCGACGCTTTCGTATTGGCTGAAGGGTCTATGCTCGATGCGCTGGTGCGACAGCTGCCTGGTGTGGAAATCCGTCCGAACGGTGACATCTACCACGACGGGCGGCTGGTGAAGAACCTGATGCTGAACGGCAAGGACTTCTTCCGCAGCAACAAGAAAGTGATGCTCGACAACCTGCCCACTTACATGGTGAAGCAGATAGAGGTTTACGACAAGGTGGGCAAGCGCAGCGAGTTCCTTGGCGTGGAAATGCCAGGCGACAAGGAATACGTGATGGACGTGAAGCTGAAGAAAGAATACTCCATCGGCTGGATTGCCAATGTCGAGGCAGGAGCGGGCTTGGCCGAAAGCAGTTACAAGGGCGACGATCCCTATCTGGCGCGTCTGTTCGCCATGCGCTTCACCGACCACTCGCGTCTGGCTTTCTATGCCAACGTAAACGACCTGAACGACGAGCGCAAACCCGGCGAGGAAGACGGTTGGACTCCCGAACAGATGAAGACGGGAATGCTGACACAGCAGTTGGCGGGACTGGACTACAACGTGGACTCCCGTAGCCAGAAATGGGAGGTGAAGGGCGAGGCCAACTTCTCGCACAGCATACTGCGTGGCGAGCAGACCACCGACCGCACGAACTTCCTCACGTCGGGTGACACCTACGAGCGCATACAGAACGACAGCCGCGACAAGAACCTCACGCTATCGACCAACCACACGCTCGACTACACCTTCAAGATGTTTACGCTCAACATACGCCCCAGCCTGAGTTACCACCACTTCAACCTGACCAGCGGTACGGAGAGCGAAGCTTGGGGCGACACGCTGCTCAACCGCTACTTCACCCACGGCCTCACTCGCGGCCACGACTGGCAGGCGACCATTGCTGCCAGTTCTGTGATAAAGTTCAAGGGTAACACCGTCGATAATTTGGAAGTGGGAGCCAACGCCAGCTACGGCAGCCGCAAGGACGATACCTTCAACCGCTACGACCTCTTCCTCGGTAGCTCACGGACTGCCTCGCAGCACGCTGACCAGTACTTCCGCAACCACCCCGACCACAGCTACAGCGCGGAAGGCTATGCCACCTACGGAAGACGACTCAGCAAACTCTTCTATTTCAGCCTGCGCTACGGGGTGAAGCACGCCGAAGCGGAGCGCGACAGCCGTCTCTTCCGCCTCGACCAGTTGGTCGACTACGAACAGGGCGACCTCGGCATCCTCCCCTCCGTGGCCTATGACGCTGCCACCGACTGGAACAATAGCTACGAAAGCAGTCACGGCGAAACCACACACACCGCCACGCCATACCTGAGCTTCCGCAAGAAGAACGACAAGGGTTCGTGGTACGGCTCGCTCAACCTGCCGCTGACCCTGAAACACGAGCGGCTCGACTATCTGCGCGGAGCCATCGACACTACCATTACCCGAAACACATTCCTCGTGGGACTCTACAATACGTTCATGACCTGGACCAGCAAAGACCAGCGCACACGCATCGGCCTGTGGTACACCATCAACTCGCGCACTCCCGACCTGCTCAACATGGTAAATATGCGCGACGACACCGACCCGCTGAATATCCGCGAAGGCAATGCCGGACTGCGCAACAGCTACCAGCACCAGTGGCGCTTCACCTATCTCGTCAATCGCAAGGTCTATCAGCGTCTCGGCCTGGAGTACTCATTTACCGACGATGCCCTTGCCATAGGTTACAGCTACGACACCGCTACGGGCATCCGCACCCGCAAGGCATACAACGTGGATGGTAACTGGAACGCTGGAGCCACCTACGACATCGCGTTCCCCCTCGACAAGCAGAAGCGTCTGCGCCTCACCTCCATCACGGGAGCCAACCACCGCCAGAGCGCAGACCTCGTCGGCGTAAACACGGGTGACGTAGTCCGTAGTACCGTCAAGACCGAAGGCTTAGACCAGATGCTGAAACTCGACTACCGCATAGGCCAGCACGCCATCAGCGCGAAGTTCGACGGTGGATGGCGCTATGTGAACAGCCGCCGCGACGACTTTACCAACCTCAACATCTGGAACTACGACTACGGCCTCACCGCCACCTTCCAACTGCCCCTCCATTTCCAACTCTCCACCGACCTCACCATGTTCTCGCGCCGGGGCTATCACGACTCCGCACTCAACGCCGATGACCTCGTATGGAACGCCCGCCTGTCGTACACCGCAATGAAGGGCAACCTCATCTTCATGCTCGATGGCTTCGACATCCTCGGCCAGCTATCCAACGTCACCTACACCCTCAACGGTCAAGGCCGCACCGAAATCCGCCGCAACGTACTCCCGCAGTACGCCCTCTTCCATGTGCAATACCGTTTGAACAAGCAGCCGAAGAAGAAGTAATTTTATAAAAACAACAATGAGTAAGTTTTTGGTGACCATGATAGCCCTCGCGCTGACGATAGGAGCGCAGGCACAACAGTATGACGGCATCAACACCTACACTTACGACTACGGTCTCAGCGGCCGCACTACGATGCTCCGCGCCACGTTCAAACTATGAACATAACTTGATTTCAATAAAGCAGTAAAGTTCTTGGACAATCCAAGCGGCAAAGCCGAGCGAGTAAAGAAGATTAGTTAAACAAAGTAATTTTTGTTCAAAGACCTATAGGCACTAAGCCCCCACTGCGTCGTGACGATGCGGTGGGGCTTTGTCGCGAAGAATGCCAAGATGTCTTGGAACAAAAGATAACTGGAAAGGTTTATACCAAGAGCATGTCGCAACAGACTTCTTATACATATTATGCTTGCTGCGCAAAAATGCGAACAGTAACCATTGATATTTGCTGCGTAATGTTGAGCTATCCATACTCCGCAGAAGTTCGTCAGTTGGCGATTGTGGTGGGTGGATTAGGATGCACCTCATTTCGTTTGGGGTAATAAAACGGAGCGAACTCCGGCGCATCTGAATGGCACTCTCAGACGGCTTGCGGCGAAGGAACTTTTTCAAAAGTTCTAAGCCTAATTAGCGTTAACTGTTATTAACACGATTTGGAAGGACACCTTCTGCTGCGCGGAGCAAGCTCGATTGAAGTAAAGAAAAGTCGTTGTTATGGCATCATGCCGTCAGATTTCATTCCTTAGGATGACAGTCGCTCGAAGAATTTTCAAAGTCACTACAAACCTCATTGCTTGCAATTTTATCTGGTCAGTCTCCCAAGCCTCGAATGAAGGCAGGGGTATTAGGCTTTTACCACATAGAATTATATAAAAGCATTGATTATAAGATAAATACATATATATTATAATTAATTGGGTAACAAAATAGTAACATTTCTGAAAACGATTTTAGATAATGCACCATATTGGTGATTGTGGGATGAATATAGTGAATTGCTTACACGCTTCGATATTCAAACTTGGTACTTAAATTGAAGATAAGGTTTGCGCCAAGTCATTGTCTTGATTTTAGTTGTGGCTTTCAATCTCACAAATATTGGTGTCAATTTTGTGATTTTTAGCCTCAATTGAACTAAAAAGCAAAGAAAATTGCCGCATTTTGTCATATTTTTGTTTATTCTTGCACGTTTTACATGAAAAATTAGTATTTTTGCTGCATTAAAATTTCGTATAATGGCAAATAAAGACCTCAACAGATTGAAAGTGGTGCTAGTGGAACAGCATAAAACAGCAAAATGGCTAGCAGAGCAAATGGAAAAAGACCCTGCAACTATTAGCAAATGGTGTACCAACAAAGCACAGCCTTCATTAGAGACAATCAAAAAGATTGCAGAAATCCTACAGGTTAAAATGAGCGACCTTGTAAGCAATGAACAACCTTTATAATTGAAGCAAATGACTGAAAAGATAAATATTCGCAAACTGGAAGCTGACCTTTGGGAGTCGGCAGACTTGCTTCGTGCAGGGAGTAAACTGACATCGAGCCAATACTGTATGCCGGTATTGGCATTACTGTTTCTAAGATACGCCTATAGTCGCTTCAAGATGGTTGAAGCAGAATTGCTGAAGAATCGTCCAAGCCGTGGTGGTCGCGTAATGCCTGTTGAACCAAGTGACTTTGCTGCTAAAAGTGCGCTCTACCTTCCTCGTGAGGCTCAGTTTGACTATCTGGTAAATCTGTCGGATGACCAACCTTTGGGCGAAGCTGTCAATCGCGCTATGACTCTGGTCGAAGAACAAAGCGAACAGTTGACAGGTATTCTGCCTAAATCATACACTATGTTCAGCGATGAACTGTTGCGTGAACTCCTTCGTATCTTTAATAACAAGACACTTGACGAAATCGGTGGCGATGTTATAGGACGTATTTATGAGTACTTCCTCAGCAAGTTTGCTAAGGCTGTAGCATCAGACGATGGTGTGTTCTTCACTCCTAAGTCTTTGGTAAAGATGCTCGTAAATGTACTGGAGCCAGAACAGGGCGTAATGCTTGATCCTGCTTGTGGTTCGGGAGGTATGTTCGTTCAAACTGGCGACTTTGTGAATGCTGGTGGTATGAATGCCAATACACAGATGACCTTCTACGGTCAGGAAAAGGTGGAATACAATGCCCAACTCTGTCTGATGAACATGGCAGTACACGGTTTGAATGGCAGGATTGTCTCTGGTGATGAGGCTAACTCCTTCTATCATGATGCACACAACCTTGCAGGAAAGTGTGACTACGTGATGGCGAATCCTCCATTCAATGTTGATAAAGTAAAGTCGGAATCAGCATCTGCTGCTGGTCGTCTGCCATTCGGCTTGCCTGGTGTTAATGCTAAGACAAAAGAGATTGGTAATGCCAACTATCTCTGGATTTCATATTTCTATGCCTACCTCAACGACCATGGTCGTGCAGGATTCGTGATGGCATCATCGGCAACAGATAGTGCCAACAAGGATCGTGACATCCGTGAAAAACTTGTTTTAACAGGCGATGTGGATGTTATGGTAAGTGTGGGCAACAACTTTTTCTATACCCTCTCGCTCCCTTGCTCGCTGTGGTTCTTTGACAAGGCAAAGCGTTTAGAGAATAAGAATCGTGTACTTTTCATCGATGCCCGCAACTATTATACCGTTGTTGACCGTACTCTTAATGAATGGTCAGAATGGCAATTGAAAAACTTGCAAGCTATTGTACACCTCTATCGTGGAGAGCAGGACAAGTATAAGTCGCTTATCAATGAGTATTGGAATGCACTTAGCAAACATGCCGAAAGACATGACTCTTATTCTTGGCAAGATCGTGACATGACTTTCGAGGAAGCCCTCGGTGTGCTCAACTCCGAGGAGGCGATGTACAAAAAGTATATCAAAGACCAGCAAACAGCCCTCAAAAAGACAAAAGGGAAAAAGGAGAAGGATGAACTGAAGGCTGTCATTGCCTCCAATGAGGCTGAACTTGCTGTTACTCTTGAAGCCAAGGATATGGTAAACGAAGCCATTTGGCTCACTTCAAAGTTCGGTCTTGAAGGCGAATATCAGGATGTGCTTGGTCTTTGCAAAATTGCAACCATCGATGAAATCAGTGAGAAGAACTACAGTCTTACCCCCGGTGCATACGTGGGTGTTGCTGAAGTCGAGGACGATGGCGTTGACTTCCATGAGCGTATGAATGAAATCCATACAGAACTCGCCTCACTCAACAAAGAAGCCAACTTGCTAATGAGCGAGATCATGAAGGAATGGGAAACTCTTGACACGAAGTAAATCATGGCAAACGAGATAAAACCAATAGTGTCAACCGATATTTCAGCAATGGGTGCAGTAGTTGGAAATTTGATGACTGACCTCCGTCAAATCATTGACGAAGCGCGAATCCATGTGGCATCTACAGCCAACTATGAGCTTACCATGATGTACTGGCATATTGGCGAGCGAATTAACCGCGACGTGCTTGGAAATGAACGAGCTGATTATGGAAAGCAGATAGTCGCGACAGTGTCACGACAATTACAGAATATCTACGGACACAAAGGCTTTGATGTGAAAAGCTTGTATCGTCACATGCAGTTCGCAACCCTTTTTCCTGATTCTCAGATTGTCTCGACAGCGTCGCGACAATTATCATGGTCGCATTTTGTGGAGCTACTGCCATTGAAAGATGAACTGCAACGTGATTATTATTTCACGCTGGCATCAGCCAATAGATGGAGCGTTCGTCAACTTCGCAAAGAAATTGATGGAATGCTATACGAGCGTACTGCATTATCTTCAAAGCCTGAGGAAGTTGTAAAACAGGAACTTGCCAATGTCAGAGATAATAAAGTTGTTTCTCCTGATGTAGTGTTCAAAAGCCCTTATTTTCTTGAATTTACTGGATTAAAAGGCTTGTATAGCGAGAAGGACTTGGAAGACAGTCTTGTCGCACATCTGGAACAGTTCATTCTTGAACTTGGAAATGGATTCTGCTTTGCTGAGCGTCAAAAGCGAATGATTATTGATGGAGAGGATTTCTATCTTGACCTGCTATTCTACCACCGCAAACTACATCGCCTTATTGCCATTGATTTGAAACTCGGTCGTTTCAAAGCTCAATACAAAGGTCAGATGGAGCTGTATCTACGTTGGCTTGAACAGAATGAAATGGAGCCGGGGGAAGAAACTCCACTTGGTCTTTTACTCTGTACAGAAGGTAGTGAGGAACAGATTGAACTTCTCCAACTCGACAAATCGGGAATAAAGGTCGCTCAATATATGACAGAACTGCCTCCGCGCGACCTTCTCATGCAACAGATACAGAAGTCCCTTGAAGTTGCAAAAGCTAAATGGGGAAATGGAAGAAAGGAGGATGAGGTATGAGTGAGTGGAAGAAAGTGAAGTTAGAGGAACTTTATGAAGTTCACAATGGTTTATCCAAGGGAAGGCAGTTCTTTGGTACAGGTTTTCCATTCCTTACTTTTTCCAACGTGTTTAACAATTGGTTCTTGCCTAAGCAGTTAGAATCTCTTGTACAAACGACGGATAAAGAACGTGAATCATGTTCGATAAAAGCAGGTGATGTCTTCATTACTCGTACAAGCGAAACAATGGATGAACTTGGAATGAGTTCTGTTGCACTGAGAGATTATCCAAACGCGACATATAATGGTTTCACCAAAAGACTTCGTCCAATAACAGATAGGGTTAACCCACGCTACATTGGTTACTATTTACGTACACCTAAGTTTCGTGGTCAGTTCATGGCATTCTCAAGCATGACAACCAGAGCAAGTCTTGCAAATAACGATTTGCTTAACATGGAGGTGGAATTACCACCAATGGAAATCCAGCACCGCATCGCCTCTATCCTCTCTCGCTACGACTCATTGATAGAGAACTATCAGAAGCAGATAAAGCTATTGGAGGAAGCAGCTCAGCGGCTCTATAAGGAATGGTTTGTTGACCTCCACTTTCCCGGACACGAAAACACAAAAATCGTCGATGGTGTGCCAGAAGGATGGGAGAAGAAAAGGCTAGTTGACATGGTCGATGTGCAATATGGATATGCTTTTGATGGCAAACTGTTCAATAGCAATGGCGAAGGTGTGCCCATTTTACGAATAAGGAACATCCCTGATGGAATCACCTCTGATTATACAACAGAAGAAGCGCCCAAAAGCTATATAGTCCATAATGGTGATATCGTAGTTGGTATGGATGGAATATTTCATATTAATAGTTGGAGTGGTGGCAATGCATACCTTGTGCAACGAGCCTGCTCTTTCAGGCCAAAAACAGAAGATGTGAAAGGATTTATATTCCAAGCAATACAAGAACCAATAAAGTTTTTTGAACAAACACTTGTTGGTGCTACTGTAGCTCATCTTGGAAAAAAGCATATTGACTCAATCGAATTCTGTGTTTCCAAGAACTTTGAGTTATATCAACCATTTTCAAAGTTCTATAACCAGAGGCAAGGGTTATTATCCCAAATCCGCCTCCTCACCGAAGTTCGTGACCGTTTGCTTCCGAAGCTGATGAGTGGAGAAATAAATGTAGAATCACAAACGAAATCATGTTAATACGATGTATAAAGATAAACCTATAGATCACTACTGTCCAAAGAAAAATTCTTAAACATGATTTAAATTAAATACTTTCAATGAGTTACGCGAATAATGTTTTTTCGGGATTTGATTTTGTACTTTTGCAATTCATATTGCAAGAGGCAAAAA
>Ga0247611_10006266_pt1 | contig 15335 bp, 9 predicted proteins | sample 177DNAGHGhighgp2_FD_192422 | JGI IMG/M metagenome (GOLD analysis project Ga0247611, IMG submission 192422) | Sheep rumen microbial communities from Palmerston North, Manawatu-Wanganui, New Zealand - 1770 DNA GHGhigh gp2 | ecosystem: Host-associated > Mammals > Digestive system > Stomach > Rumen ...
TCACAGCCAGGATGATGGGAAAGGCTACGTATTCAATTGCCGTACGAAGGAGAAAACTGTGAAACAGATTAAGTGGATTGCTGAGCCTCAGGGAACGGACTCCCTTGTGTGTTACTGTGTCGGTGACAGGCGAGGATACTTCAATGGGAAGACCGGACTTGTGGCGATAGAACCAAAATACAGTCACGCCTGGGTGTTCTCAGAGGGACTGGCCTGCGTGGTAGAAGACGATTTATTGAAATTTATCAATGCTTCAGGCAAGACTGTTATCAATAAGAAGATGCGCTATGTTTACAGTCCCGTGGGTCATGTGTTCTATAACGGCTATTGTGTATTGGTAACCGGTGACGACGAACCGAAGTATGGCCTGATAGACAAGGCGGGAAAAATCGTTTTGCCGCAGCAATATGATGTAATACTTCCGTACCCCGGAGACAGTCTGTGGTGTGTGAAGAAGGATGGTGAAACGGCAGTGCTGGACGCGAACCTGAATACTGTAGTGCCCAGTATGAAGGCAGATATGGATGTCGACTATGGTGTTATCAAGGTGGTTATGAGCGACCATACGATAAGACAATATGACCTGAAGGGAACACTTGTTATGGACTTCTGTATCTCCGATGTACGTATGCTGGAATACGAAAAGGATGAAATCGTACAGTGGCGGGATATAAGAAAGGATGTCAATGACAACGACATTGAGGATGATGACGTCGTTGAGGTGATCGAGAACGAGTATCATCCGAAAGCAACGGCACGGCTGAGAGCATATGTGGCAGGAGATGGTTACGAGGGACTGATGACTGCAGAAGGACATGTAGTGACAATGCCGCTGTATAATGATATTGAGGCGATAGGCCCGGATATTTATCTCTGTACAGCAGAGAACAATTGCAAGATTGTAGTCAACGGAAAAGGAGAGAGGGTTAAGTGATAATGTAAAATCCCTTGGCAAACCTGCCAAGGGATTTTCCTTTTGGTAACCCGCTCGGGGTTCGAACCCGAGACCCCATCATTAAAAGTGATGTGCTCTACCAACTGAGCTAGCGAGTCAACCTCAAAACAACTAATGTTTTTGCATTAGCGGGCGCAAAGGTACGAAAAAAAGTTCAAAGTTTAGTGTTTAAAGTTTAAAGTTTTTTGCTAAAGAGAACTTTTTGTCGCTTTTTTAGAGAATTGTGCAACCGGAACAGGGCTTAAGCTGCTTGAAGAAGTCGTTGCCCTTGTCGTCTACGAGGATGAATGCGGGGAAGTCTTCAACCTTGATTTTCCAGATGGCTTCCATACCCAGTTCGGGATATTCCACACACTCGATACTCTTGATGCTCGACTGGGAAAGTACGGCAGCGACACCGCCGATGGTGCCCAGATAGAAACCTCCGTGCTTCTGGCAGGCATCTGTCACCTGCTGGGTGCGGTTGCCCTTGGCAATCATCACAAGAGAAGCACCGTTCTGCATGAACTCGTCAACGTAGGGGTCCATACGGTTGGCTGTGGTGGGACCCATGGAACCGCAGGGATAGCCCTCGGGAGTCTTGGCAGGTCCGGCATAGAGCACGGGGTAGTCCTTGAAATACTGGGGCAGACCCTCACCGGCATCCAAACGCGCTTTGAGTTTGGCATGGGCAATGTCGCGGGCCACAATGATGGTACCTTTAAGGTTCACGCGCGTGGAGACGGGGTACTTGGTGAGCTCCTTGCGTACGGCATCAATACCTTTGTCGAGGTCTATCTCGATACCCTTGCCGCCTTCACCCGGTTTGCGCAGCGATTCGGGGATGAGTTCGGAGGGATTGGTGTCCATCTTCTCCAGCCAGATGCCGTCGCGGTTGATCTTGGCCTTGATATTGCGGTCGGCAGAGCAGGAAACACCCATACCGATGGGGCAGCTGGCACCGTGACGGGGCAGACGGATGACACGGATGTCGTGAGCCAGATACTTGCCTCCGAACTGTGCTCCAAGACCAATCTTATAGGCCTCCTTGAGCAGTTTCTGCTCGAGGTCGATGTCGCGGAAGGCGCGACCAGTCTCGTCGCCTGTGGTGGGGAGGTCGTCATAGTATTTGATGGAGGCGAGCTTCACCGTGAGGAGATTCTTTTCAGCTGATGTACCACCGATGACGAAGGCGATGTGGTAGGGGGGACAGGCAGCGGTGCCCAGATGCTTCATCTCCTCAACGAGGAAGGGAAGCAGAGTGCCCTCGTTCTGAATGGTGGCCTTGGTCATGGGGTAGAAATATGTTTTGTTGGCAGAACCGCCGCCCTTTGCCACCATGACGAAGCGGTATTCAGCACCTTCAGTAGCCTCAATGTCAATCTGGGCGGGTAGGTTGCACTTGGTGTTCACCTCATCGTACATATTGAGGGGAGCGTTCTGGGAGTAGCGCAGGTTGTCCTCGGTGTAGGTGTTGTACACGCCGCGTGAGAGAGCCTCCTCGTCCTCGAAACCGGTCCACACCTGCTGACCCTTCTCACCGTGGATGATAGCGGTGCCGGTGTCCTGACAGAAGGGGAGGATGCCCTTGGCAGCCGTCTCCGCATTGCGCAGGAACTGGAGAGCTACGTACTTGTCGTTCTCCGAAGCTTCGGGGTCGGTGAGTATCTTTGCCACCTGCAGGTTGTGCTCGCGGCGCAGGGTGAACTCCACATCGTGGAAAGCCTGCTGGGCCAGGAGGGTGAGAGCCTCGGGAGACACCTTGACAATCTCCTTGCCCTCGAAACTGCTTACTGTGACGCCTTCTTTAGTGAGAAGACGATACTCGGTCTTGTCTTCGCCCTTCTGGAACATCGGGGCGTACTTGAAAGGAACGTTTGCCATAATTGATGTATGATGTTAGATGTTAGATGTAAGATGTAAGATGTCAGATGTGATTAATATAGGAAATCGTTGTAAGGGTATTTCTGTACGTGGAGCTGGCGCACCTTGTTGTAGAGCACCTGCTTGAGGGTGTCGATATTGGTTTTCTCGCGTGCGGAAATGAAAAGGCAGTCGCCGTAGGTGCGTGCCATCCAGGTGTGGATGAGGCGTGAGAGCGGTATGTTCTCGGGAGTCTCGGGCGTGAGGTCGTCCTCGTCCTTTTCCACCCAATGGTAGGCATCCGTCTTGTTGAAGATAATCATCGAGGGTTTCTCGGAGCAACCGAGGTCGGAGAGCGTCTTCTCCACTACCTCAATCTGATTCTCGAAGTCGGGATGCGAGATGTCCACGATGTGGAGCAGGAGGTCTGCCTCGCGCACTTCGTCAAGTGTGGATTTGAACGATTCCACCAAATCGTGGGGCAGTTTGCGTATGAATCCCACGGTGTCGGAGAGCAGGAACGGCAGATTGTCGATGATGACCTTGCGCACGGTGGTGTCGAGTGTTGCGAAGAGTTTGTTCTCGGCAAAGACCTCGCTCTTGGACAGCAGGTTCATCAGCGTGGATTTGCCCACGTTGGTATAACCCACGAGGGCCACGCGTATCATACGGCCGCGTCCCTGCCGCTGTGTGGTCTTCTGACGGTCGATATCAGCCAACCGCTGTTTGAGAAGCGCCATGCGGTTGAGGATGATGCGGCGGTCCATCTCGAGCTGTGTCTCACCGGGACCCCGCAGTCCCACGCTACCGCCCCGCTGCCGCTCGAGGTGAGTCCACAGACGCTGCAGACGTGGCAGCATGTAGCGGTACTGCGCCAGTTCGACCTGCGTCTTGGCATGAGCCGTCTGGGCCCTCATGGCAAATATGTCGAGGATGAGATTGGTGCGGTCGAGCACCTTCACACGGAGCTCCTTCTCAATGTTGCGGAGCTGCTTTGCGGAGAGTTCATCGTCGAAAATCACCATATCGACACAGCGCTCCGCCTCTTCCTCTGCCTCGATGTAACGGCGTATCTCCTGCAGTTTGCCTATACCCAGATAGGTGACTGAGGAAGGTCCGTTGAGACGCTGTGTGAAACGCTTCACGGCAACGGCACCTGCCGTTTCGGCAAGAAAGGCCAATTCATCAAGATATTCCTTTGTGTGGCGCTCATCCTGCTGGGGGGTGATGATGCCCACCAGAACGGCACGCTCGACACTCTCTTCGGTGACCTCGCGTGAGACCACCTGACTCATTCCGTCCTCAAAGGGTAAGGCACTTCGACTGGAGTTGTAACGACGCATATATATGTTTTATGCTGCAAAAATAGTGAAAAAGTTCAAAAATCGGGAGTGTTATGCTAAAAAAGTTGTTCTTATATCACTCTTATCATCAAAATGTCGTACTTTTGCATTTGGAAATGTTGTACCTCGTACCTACTCCGGTCGGAAATATGGAAGATATCACCATGAGGGCTCTCCGCATTTTGAGAGAGGCTGACCTCATTCTGGCGGAGGACACACGAACGAGTGGTAACCTGTTGCGTCACTTCGACATCCGCAAGCCGATGCTGTCCTACCACAAGTTCAATGAGCACAAGACGGTGGCTTCCGTCGTGGAGAGGCTCAAGGCGGGTGAGACCATAGCGGTGGTTTCCGATGCAGGTACTCCGGGTATTTCCGATCCTGGATTTCTTGTTGTCCGCGAGGCGGTGAAAGCAGGTGTTGAAGTGCAGACGCTGCCTGGAGCAACGGCTTTCGTTCCGGCATTGGTGTCAAGCGGACTGCCTTGCGACAGATTCTGCTTCGAGGGTTTCCTGCCCCAGAAGAAAGGACGCCAGACACGGCTGAATGCCCTGCGGGAAGAGACACGTACGATGATATTCTACGAAAGTCCCCACCGCGTGGTGAAGGCTCTGGAACAGATGAAGGAGGTGTTCGGAGAGGAGCGCAGATGCTCTGTGTGCCGCGAGATATCCAAGGTATATGAAGAGAGTGTAAGAGGCACCATAATCGAGGTGCTGGAACATTTTAAGGAAAACGAACCGAAAGGTGAATTTGTAATAGTAATAGAAGGAATATGAAGAAGTTTCTAGTGTTGGCAGGTTTTGCCATGGCGATGGCCTCTTGCGGCCATAAGGCAGGGACTGACTCTGCTCTGGAGATGCAGCGCGACTCGTTGCAGGCTATCATAGATTCGAAGGATGCAGAGCTGAACGATCTGATGACGACGTTCACAGAGATACAGGAGGGTGTGTCGCGTATATCGCAGGCAGAGGGCCGTGTCACAGTGGCTGACGGCGACGTGGAGGCTCCGGGCAATAAAGCCATCATACAGGAGAATATGCAGTATATCGAGGAGACGATGATACGTCAGAAGGAACTCATCGCCCAACTCAAGCAGAAACTGAATGCATCCACCGTGAATGTGGAGAAACTGCAGCAGGCCATCGCAGGACTGGAGAAGCAGGTGGAGGCGCAGGCTGCACGCATCCAGGAACTGGAGGCGCAGTTGGCAGAAAGGGACATACAGATAACCCATCAGGGTGAGCAGATAGTGGCACTCAACAGCAATGTGAGTGAACTTACGCTCCAAAACCGCAAGCAGGCAGCCACCATGGAGGAGCAGGAGAAGGATCTCAATGCTGCGTGGTTTGTGTTCGGGACGAAGACAGAACTCAGTGAGCAGAAGATACTCAATAAGGGTGAGGTGCTGCGTTCCGACGAGTTCGCAAAGGATTATTTCACGAAGATAGACATCCGTGAGACAAAGGATATTAAGTTCTACTCCAAGAGTGCCAAAGTGCTTACCACCCATCCTGCAGGTGCATATCGCCTGACAAAGAACGAGAAGGGCGAATACGAATTGCACATCACGGATGCCCAGAAGTTCTGGAGCGTGAGCAAGTTCCTCGTGGTGCAGGTGAAATAACCGGTTTTAACGCATAAAATCAGGGTCAACATCATGTTGCAGGGCAAGATAACTTTCGACAGAGTGATGCGTTGGGTGCTGGCAGCGCTCGGCTTTGTCATTGTCCTGACTTTGCTCGATGTGCTGAGCGGCGTGCTGTGGCAGTTCTTCCTGGCTTGGGCACTGGCTTATTTCACATATCCGCTGATCCTTTTCCTGGAGCGTCGCTGTCATATCCGCTGGCGTGTCGTGAGCATTCTGGTGTCCATGCTGATAGTGCTCTCGGTAGTAGCGCTACTCGTGGTACTCACCGTGCCGCCCATGGTGCGTGAGGTTTCGCGCCTGACAGACGATGTCCTGCTTTTTGTGCAGAAGTGGATTGGCGAGAACAACGTATATGAGCAGATTCAGGCTGTGGTGCAAAACGAGGAGATGCAGCGCAAGATGCTGAAAGTCCTGGAGCACGACGGCACTTTGGAAGTTTTCCGCTATATCGCGCTGCAGGTATGGGAACTGGTGTCGCAGACGGCACAAATCCTCGTCGGCATCCTCAATATCTTCGTGGTGTTCCTTTATTTCTTCTTCATCCTCCTGGACTACGAGACCTTTTCCGAGGGTTGGCAGCGCCTCATCCCCAAGGGCAACCGTTCTGCTGTCGTACAGCTCATGAAGGAGGTGGAGGACAGCATGAACCGCTATTTCCGCGGCCAGGGCCTGATAGCTCTCCTTGTAGGTATCGGCTTTGCTATTGGTTTCTCCATTGTCGGGCTGCCTATGGCGGTCGGTGTGGGGCTGTTTATCGGCCTGCTTAATATGGTGCCTTATCTGCAGATGCTCGGAATCTTCCCTGTCACAGTGCTGGCGCTCCTCAAGGCGTCGGATACGGGCGAAAGTTTCTGGGTCATCATTGGCCTTTGCGCCATAGTTTTCGTTATTGTTCAGTCGATTCAGGATTTGGTGCTCACACCGAAGATTATGGGCAGCGCCATGGGTATGAACCCCGCGGTCATCCTGCTCTCGCTTTCGGTGTGGGGCTGCCTGCTTGGCTTCATTGGCCTGGTGATAGCCTTACCCCTGACGATGTTGTGTTTCACATATTATAAACGGATTGTGCTGAAAGAGGAATGACGGTGCGCAGCAGTGCTGCGCTTCTGCCCTGATGGTGGAATTGGTAGACACGAGGGACTTAAAATCCCTTGACTATTGCAGTCGTACGGGTTCGAGTCCCGTTCTGGGCACATCCTTTCAGCAATCCGTCTACAGAGGGTTTCCTTGGGAGACCCTCTTTTTTTACATCAACCATTTGAGGAAGGCCTCCGCATCCTCGTCATAACTGCGGGCAGGTGCAAGCATTCTGCCCTCGGCATCCGTTATGATATAGAAAGGCTGAGTCTGGGCTCCGTAGCGTGATGCCTGCAAATAGCTCCATTTGTCGCCGACGGTGCGCAGAGTGCGGTTTTTCCCGTTCTGCTCCACGCGGAGGGGAGTGTCAAGTGCGGTCTTGTCGTCCACGTAGAGACGTATGATGATATAGTCTTTTTCCAGTTTTTCTATAATTCGCGGATCTTGAAAAACTGTGGCTTCCATCTTGCGGCAATTGACACAGCCATATCCGGTGAAATCTATGAAAACGCGTTTTCCTTCCTTGTCGGCAAGTGTCAGTCCCTCTTCGTAGTCGGATATGATGCGACCTGTTTCCGGCATGGGAGGTGTAAAGGCACTGACAGCTTTTACGGGTGCTCCCCAGAGCCCGGGTGCAAGATATGCGGCAAAACAGGCTGCGAGGATGCAAAGTGCAAGCCGCAGTTTGACGGCATTGCGGAATTGTAGCAGTAATTGCACAATCAGACTAATGGAGAGAAAAATCCATACGGCAATGAAGAGAGTTCGTGGCAGGATGCCCCATCCGTAGGTCAGGTCTGCAACAGAGAGAAATTTAAGGGAGAAAGCGAGTTCGATATATCCCAGTGTAATCTTTACAATCTGCATCCAGCTCCCGCTCTTGGGTGCAGACTTCAGCCAACCGGGGAAAAGGGCAAATAATGTGAACGGAAGGGCCAATGCCAGAGAAAATCCGAGCATGCCCACGACAGGACCTGCTATGTTTGATGTGACAACCTCCACGAGGAGGAAACCGATGATGGGGCCGGTGCATGAGAAACTCACGAGTACAAGTGTGAATGCCATCAGGAAGATAGAGAGAAAACCTGTGGCCTGTGTCGCTTTGCTGTCCACCGTTCCCGCCCACGAAGAGGGGAGTGAAAGGTCGAACCCTCCGATGAACGAGATGCCGAATATGACGAGCATCAGGAAGAACAGTATATTGAAAAATGCATTCGTGGACAGGTCGTTAAGCGCAGAGGCTCCGAAGGCGGCCGTAACGGCAAGCCCGAGTGTGACATATATGATAATGATGCTTATGCCGTAGAGCAGTGCGGCGCGCGTGCCCTTGCGTCCGCCCGCGCCTCTTTTAAGAAAGAAACTCACGGTGAGCGGTATGATAGGCCATACGCAGGGTGTGAACAGTGCCACGAGTCCTCCGGCAAAACCAAGTGCGAAAAGCCATAGTAATGATGTGTAATCGTCATTGGACTCTGTTCCGGAGAACGTGTATGTCCCGGTAAGTGTGTCGGTGCTGCTGATTTCTGGCTCCGTGTTTTCTTCTGGGACTGTGTCCGCATCCTCAATATCGCAGACAAAGGTGACATTTTCCGTTTGTTCCTCCGAATTCTTTTTCGCGGTGTAATCGCCGGAAAAGGAGAACTCTTCGTCGGTGGGCGGAGTGCAACTTTCGTTGTTGCAGGCTCCGTAGGTGAGGTATCCGGTGAGTTCGTAGTGGCCACCGAGAAATTTAACTCTTTGCTGAAAGACGACGTTGTTCTCAAAATAAAACACTTCGCTGGAAAACATCTCCTCGTATTGCTTTTGCGGTTTGGTAGTGGGAGTGAGAGTCCCGATGAGTCGGGCTCCCATAACGGTTTCAAAGGTGATGGATGCCTGTGTGGGACCGTTCATCTCCTCTACACTGTAAACGTGCCATCCGGGTGAGATGCTGGCATTGAAGGATATGACAGCCTCGCCGTCAGCTGCCTCGGTAATGGAAGTTTTCACGGAGACAGGGTTGAGGAAACTCTGTGCAGATGATGCAACGCTGAGGAAGAGAAACAGAAAAAGAAAAATGCGATGTTTCATGCGTATCTTTATTTCTTGGCACTGCAAAAATAGTGAAAAAGAATGTCTTTTGATAAAAAACGCGGAAATGTAAGCAGAAAAATATTGATATTGTGCCCGGTATAGATTAAAAATTGCTATATTTGCACTCGCAAACGCAATAAAACGTGCTTTGGGATAATACGGTGGCCGGTATGTGGACAAAACCTTGGAAATATAAAGAGGGTACGGTAATCTGCCTCACAATTCTTTGTGTGGGCTTGTTACTTCAGTTCACCGTGGGTCCGATTGACTGGGGGCAACTGGGACGTCCGTTGAACTGGATACTGCTTATCGTTTTTTCGGCATTGATAATACTGGGACATGTGCTGTCCAGCCAGTATTATGTGTTTGAATGGTTGGGCAAGGCTGCTGCTGCAGTGCCTACGATAATTACTGCCGTGGTCTTTATGGCAGTGATGGGCGTGACAGTGCAGGTGCCTTCGGGTATGCCCCCTACTGATGCTGTCGGTGTGACGCGTATGCTGGGTTTCTGGCCCTTTGTGCTGATTCAGGTGTATGCGATGTATCAGGTGGGGCTTGCGGTGATGACCACAATGAGTCGTTGGCGTATGGGTGCTCCTCTCTGGAGAGCACTTCTGTTTGGCAGTTTCCATCTTGGACTGTGGATAGCCCTTGTCTGTGCAACGCTAGGAAGCGGGGAGATGCGAAGGCTGAGGATGACGGCGTTGAAGAATAACGTGGAATGGCGTGCGGTGGATGAAAGACAGCGTATTGTGGGACTTCCGATATCAGTGGAACTGCATAAGTTCGGCATAGAGGAATACCCGCCGGAAATCACGGTTATCAATAAGAATACAGGCGAAATATGTGTAGCTGCGGATTGGGAGATAGCTGCGTTTGACACTCTCGAATATGCCAGCCGGGTAAATGAGGATTCCGTGGTGAGATATGTTCCGGACAACTCTTACGGTGCCACTTCCGCGGTGCTTGTGGGAGCAAGAAGAGACGGACAGAAACGGGCGGGATGGATATCATGCGGTAATTTCATGTATCCGTTCCAGACTTTAAGCCTTGACGACAGTCTGATTGTGGCCATGCCTCAGCGTGCGCACAAACAGTATTACAGTGTTGTGGATGTCTATACGCAGGACGATCGTTCAGTACATGATACGGTAAAAGTGAATCATCCGCTAATTGTTGATGACTGGTGGATATATCAGCTTTCCTACGATACGGTCAAAGGTCGCTGGAGTGATATTTCTGTCCTGGAAATAGTGAGAGACCCGTGGCTACCGGCAGTTTATGTCGGCTTTGCAATGATGCTGTTTGCAGCAATGATGCTCTTCATTCCGAAGAACCATGTGGGCATCTGGCGCAGTGGCATCAGCGTTTCCATTATTGTCATTGTGACCTTTATATTCCTCTATTGCACTCTTATCAGCATGGGTTATTTTGAACGCAAGATGATGCCAGCCTTGCGGAGTGTGTGGTTTGCACCTCATGTTGTTGTCTACATGGTGGGATATTCTTGTCTGGCTCTGACAACTGTTGCTGCCTTAATGCGTCGTTATGCATTGGCAGACATACTGGTGCGTCCCGGGCTGGCACTCCTGACTGTAGGCATGCTGTTCGGAGCGTTTTGGGCAAAGGAGGCATGGGGTACATATTGGAGTTGGGATCCGAAGGAGACATGGGCGGCTATCACCTGGACGCTGTACATCCTTTATTTCCACTTGCGTGCATCCCGCCCCAAATCATACGGCTTGATGAAAGTGCTTCTTGTCGTGGCGTTCATTTCTCTGCAGATGTGCTGGTGGGGAATCAATTATCTCCCTTCTGCTTTGGCTACGAGCGTCCACACCTATAATACGTAATTAAAATAACTCTGCGATGGATTCATTTATGCTCCGTAGCTTCCTTGTGAAGTACGTAAATGCAAGTGTTCTGCTTATTATTGCTACAGTCCTGGCACTCTTTGTGGCCAACACCCCGGAGGTGAAGGATGTTTATAAGGGTCTTTGGGAATTGCCGGTAGCATTGAGTATAGGCAGTTTTAATCTGTTTTCACATTCGGGACACACACTGACATTGGGAGCATTCATCAATGACTTCCTGATGGCAATCTTCTTCTTTTCCGTCGGATTGGAGATAAAGCGTGAGCTTCTTTGCGGAGAACTGTCTTCGCCCAAAAAGGCCCTTTTGCCGGTTATCGGTGCCTGCGGTGGTATGCTGGTACCAGTCATTGTGTTCTTTATCATATGTTCCGGTAATCCGATTATGGAGCGGGGTATGGCAATTCCGATGGCTACGGATATAGCGTTCTCATTGGGTGTTCTCAGTGTCTTTTCCCGCCGTGTGCCGGTCGGTTTGAAGATTTTCCTTGCTGCGCTTGCCGTAGCCGATGATTTGGGAGGTATTGTGGTGATTGCCATAAAGTATACTGATCATCTGGACGTGCAGGCCGTCCTTGGTGCGGTATTGTGCATCATTGTGTTGGGCCTCGGCAACATACGAATGGTGAGAAACAAAATGTTCTACGTACTCGTTGGTCTTGTGTTGTGGTATTTTGTGCTTAATACGGGTATTCACGCTACGATTGCCGGTGTTGTTCTGGCTTTTTGCGTTCCCGCCAACCTTACCGAAAGCAGTACATACTGGATAGAAAAGATACGTGCAAACGTGGAGAAATTCCCTCATATCAAGGTGACAAAGGCGGATATCCGCAAACCTAATATGCTGGAACCAAACGATGTTGCTTTGCTGAAACGTATAGAAAGTGCTTCCGATCACCTTATCTCTCCTTTACAGGATATGGAAGATTCGCTCAAGAATCCCATCGAGTTTGTCATCATACCTCTCTTTGCTTTTGCAAATGCGGGTGTTGACATGACGGGAATGAGTATAGGTAATATCTTCTCCGGTGTGGGATTAGGTGTGATGCTTGGATTGCTCATGGGTAAATTCTGCGGTGTGTTCTCGTTCTCGTGGATAGCCATTAAGCTTCGCATCGTGGAGATGCCTGCTCACACCACTTGGCCTGCTTTTGCATCAGTGGCAATGCTGTGTGGTATCGGATTCACGGTATCCATGTTTATGGCTAGTCTCTCATATCCGTTGGAACTTGCGGGTCAGACTCCGGAATATATGCAGGCTTTGCTTAATGATGCAAAACTGGGAATCCTCTGCGGTACAGTGCTCAGTGCCCTTGTGGGTAGCCTGATGCTCAATTTTACGCTCCCTAAACACTCTGCTATATGAAAAGCCCCCGTTTCCTGTTAATCCTTGTAATGTCCTTGTCTCTGCTTACCGTGCAGGGACAGACATCGATGGAAGCACCGGACTTGGGCGAGGCGACCCTGATAAATCCCGGTCACTTCGGACCTAATGCATTTCCCATACCGGATATGTTGGACGGTACGGTGAGCAGCGAACTTCGTGCAGAAGTGTCTCTGTCTCATTATTGGGGGAAGCGTGGAGATAACGCCTCCGACGTCTTTATGCGTCTCAATATCCCATTGTTCACTCCTCGTGTGAATCTGAGTTTATGGATGGTACCGGTTGAACGCTGGCATCAGAGTACGGAGAATATAATAGCATGCCGTCTGGTAGAAAACAGTCTTAAATACAAGAAGGTGCGCAGCGGGGCGGCTACGGGCGATGTATATATCAGTGCAGACATACATGTGATAAAGGCTCGTGACCGTGGTTGGAGACCTGATTGGACAATACGGGCCGCATTGAAGACAGCTTCCGGCAACGACCATTACCTGGGCCGTTATTACGATGCTCCCGGATACTTCTTCGACACATCTGTTGCAGAAAGTTTTTCTCTGGGTAAGAGCAGTGTGTGGCAGCATCGCTTGAGAGTGGCTCTCTCTACGGGTTTCCTGTGCTGGCAATCAGGCACGGGACGCCAGAACGATGCGGTGATGTATGGAGTGATGCTAAAGTGGGAGAACAGGTATTTCAGTGTTGAGGAAACGTTTGGCGGATATTGCGGTTGGGAAGGTCAGGGTGATAAACCGATGACCTTGAAGACTCAGATGCTCTACCATATAGGACGTTTCGATATTCTTGGTGCCTGTCAGTTTGGATTCAAGGACTGGAACTACAGACAACTTCGTCTTGGTGCGGTTTATCGTTTTGATATACTAAAAAAGAAACAACCTAAATAGGATCTTAAGGGATAAAAGAAAAACTCCAACTAATCATAAGGAAAAGTTGGAGTTTTTTTTGTTGGGCTACCCGGACTCGAACCAGGAAAGGCAGGACCAGAATCTGCAGTGTTACCATTACACCATAGCCCAATTGCGGTGCAAAGGTAATGCGTTTTTGCGAAATGGCAAAGACTTTTTCCTAAAAAAATAAAAAAAATAAGAGTTTTCGGTAAAAAATGCGTATCTTTGCGCCCGAAATGTATAAGAAAGAAGAAAAAAATCAACGACAGGCACCCAGGAAACAACCTGTGCGCAAGGCTCCCCAAAAGAAAAAGGGCGGGTTCAATCCCATGTGGATATATGTCATCGTAGCCATTGTGTTGGGCTATCTTTATACTCAAGGCGGAAGTGTGTGGAATAATGTGACATCCAAGCAAGTACCTTACAGCCGCTTTAAAACGTATGTGGAGAAAGGGTATGCCCGTGAGATAACTGCCAACAAGGACGAAGGCAAATTGTCAATGCAAGTGGTGCCGGGACGGGTGAAGGAAGTGTTCGGCACGATACCTGCAGAAGTGAAAGAGCAGAAACTGGAGGTTGTGACGGAATTCCCCAGCAACGACAAACTGGAGGATTTCATCGTGGAGCAGCAGCGTCTTGGTAACTTCAGGGGTGATGTGAAATATGTTCACTCTGATGACGGATTTGAGCGTTTCCTCTGGAACTTCGGACCGTTACTCTTCTTTGTCTTCCTTTGGATTTTCATCATGCGGAGAGCTAGTGGTGGCGGAGACAGCGTGTCAGGCCCGCTGGGTATTTTCAATGTGGGTAAGAGTCGTGCCCGGCTCCAGGAAAAAGGTGACGGCGAGAGTGATAAGAACCGTGTGACGTTCAAGGACGTTGCCGGTCAGGAAAGTGCCAAGATGGAGGTTCAGGAGATAGTGGAGTTTCTCAAGAACCCGAAGAAATATACTGATTTGGGTGGTAAGATTCCTAAGGGTGCCCTGCTTGTAGGACCTCCGGGAACGGGCAAGACTCTTCTTGCCAAGGCTGTTGCCGGTGAGGCGAATGTGCCGTTTTTCTCGATGTCGGGTAGCGATTTTGTAGAGATGTTTGTGGGAGTAGGTGCTTCGCGCGTGAGAGATTTGTTCCGTCAGGCTCAGGAAAAAGCTCCCTGCATAGTGTTTATTGATGAAATCGATGCAGTAGGTCGTGCCCGTAGCAAAAGTATGGCCATGGGCGGAAATGATGAGAGGGAGAATACGCTCAATCAACTGCTGACAGAGATGGACGGGTTCGGAACAAACAGTGGTGTGATTGTTCTGGCTGCGACAAACAGGGCAGATGTATTGGACAAGGCACTTCTGAGAGCAGGCCGTTTTGATCGCCAGATATATGTGGATCTACCGGATGTGCACGAACGTAAGGCTATCTTCAATGTACATATGCGTCCTTTGAAGTTGGATGACAGTGTTGATGTTGATTTCCTTTCACGCCAGACACCGGGATTCTCCGGAGCAGATATTGCAAATGTATGCAACGAGGCTGCTCTTATCGCGGCCCGCAGCGGCCATAAGAAAGTGGGTAAGGAAGACTTCCTTGCTGCGGTGGACCGTATCATTGGAGGCCTGGAGAAGAAAACCAAGGTGATGACGGAGGAAGAAAAGCGCACAATTGCGCTGCATGAAGCCGGACATGCTACGGTGAGCTGGCATCTTGAATATGCCAATCCTTTGGTGAAGGTGACAATAGTGCCGCGAGGCAGAGCTCTCGGTGCGGCTTGGTATCTGCCAGAGGAGCGACAGATAACCACTAAGGAGCAGATGCTCGACGAGGTGTGTGCGCTGCTGGGCGGACGTGCTGCAGAGGAACTCTTCACCGGACATGTGTCCTCCGGCGCGATGAACGACCTGGAACGTGTGTCACATCAGGTATATGCCATGATTGCATATATGGGTATGGGCGAGTCGCTACCTAATATATCATTCTATAATATGGGGGGGGAATATCAGGTGACAAAGCCCTATAGCGAAAAGACAGCAGAAAAAATGGACGAGGAGGTTAAGAAGATTATTGCTGAGCAATACGAACGGGCCAAATCGATTCTGACTAAATATAAAGAAGGACATGGCGAACTGGCTCAGATTCTGGTGGACCGGGAGGTAATCTTTGCAGAGGATGTGAAGAGAATTTTCGGAGAACGTCCCTGGAAGAGTAGAGCCGATGAGCTGAACATGGAAAACAACGCACAAGAAAGT
>Ga0247611_10006267_pt1 | contig 15335 bp, 14 predicted proteins | sample 177DNAGHGhighgp2_FD_192422 | JGI IMG/M metagenome (GOLD analysis project Ga0247611, IMG submission 192422) | Sheep rumen microbial communities from Palmerston North, Manawatu-Wanganui, New Zealand - 1770 DNA GHGhigh gp2 | ecosystem: Host-associated > Mammals > Digestive system > Stomach > Rumen...
AGATTTCTCTTTAATAATATCATCTGTATTGATATTGTTCATATTTGATATTGCAATTCCAGACCATACTATACGATACTTTTTAGAATTTTCAAAGTAATTAGAAACGCCATTAGCATTTATAGCTTCAACTACACTATCTCCAGGTGCCCACATATGAGATCCACCTTTCCAAGGTAAAGCTGTAGATAATAGGTAGGTTCTTGTATAATCTATCATATTTCCACTATACATAAATTCTGGTTTATGATCAATTGTATGGAAACTTACTCTACCAGTAGATTCTCGAGGCATATGACTTTTTATAACTTCAAAATCTGCGTCGCTAATTTCTACTTCTAGAATAATATCGATATAACCTTCTCTAGATATATCTAGATTAGGTGTCCATGAATGTTCTAGACCATCATAATATACGCCAATAGTTTTCTCTTCATGTTCTGGATCAGGGTCATATGAACTTGAATGTGTACGATATTTGTATGTCTTACGTAATTTAATACCTAAATCTGTAAGAGAGTTAAGAACTTCTATATGCATTCCCATTCCTGCAACAGCATAAGTTGCGATTACACTTTCATAATTAATATCGGCACTACTTTCATAGTTAAAAAGATTAGCCATATCACCAGACCAAACTCTTGTATTGGTTAAATAAAATGATGTAGCAGATTCGTATGGAAGAGAATATGTTTTACCATTATACATTACATTTGGTAATGAACCTGATACATTAGAGTCATTTAATCCACATATAGCTGAAAATCTTCCTGAAAGATATGTAACAATCCATGCAAAATTACATTGAGCTTCAATCTGATTAAAAGGATCAGCCTTCCATATAGACATATCATTTTGATCTTTATAAGCAGATCCAATTGAAAGGTTATTTTTAGCTAATACATATTCTAGTGGTTGAGATATACTATAATCTGGTAGTAATTCACATTCTAGAAGTTTAGTTCTTTCAATTAAATTTAAATGATGTACAAATTTACTTTCAGATCCTAATTGGACTTCTTCTACATCATCCTTTGATATAAGCATATGTTTAGGAAAATTACGCATTGGAGAATATGATACAATAACATCTATAATTCTACCATTTTCATCTACAACTGGTTCAGTATTTACATAGTTACCTTTGATTATAACTGGTGTATATGCTTCAAATGGAGTCTTATTATCGATTAGTACAGTTGAAACAGTACCACTATCCATAGTTTCATCTAGTGTTTCTCTGAATGAGAATGGTAATTGAATTTCGTAATCTTTATTCTCAATTGTAACTAAGAATTGATCAGTAGCTTCCTTATTTGCATTTATAATATTTGAGTTAAGAGAATCTAGGAATCTATAATATGGTGATGTAGCTACTACATATATATTATTCTTACCTGTATTTAGTTCTACTCTAAATTCAGTATTAGATGTAGTATATCTATGAGCACCATTTACATAGATTTTATATTGAGTAGCACTATTAACAGCATTCCAGTTGATAGTTGCAAAGCTTCCATCATTTGCTGTTACTGTAATAGATGGTGTTTGTAATCTTAACACTTCATAGTTAAGTACATTTGATAGTAATGAATCACCCATATGTGATGAATCAGATTTAGCTTGAACTTGTAATGAGAATATTCTAGGTTCATATGACTCTACTTTATATACGTTATTTGAAGAGTTGATTGTATTTATAACAACACCGTTATCGTAAATAGCAAACTCAGACGCACCTTGTAAATCCTCAGCATTTGTTATAATTAACTCATTATCTCTACCAGGAATATCATTCATACGAACTGTAGGTGTAGGTAAAATACCAAATACTGTAGGAGTTTCAGGGAATATATCATCTCCAACCTTTAAACTAGACATATCTGAATCTAGATATTTAGGGTTATTATATTTAGGAGATGTTCTTACAATTATATTATGAGTTGTATCTAAATATTCATTGTCATATTGACCAGATCTAGTAGCCTTTACATAAGCTCTATAGTTATCACTAGGTTCTGTTATATTTGCAAATGAATATGTAAGAGCAGATAAATCATAATATACAGGATTATCATTTAAATATACATTGTAACCTGTAGCATTATCTATTTGACCCCAAACAATAGTTGGATGAGGATCTTCTTGGAATTGGTTATCATCAACAACTGGTGTATTTAGTTTTATAACTGAGTATACCTTTCTATCCACTAATTCATTTGTATGAGATTGATGGAAATAGAACTCTTGTGATGACATAGCGGCGACTATAATTGTATAAGAACCAGCTTCGTTATAATCTAATTGAATAGGATTTGTAACAGTTGGAACTTCATTTGGTAGATAATCTGTATATCTAGCAACATTAGAGTCTTTACTTATAGAAATACGGAAAAATGCAGCATCCTCATCTAAATCTGTTATATAATATTGAGATGTACCATCAATATCATTCATATGAGGAGTTGCTAATGTTTTAACTTCAAATGCTTCTGTAATATTAGACCATTGTGAATAGAAACGTCTAATTTCAAAGTCATTTGGATCTTGTATATAAGCAGATGAACGTATTCTAAATTGATACCATCCATCTGGTAAATCGAATCTTAGTGATAATGATTGTTGAGGGGCAATTATACCATTGTAATTTTCATCTGCATATTCTTGATATAATTCCCATAATTTAACCCACGCAGTTCCATCCCAAATAACAACTTCTGTATCAAAATAGTATACATCATTGTTATATACAACTTCTTGACCATTAGTAGATTTGTTTATTACATATGAATCATAAAGTTGTGGATTAGCTGGAAATGTTATTGTAGGGTTAGGGGAAGTATCTTGAATCTGAATACTTCCCTGATAATTTTCGTTAGTTAATAGAGAAGGATATCTACATACTTGAAGTTCATAGAATGAGTTATTCTCATCTATATTGCTCCAAGATAATACATTGTAATCTCTAGTTAAACTTGGTGTTAAAAGAGCACCTGCATATATAGTTTGAGATTTTGATGATTCAATATATCTTGGACGTGTATACGCACTAATATCTCTCCATGCCATATTATACCTCCTCTGTTGTAATCTTTAATGCTGTAACTTGGAATCTATGTAAACCAGCACCTAGTGAATCAAATGTGTAACTTGTATCAGTTATACCTCTAGGAACATCTGTTTCTGGATAAGGTGTTATATCTGAACCATTATCATATAAATAATAATGAGTTGCATTTAATACAGGACTCCAAGATAGAGTAAAGTGATCTGGATCCCATAAAATATTATCTGGTATACCTAGTTTTATAATTTGATATGTTGATTCAGATGCTGTTGAATTACCAACATACCATGGAGAATATGAACAAGATGCAACACATACAGCATATGTTGTAGTTCCTGTAGCTGATGGCATTTGAGGGATTAATCCACTAACGCCATTTGTAATAGGATTTGGATCTGGTATAAATACACCTAATCTACTGTCTTTATCTTCAGGTTGAAGTACAGTATAAACATTTCCTAATACAGTTCTATTTACATCTCCATTTGCAATTACATATGTAATATAATAATCTGGATATTCACCTGTTTCTGATGTAGCAGTAGATGGTAACCATGTTAAATATGATTCATATATACGAGATGTTTCATTATTTCCATTCCATACTAAAGTTGGAGCTGATAATGTATTTATCTCATAATCTACGTATGCAGTTGCAGGATTACCGACACTTGCATCTTTAGTAAATACTAAATCACTGTCATAATTATGATCTGCTTCAAATACTGCTTGAGGGTAGATTCTATGTTTACCAACTGTTCCATATGCAGGAGTTCTTGTATTCCAATACATAGTTTTAGTTGATGTAGATTCTGAATCTGGATTTTCATCTATGATTTCTTCATCATAAGCACTGAATACGTTATTGTATATTTTATATGTTATTCCTTGATATGTATCAAGTGTAGGATATGTTAATCTAATTCCTATTTTACCATTAGATGTGACAATAGACGATGTAGTATCATTAGGAACTTGATATACATTTCCTCTTATATCTGCAAGAGATATTGAAAGAGGAGATCTTAATTTTGTCATATCATATGATATTTCAGTAGGAAGAGAATTATATGTTTCATCAGGAGTAAACTTCTGAATTATCTTAAAAATGTGTGATCCTTGAGCTAAATTTGTCAGTGTATATGTTGTATTATTTGTAATATTTACTTGTAATACGCCATCATATACACCATATACAGTGTCATTTGTATCTGCATATTGAGTTCCCCAAGATAATAAACCACTATTTACAGATGTTCTATTGAATACTAAATTATATGTTTGTGGTAATCTAGTTGTAGTTCCATTTGCACTAGAAGCTTCAGAATTGTAATTAGAATCACTATAGTTAGCTCTAATATAGAATATATGATCTCCTAATGATAGATTTGTAAATTCGTAGTTTATATTAGTTGAAATATTTGTCCATTCTCCATTATCAAGTTTAACTGAATATGATGTCGCATTACTTACAGTATTCCAGTCTAATCTCCATCTATTTAAATATGTTTTACTAGAGTTTGTTATTACAGGAGAATCTAGATTCATTGAATATGATGTAGATGCTGAATCAGATGTATAATAAACATCACCAGTGATAATTTGATTAAAAGGAAAATAGTGATTTGAATTTGAGTCTGGCCATGCTTTACATACACTTCTATTTATATTTGTAACATAACTTTCACGATTAGCTACAACACTCCATGTATGAGAGCCAACCATATATTCAATTGGAATTTCATATGTAGATGAGTTATGCGAATTACTTACAATATTTCCATCACGATATAATGAGAATCCATTACTTGGCCATGGAGAACATGATATATTTAAAGTTCTACCATTACGTGTAATAGTTGGTTGATATGTTTTCCAACTAAATTTAAATGTAGCTGGTCTTATACTAGTATGATATGAAATTTCATAAGTAACTCCATTAAATGTAGAACCACTTTCATCAGTACTAGAATTTTCATATTGCGGAATTGTATATAGAGTTTGATTATCATTATCTTTAGATACATATATTTCTGAACCAGTACCATTAACTACAGTACCATTTCCTTTATATAAACCCATAGAGTTTAAACCAGATACTTTAACTTCAGCTTCATTATTATTATATGATAGTGGGAAACTAGATGTTGTATATGCTTGAGGTTCAATATGTATATATACATATGAATCAGATGCAAATGGCCACATAACTCCAGCCCTCCAGCACCAACATTGAAAGTGGAATGTATAATTAACGCTTGTAACTGGATAGTTATTAAGTATATCTAAATTTGAATCTGTTGAATAACTCCATACATTATAATCTGGAATTGTTGTATCATAAAATTCGTGGTCACTAAGTTCATTATGTCGATTTCCAGTAGATATTGATTGAAGCATAGTATCATTTTTTAAATATAAACCGACCTTATCTGTTCTATGATTTTCACCAAGACTAGCAATAGTTCCAAGATTATATGAAGAGCCATAAGCTTCATAACCTGAAGTTACAGTACTCCATTCATTATATGCATCATGACCAACACCACCATTTGTCCAAGCACATACTGCATTATTTGTACTGATGGCTGCATTTAAAAACCAATCGTTATCTTCTCCAATCCAGTATATTCTAGATATAATTTCTGCCATCTTTCACCTCCAATTATTTACCACGATTTCTATCGGATAGTTGTAATCCTAATCTCTCTGAAGCACGGATTTCTTCAAATTTATGTACTTCCTGTTTAGAGTCATAAGATATAACATTTTGAGCTACTTCAATACCTTTTCCAGCTACACCTAAAGCTAAACCTATAAGAGCACCCCATCCTCCACCGACAGATGCACCAGCTAATGCCATTCCACCAATATCAATACCTGCATCTATTACTGATTGAGCGTTTCTAATTGTATTAGCTCTAACAGAATTTCCATATCTAGCAGAATATGAGTTTATTTGAAAGTCAACCATAGGTTTAACTACATCATTAGTTGCAGTCATAGCAACCTTTTTACTTAATGCTTTTACAGATTTATTTAGGTTATCTTTCTGTTTATTATCTTTACCAGTATTTTTACCTGTAGCCGCATCAAGTTTAGCTTTAGCTTTAGAATTACTTGATTGAATATTTTCAATGTCTATGTGAAGAACATATTCATTTCTTGCCATATGTTACCTCCTATGCTATTGGTGAACTAGGATAGAATGTAGCTCCCCATGCAACTATACTTCCATAAGAGAAGTTAAATTTTGATTGTTTTATCTTGAATGTATCTGATAATAAAGGTGTACCATCAGGTCTATTTACTTGTAGTGTATATTGACCATTAAAGTTTGTATTAGCACAACAATCTGATAGTACATTGGCTAGTTCTGAGTTATTCTCTACATAATATCCAGATATTGTTATTGAAAATCCAGTTGTATTAGCAAAGAATTTAGATGTATTACGTTTAATTAAATCTGGTGTTAATTCAGCTGAACGGCCTATTTCAAATTCTGTATATGGAATTTCAATACCGTTTATTAGTATCTTATATCCATTTGCTAATTGAACTGTTGGTAATACAATAATGTTAGTTGTAAATGATGCTGTGAATTTCTCTTCACCATGAGCATCAAACTTTTCTGAATAATCAGGGAAATCGTCTATTGAAATATTTATAGTTGCATTACGATTTAACTCTGCGATTATATTACCATTTTGGTCTCTTGCATCTTCTACATATGGAAGAGACTCCATTTTATTCTTATAATTTGCAACTAGATTTGTTAGTAAATACATAATATCTTCACGTTGAGAATCTAGTGCTAAAAATTCAAATGAAATAATTTGAAGATATGTTTCTACTGATACAGATGAGTCTTGAACGCCACCTCCATTCATAATATTTACTAGAACAGTATTAGAAGGTAATGTTTGTTGATCTATTTCAGTAAAGTATTCTCCAGTAGAAGGATAGAACTTAAATTGTAAATCTTCTGTTATTTCACCGTTATCATATAACTCTTTACTAAAAGATGTTATTAAATTAGAAAAGTATTTATAAAATGAATCATAGCTAACTGTTTTCATTGTATCCTCCCACTATTTACTTAATGAACCGCCTAAGTCATCTGCGACTTTGCGAATATAATATTCCATTGCTTTACTCCAATAACCTTGAGATACTTTACCAGGGTCATCTAGATATTTAGCATATGGAACTAAATTTGTATCTATATATAAATCCCATTTACCATCGCCTGTAGACACTAGTCTAAAGCCTTGATGAGATAATTTTCCAGTTTTAAAAGGTAGTTTATATGTCATTCTAGAATATTTAAAAGAGGTATCTGACACGACACTTCCCATAGCATTACGTAATTCATTACCTAATTCCTTTAAGAAATCATCTTCATTCATAGATACCTCCTTATAATTATCCTACTAGACCTAAATATATATAAGGTTTTACATTACTACGAAGGATACCATTTGCAGTATCATCTTCTTCTTTATGTACATAACCAACCTTATATGCTCTATTACCTATAATAACTTTTGTATGAACTGTCCATTCATACTGAAACATTGTACGAATTGTAAATGATACAGATTGCATTTCAATACCTTTTAGATATTCTGCATTTTGAATTTCTGTATCTGAAAGTCTATAAAATTTAAATGGAACTTGTGTTGATTCCTCTTTGATATAACCAGTTCTATAACGGATATAACGTGTATCTTTATCTTTATGCCAAACATTCAACATTTGAACCTCCTATATATTTTGCGGAGTATCCACTTGGAAATTTTCCAACATTAAACCATCTTTTAACAGTTGGGTATGGTCTATTAATACTATCAGCATAATCACGTGCACAATCATAATATCTATTATTTATTATATCATATACTCTCTTAGAACGAGGATGTTTTCCTCTACTAAAATCTGCATGATATTCTTTATTTGCTTTAGAGTGATGAACTTTAGAAAGAGCATTATTCTGATTCTCTTTTGATGTACACCATCTAAGATTTTCCATACGATTATCAGAGCGTATTGTATTAATATGGTCTACTTGTGGTTTATTATCAGGATTTGAGATAAACAATTCTGCGACTAGTCTGTGAATTTTGTAGACGTGTTTATTATACATAATTGTAAGATATCCATCTCTTGATTTTACCACAGACCTACCACGGATATTACCCATATTGCTAACCCATATTTCAGGCACATAGCGATTTCTACTATCTCTATATCCTTCTTTCCATAATTTCCATATTTCTTCCATTGAATCTCCTAGTAAGTGATACCTAATTTATCTTTGTAATCTTCAGGTAATCCTCTATATTCTCCACGGAATATTAATTTATATTGTAATAGCATTGTTTGAACTTGTGGGTTTACTTCAATAGCATTTAAAGAGTTACCTGTAAAATATAGACCAGGATTTGTATTTGATAATAAATACGCATATGTTAGAGCTTCTAAGCATGCTTGTATACCATCTCTATATTTTGGTAGAGATAATACATACATAGTTTTATCACGATCTTTAGCCCATAAATATATATACGCATATAGAGATCTGGATACTTCTTCTAGGAACATTTCTGGTAATCTATCTGGAGAAACCATTCCATCTGAATCTAATATATCTGCTAAATTTATACCATATCTTTCAACGATAGCGTCTGGAGTTAGGATATATTGATGTTTACGAATATCGTAATACATTAGATTATCATTTACATAATTTACTTCTTCCATCGAAACCTCCATAAAAAATAGGTATGGCGGGAACTAGCCACCATACCCTGATTTTAAATACTTATTACTTTAAACCTACAACTAAGCAACCTGCGAAGTCATCACCTAAGTCAGTTAAACCTTCAGCATGACCCATTTCGCCTTTGATTGAAACACCTGCTGGAACAGCTGGATCGTTTTCATTTTCAACAACGAAGTTTAAGTTAGCTGCACCAAATAAACCATCTTTATTAGCGATGATCATCTTGTATGTAGCCATTTCAGGACATTCAGTAACATCCATACCTAAGAAGTTGTATACTTCAACTTGAGAACCATCTTCTAATGAAATTGGCTTGAAGATTAATAGATTCTTAGCTTGCATATCAGCATATACATCTGAACTTACGAATAATGAAGTTGGCTTGTAACCAGAAACTGCATTTTTCTTATTGAATGCTGCTTTAGCTTTAGTAATAGAACCGATAACATCATTTGCATCATAAGCTAATGCTGTACCGAATCCTGTATCACCAGTAACTTTACCAGCTGCATCGATTTCTTTAGCACCAGTTTCAGCTGAAGCTACGAATGCAACGTTAATGTTGTTTACTGCTTTAATTACATTTTGAACATAGATACCTTCAACAGCTGAAGCACCTGCTAATTTAGCTGCTGCAGGGATTAATGCATCGATAATTTCACCTGTATCGATTGTAACAGTCTTAGCTTTTAAACCTTTGATTTGTCCTGCTGATGCAGTATGTAAATTTCCTAAATAACCAGTAGTAACACCGTTAGTAGGTAATGTCCAGTAAGTTAAAGCTGAACCGTCAACGTTAATTGATAATGCACCGTTAGCGTTGATACCAGGTTTTAAATATGATTTCTTTTTGTACACTTCTTGTACATATTCTAGGTAAACGTTCTTACCCATGTAACCAGCGTTAAATACGCCAAATGTTTGATCTGCAAATGCCATAGTGGCCTCCTTCTTCTAAAATTTTATATATTATAAACCTGCCATACGTAGGATATTCTTACGTCTAGCTTCCTCTGAACTATCAATCTTAGTTTCTGATTTCTCTACACCTAATTTGATAGCATTTCCATTTAATTGCCAAGTTGGATTCTTGGATAATACTTCTTTAGCAGCTTCATCAAAAGTCTTTGAATCAGATACTTTAGAATGTACTAATGTTAAGAAATCTTCCTTATACTCATCTGAAATACCTAATTTTACAGTGGCTAAATCCTCTGTTAATGCTTTCTTTTCCTTTTCAGATGTTTCTAATTTAGATCTTATTTCACCTGCATCTTTGATCGAAGTCTCATAAGTCGCCTTTAACTGCTTAAATTCGTCAACTGACTTAACGCCTAACTCTTGTAGGATTGCGAATTTTGCTTTACTTGAAGCACTCTGAATAGCCTTGTTAAATTCATCCTCTGTAGGAGCCTTGAATTCTGATGCTGGTTCTACTGTTTTATTTTCAACTGTAGTAGATTCAGTTGCTGGTGTAGAATCAGTGATATTATTATTTAATTCATCTGCCATTTATTCCTCCTGTAGTTTAACGTCTTGCATGGACATCTTAATTATTTGTTATCAAAAACTTTTTACTTTATATATAAATTTTGGTCTAAATCCTCAAAATACTTAAGTAACTTATTAATTTCTCTCATATTGTTATATTTTAGACCATATAAATCTTCAGTTGTATGTGATAATCGCTCTGCTTGTTCAAAATCCATCTTTATATAGCACTCGAATATTCTAGTAGATCTATCAAAGAATCCCATTGTCCTTGGAATATCATATTGTAAATATTCAGCATATGGACATTTATCTCCAGGGATAAGTAATATTATATACTTATCTGTAATTGTATATGTGAAACATTCTCTAGACATCCATCCAGTTTTAAATGGCATAGTATCTCTAGTTTTCATATATGCATATTCACATAATCCTTCTAGAAAAGTACCGTCTATGCCATCTGGAATTCTAATACTAGAAATTAAGTCCATTATTCTTCCTTATCTGGAGTTCTAAGTTTCTTTATTAAATCTATAGAATCATGAGCGATGTTATCTAACATATCTTCAATTGAATCTTGATCTGCATCTGGATATAATTGTTGAAGAGCAGATCTCTTGTCGATTAAACCTGCATCTAAAGCCTTAGCTAAAACATCAATTTGTTCACTATAAGATGGTGTTTCATATTCAGCAAATTGAACATCTGCTATATCGTCAATTTCATCTAAAATATATGTGCTATTACCACCATCACGGATAGTAGATAATTCTAATAATAAGATTGATAATTTCTTTAAAGCTTCAAGCCATCTCTTTTGCTTTTCTGATTTAGTACGTAGAGATGTTCTTTCACGAATATTTAAAGCTAGAGCTGATGAATTAGCACCTGAGATATCTAAACCAACAGTTGCAGGAGATAATCCTACTGTTGATAAAGCGTGTAATAAAACATTTTCAAATGATTCTTTATATCCTTGTACTGAAGCAGCTATATCGATTGTATCTCTTTTTACTTCTTGAGTTGTACCTTTAGGATTTGAATCATGTAATACGATATTATCTGAGTCATATTCATCTTTCTCAACACGTTTACCTGTTCTAATATCTTCCTCTAATAGAGATTCAGGCATATATGTTTTAATACGAGAACGTCTGATGAAATCTGTCATATTAGAATATATTTCATCTAATGCAGCGAAATCATCATATAGATTCTTATAGTCTGATTCTGCATCAGTTCTATTCTCTTTATATATAGCAACTATTTTATCATAAGGACGACCATCTGAATACTTAAATTCAATTCTCTTTAAATCCTTAGTTTCATCGATTTCATTAAGAGGAACCTCTCTACCTTTTTCATTTGTAGTAGCTACTTTCTTAACATATAGCTTGTAATCCATATATCCTTTACCACAGATTGTATATAATAGATATTGCTTATCACCTCTATCATATACATCTCTGAAGATAATTTCTGTGATCCTGTCATATTTACGGACGATTTCAATATCTTCTTTTGGATATATCATTAGAATAGGATATGGGGATACTTCTTGATCTATAATTGGCTTAAATCCAACAGCACCTGAATAAGATTCATATTCACATGCTTTCTGTAACATAACACCTAAATTATTATCGTTATATATATCTTTTAATTTATCAGTCATTTCCTCTGATGATAATGTAATTATAGGGTTATCTGTGAATACTAAATTAGCCATTGTCTTTGAAATTATATTTGATAATGGATAGTGCATTATAGGAAGGGTTTTGTTATTTACTACTCTATAAAAATTGTTAGTTCTATATACCCATTTCTTAGGATATCTTGTTTTATAAAAACGTAATAGCTCCTGAGTATCACAATAATAGAAGATACGATTTAATCTCGTATACCATTCTTCATCATAAAATACACCTTCAATTGTATTACCACCTATAAGGCCATGTGTATCGAGATATTTACTGATACGTCCATCTACATATTTGTTTATTGGGTTAAAAGCCATCGTATACCTCCCTATTATTCACCTATACTTGTGATGTATAGTTTATTTTGATAGTGTGTAAACGAATATTCCCATGCATCTAGACTATCTAAGTGCCCTGATGATGTGTAATCTTTAGCTCTCTCAAATTTACCAACTTCTAATTTCTTTTGATCATAAGTTGCTGATTTAAGATCTTCGATGAGATGTTTACACTCTTTATATATTCTAGCCTTACCATGATATAAGACATTAGAACCTTGTTTAAGACGTTGCGATACATCATTTTTAATAACATATCGAACCTTTTGAGTTGGGAATGAATTCTTTTGAAATACTTCTACGATATTTCTATAGAATTCTTCATCCATATCAATATAAATCGTTTCTGGGAATTTATCACCCATTAACGTTATACATTCTTTAATAAATACTAAATAATCATATGCTGTATCTTTATACATTTTAATTTCAGCATTATTATGTTCACTATTTAAATAGAAATACTCTTTTAAAGTATGCATTTCAAATTGTCCTATTTCTTGGTTATATATAAGAGCATTCAATTGAAATACTGAACTTGAAATAGATACACCTTGATCACACGTTACAATATATCCGATATAATCTTCTGGATTGAACTTATCGAGTATATTGTAATCTCTAACTGTATATATTTGTGATTCAGGGTCTACTGATAATCCTAGGATATATCTCTTGTAGTAATTTGACTCTGGATCATACATTGCTTTAACTGCTGCAATTTTCTGAGGAGACAGTGCTATATTATCATCTAACGTCCAATCAGTTCTCATACCAACACCCCTATCAAGTGTTTCCTTGATAAGAGCATATACTGGATGCTTTGGAACATTTGGGTTTAATGTCGCAATAATATGTGGATCCTCAACAGCTGTAATTCTCTGTTTAACTTCCTCAATTACTTCTGGAGTTAATCTATCTAATTCGTCTATACCAATACCTGATAGTCTGAAACCATGGAAACCATTGCCTGATGTTTTAGTATTTCCACCAAATGCAAGTACATATTTCATTCCTGATCTAGTTTTGATTCTAAGACAATTTATATTTGTGCCTGGATACTTACCTCTTTCACATCTTGAACCGAAATAAGCTTGAATACCAAATCCTGAGCATATCCAATAGTTATTTATAGCTGATGATTCTGTATATCCTAATGTTAGAAATAGATTATCTTTAGGAGATGAGTTCTCTATCAATAATGATAAAGCTAAAGCTGCAGTTACAGATTTTCCACATTGAACTGAGCCATGTAAGAATGTCCATACATAATGTTGGCATCCTTCTATTACATCAGCCATCTTTTCTGATATTTTAATGTTATCTGAATATTCTGACATATTAGTCTCCTAATCCATCACAGTATTCAAATGCCCAATAATCTTGCCATAATTTCTTAGTCTTGATTTTGGTACGAAGATAGTCTGGATTTGTTTGGAAATGGTCAGCACATGCTCTAAGAGTATCGAATTCCAATATCTCATGTGTTTTGATATTGCTAGCTCTAACTCTTCTACGACAATTCTTAAGTTTAGAATAAACAGTTTCGATATTTTGTATATAATCCTCAGCTGTATCTGGTTTACCATTTTCCAATACTCGAACTTGACGCTCTTTTAACGCTTGAGTATTCATCTGATTTACAAGAATATCAAACGTATTGTTATACTCTTTCTTAAGAGCAATCATACGGTCAGTCATACGGTTAACTGCATTTACAGCATTGTCACGTAGGATTGGATTTGTCTTTCTAGTTTGGAGTTCATTTATATGTTCTGTGATTAGCAATATTGCATTATCGATGCCATTGTCTAATTCAACAGACTTCATCTTTGATTGTATTATTTGTGTGATTATTAAGTAGTATTCTACGAATATTTCTGAAACTTTCTCTTTATCTAAATTATACCACTTGGATACTTTATTTACATCACCTTCGAATACAACTAGTGCATTTTTGATAATATCTATAATATGACCTGGGAGTTCTTTATCGTTATATCTAGATAGATCTATTTTCGGCAATTGTAATTTTTTCGCCATAAGCTTCCTCTAATTCTGGTATTTTATCTTCAGGTAAATACTTAGCTAAAGTTTGCATAGATATCATATCTAGAGTTCCCTTATATTTCTTAACAAAGTCTAAATAGTTTCCTAGATTAATAGATTTTGAATCTGGTGATGGTTGATATAAATTTGAATGTATAGCTTGATGAATAGTCTTTGATACTAAAATACAAGGTATATTGTTACATAAATGTTCCTCTATAACTTGATTAGCGATTTGAAATGAAAGTAAATATTCATCGTTTTCTAGTTCTGATATCATTTCAGCACCAACTGCTATAACAATATCAAATAAAGTGATGATATGATGAACTTCCATATCTATATCATCATCATTCCAATTTTTGAAATAGTCACAGTTATGTATACATAAATCCTCATGTATAGATGCTACCCAACATTTATATTCCCATGAGTTACGTACCATTGATTCGATTTTCTTTACACGTTTGAGTAAAGTGTCAATGTCTGTGATTTTTACATAATCTAAATAATCTACCATATTATCCTCCCATAGTTTTAAAGCTTCAGTGTATTTTCGGCTTGATAAATAAAAATACTTATCCTAATTACTTGTTTCCATAAATTTAAAATATTTTTGTATTATATAAAAATTATATATAAATATATATAATAATATTGAGATATATACAATATAATATCTCAGAAGGAGTAAATATGAAATTAGAAGAAGTTAAACAACAATATGCGGATAAGACATTTATCCCAGCAGCTAGATTACCTGAAAACACAGTTATTACAGACGATCTAAATGCTATGATGCAACTTGGAAGTGTATTTTTCTATGTTGAATACATTCCAACTATTGAGGATCTTATAGACGATCCTGATTGTTATGATGCTATGGACGATGAAGTAAAGAT
>Ga0247611_10006269_pt1 | contig 15330 bp, 40 predicted proteins | sample 177DNAGHGhighgp2_FD_192422 | JGI IMG/M metagenome (GOLD analysis project Ga0247611, IMG submission 192422) | Sheep rumen microbial communities from Palmerston North, Manawatu-Wanganui, New Zealand - 1770 DNA GHGhigh gp2 | ecosystem: Host-associated > Mammals > Digestive system > Stomach > Rumen...
CATACTCTTTAATATTGGAACGAAATCAATTTCTTGTGTTTCCAAAACTAAATCTTTATATTTTTCATTTATATCACAAATAAAATAAACCTCATTATCCTCTATTATATAATCTTTTACAATTCCTATCAACACAGCATTAAGAATCTTAACAGCAACGGCATATTCTGGATTATCTAAGACTCCTCTAACACTTTCTAAATACTTGGCTTCTTGTTCTGTTGCTTTCCCAATTAATAACTTAACTTCCATATTATTCTCCTATATGTTTTGGAATATCACTTATAACACCTTTACCAAAGAATGTTACTTGGGGATATGTATCACCTATAAAATGACCATCTATCTCAAATTCCCAACTACCTAATCTTTTAAGTGTCTTTTTTAATTTTCTTGGAAGATGTTTTACAGGTGTTAAAACAAGTCCCTTTTCCTTCATTACCTCTACAAGAGATTTAATATAATCTTGAAATGTTTTATCTCCTTGTCTTTTTACAAGTGTGTATCTTACCCTCATGCTATTTCTCCTGTTAATCCATTTATCATTATTGCTTGTGTCCATAAATCTAATGGTACTTCTGCTTCCTCAAATAATACTCTTACTTTTACTGTATTCTTTACTGAAAGTATTTTATAATCTGTTTCTAATATGCTTAATACATCTGCTAAATTAGTTATCATTATCATAGAAATCTATCTCCTTTAGATTTAAATAGTTTTGCATTTTAACCTACCTTATTACCACAACCATCTTTTAATGAACAATTTTTACATTCTTCTTCTTTTGGATTTTTGTCTGTTATTGGACAATTCCCATACCAATTTATTACATCATATATTGCTTTTATCATTTATCCCCCTATAATAAACCAAGTTACACATGCAAAAATAACTATAATAAACAATGTACCAATAATAACATTACTACCACTCATCCTTGATTCACATTCTTCACAATCGTATTTTCTAAAACAAAGTGGCACATCCTGTATATTGTTTTATTTCACAACTCATATTATTTTTCCTCCATTAATTCCAACATTTGTTTTTGTTTATTTGTTAAAGATTTAAACTTCTTATAAGCATTTGAATTTAGTTCTTTTTCATATTCCTTTATTTTATCATAATATTGGTCATTTTCTTTTTTATATGATTCTATTTCTTTTCCATACTTATCTCTTAAAAATTCTTCTTTTGTTTTATATTCCTTAAAAGCGTTGTTATTTAAATGTTCTATACTATCATTAAAATAAGCAACAATACTTGCTAATTCTGCCATGTATTTAGTTGGTTTCATTTTCTGTCCAGCACATTCTTTATGTACACTAAATTTCGTTACAGGAACAGTATCATCTCCCTCTACTCCTCTGGTCCGAAACATTTCATAACCATCAAAGGAATCCTTTGTTAAAGTTATACTTTTGCCATTCCACCAATCTTGTAAAGACAAATAACCCTCAAATTGGGAAATATCCTTACAATCACAATTAGGACAAATATCTTTTCCACATACATGACATTTTGTTATCCCATAAGAATCATCCCATTCTTTACCACATGTTTCACATTTATAAACCTTTTCTTCTTCGTAGTAAAACTTTTTAGTTTTATTTTTTACAATCTCTTTCATGACATTCTCCTAAACATGTATCTTATATTCTTTAAAATTTTGGTCTAACAGACCAAACTCTATAAATCTATCTATCTTTTTCTGTATGACTTCTAAGGGAAGAAATAAATTATAGGTTTTTAATTCTTCTTGTAATTTTTCAACAGTAAATTTAGACTTACCGCGAGAAAAGATATGGTTATAAAATATAAAATCTTGTTCTTCATTAACTTTATTTTTATTTAGATATACCTTCATTTATTCTTCCTTATAATCTTCTAAGTTTAAATATTCTTCCATGGATTTAACAGCAACCCATGCATCATGTATTTTACATGTATCAAAATCGGAAAAAGGTTTATCTTCAGATAATTTTGTTTCCAATCTTAATAGGATACTTTGCATTTCAAAACATTCATCAAAACATTCATCAAATTCAGACATCAACACTTCTTTTCTTGGGTTCATTAAATCTAATTCACCTTCACAACGATAAAAATAAAATGGTGGATTATTACCTACTGGTTGTAATTTATAAATATTTTCATAGTCTCCATTTATACAAATCTGTTTTCTTTCACTGTCTATAATTATACAGTCATACCAAACCCACCCGTTATCCTTAACCGTTTGTATTTTTACTTTATCTCCAATATTATATTTTCTTTTTATTTCCATAGAACATACCTATTTACATTTTATAATAACTTTTCCATTCTCAATAATTACACTATCTTTAATACATCCTTGTATAAAATCATTAGATGACTCCACCTTAGTTTCCTGTTTGGAATTACTGTGATTATAAATAGGTAATATACCTTGTGTAAAAACTATGTATATACCAAAAATACATGTTACAATTATTGTTAATTCCGCTATTATTCCTATTATTACTTCCGACATAAATATTCCTTATAACATTATAATTCTATTAAAATATTTCTTTACTTCATCTCCTATTTCAGAAAAATACGAGCCTGCATGTAAACTTATTGCTATTGTATTCTTTAAATCTAAATTAGATAATATGTCCTTACAATCACCATGATACATTTTACAATTATCACATACTAAAATTGGTTCCTGTGATTTATCAATCCCAATATAACCTTTAAAATCCTCAAACAGAAATTGCTGACATCCATCCCCACAACCAATATCTATAATAATTTTATCTTTGTCACCTGCTAATAATTTGGCTACATTAGAATACATTGGTAAGGATAATATACCATCATCACTAAATGAATCCATTTGACATTGATATTTATTATAAACCTTATCATTTCCATAATGATGTAATAAAGATAATCTAATACAATCTTCTACTAACATAAATGCTCCTCAATTACATCCCAATCTGTAATACCACCAAAAGCTCTATCATCAATATACAAATCAGCAATTATTTTTCTTCTGTCATCCGAATATGGTGTATCATTTACCCATTCAAAATTAACACCTTTATCTTTTAATGTTTGAACAGCTAATTCCAAAGGTTTTCCTTTTCTGCATGTCCAAAGACAAATAGTATGTTTTTGTTGGAGTTTTTTAAGAACTTCTATCGTTTTATCTTCTATTTCTCCAACCTCTGGATATTTATGTTCTTTTGTTATTGTTCCATCAAAATCTATTGCTATTATCATCTACATTTCCTCAAGTTTTAGTCTTGATTTATCAAAGGGTTTATTACAAAAATCCATTCTGATATCATCTAATAGCTCATGTTGTAATCTTATAAACATTTCATAAGACATATCTTTTTGTTCCATTTTTGCAACATGTTCCATTGCATCTACATAGTCAGCATATTTATTTCTAGGTCTTCCAGAATTACCTAAATCAGATAAACCACCTGCTATAAATAAACTACCAACAATAATACCTACACAAGTACTAATACTCATTTTCTTCTCTTACCCTTCTTTGTTGTTAAATGAAACCCATTACATATTGGACATTTATAACAATCAAATATTTCACCTGTTGTATCATATAAATAATCTATATGTTGCATGGCCTCAAATTCTGTTTCATGTCTTACTTTATCAAAACATGTTTTATTTATATTACTTCTACCCATACAAACCTATGTCCTCATAATCATAAGAACAATTATCAGCATCCTCATAGGTTCTTATTCTTTGTAAATATTCTTTTATATCTTTTTCATTATCAGTTAATTCTTCAGGCGTTAATATACTCATAAAGAATTTTAATCCTACATCAAATGGGTTTACTGTATAACAATCCCTACCACTCATTACATGATTTAAATAGTTTAAAATTTTTAATGTATTTAAATCTTCCCCTCTTATTGTTTTTATAAACCATATACAATATTGTTCATCTTGTTCAAATACATCTTGTACTATTCTATCTTTATATTTACCAAATTCAAAATATAAAGGTTCATCGGACATAAATTTTATACATTGTGTCCATGTATCTAGGAATCCAGCCCTTTGTAATTTTTGTAATATATCAAAAGTACCAACTTCATTTATTCTTATATCTTCTATATTATTTTGTACATAACACATAAACTCTTCTAGTTTAAATTTTCTCCTTAACAAGAATAATTCATTGGCATGTTTTATTTTCATTGCACCCACATCTGGCATTACACTCTCCTACTTTGTTCTTTCTATATATTTATCTATATCTTTTAATTCCTCTACATCTCTTATACTTTGTCTATAAAAACCAATTACTTGTGTTCTACATTCAGATGTTCCACATCTATTTATTTGTTTGTTAAAACATTCATATGCAGTAGGATGTCTAAAATGACATACGGTTATACTAAGTATAACCATACCTAATATAATTAATATTTCTTTACTTGTTATCTTTATTTTTATTGTTATTTTGTCCATTTAACATCCTCGTGTAACCAGAATTAACTGCAACCATACATGTTTCTTTTTGTTTTACATCATCAATAATTAAACATCTATTCATAGCATTATTATAACTTTGATAAGGTGTTGGTCTTGTAGTCCAAGATACACCTACTATAAGAATAACTAATGCCAAAATTATTAATTCCGCCTTTACTTCCATATACATCTCCTTACCTATAAAAACATTATAGAGGTTTTATATAAAAATGTCAATCCTTTGTTCAATAAAAATGGGTACCTAACTGGTACCCATTAAAAAGAATGGTTTTATTCTATATCTATTCTCCAGGTTCCCAATAATCTCTACTCATTGTAGAACCTTTATCCACTAATGTATTATGGAATATTATATCTTGTAAATAACCCAAATCATCACATACATCTTCCACATCCTGTATATACTCAAATTTTCTTGGTTCATTATTAGCAACTTGTGTTAATTTTAAATCCACATCTTCTCTTGTTTTACAATCTTCCAATAACCTATCTATATAAGTTGGATATGTAAATCTATAATGTATTGAATTATCCATGTTATGTTCCATGTATATCTCCTTTAAAAATTGGGGGAAATAAATCCCCCATTAAATTTAACCCAAAACTAATTTCATAAAGTTTGTATCTTTATTAATCTTAGCAATTTGTTCAAGTGAGAAATAATGTTGTCCAACACCATTAATAATTCTATATGTAGATGCCACACTTAACCCATATTTTTCACAGAATGCTGATACTGAAAGACCTGTAGATTTAACAAAGTTAATAAATCTACCTCTAAATGTTTTTGAATTAGATTTGGAAGAATTCAAAGATGCTTTTCTAAATTTAATTCCAGAATCTGTCATTGTAGTAACAGAACCTTTACGTCGTTTACTATTAACAGAAACATCTGTAAGACCTAATTTATATTTCTTATTAAGAATAGAAACAACTGAAGATGGCATATTAATTCTACCTACTTCATAACTAGAAACTGTTCTTTTGTTTTTACCAACAATTTCTCCAATATAAGCCTGTGAGAATTTGTTCTGTTTTCTAAAACCTCTTAACAATAATCCATTAGATACTGTTGAACTTTTTGAACTTTTCTTGGTTGATTTACTCATTACTCTTTCTCCTTTATCTTATTAACACACAATCCCTATTCAGAGACTTCATTTTCTATTGCATAACCCATATTTTTAATACCCTCATTTATTTCTTGAATACATGTTGGGTTATGATTACATGCTTCAATACTTTTCTCATAATCTTCCCTTAAACTTGTTTTGGGTTGTATAATCATAAATAATAAAACTAATATTACCCCACCAAATATAATTATATTTAATATCTTTTCCATTCTTTTACTTTTCTTCTATTTGCCTTGCGTTTTGTAATCCATTCATTAACTCAAACTGTTTTGCCATCTTTTCCATTTCTGCTTGTTCTTCTGGTGTTATTTTTCTTTCTTCACAATGTAATGCTTTTCTCCACTCTTCTAAAGAAGCATCTTTCTCATATGGGAAATCTCCTTCTATTTCCCAAGCATCCTCCAACCAACCTTTTGTAACGGCATTTGGTATATTCTTTTTATTCTTAATAACATAGGTATTAGGTTGGCCTTCCTTTTGAACTACTCTTTGTAATTCTACCTCTTGTCCAGAAAAGGATTCTTCCCATATCTTTAAACTTCTTTTAATATATGGGTCTTCCATATCCAATCCCCATGTTTTACTTTGTTCCATTATTTGTTCTATTGTTTTACATTTTGCAACTGTTGCCATGTTACCCCCAGTTCATCTATTATATCTATTACAGAACACCCACCATATTCTCCAAATCTACATTCATTCTCAGTAAGTGTTCTATCCCATTGACATTCACTACATCTTTGTCTTAGTTTCTTTATTATACTTTTAATTACACAGTCTTCCACTTGTTCACAATATTTGTGATACTTATAACAGCATAATTTATCATCTACTCCAAATACATTAAAATTATTTGCTGCTGGACAATTTTGTATAATCATGAAAACCACTCCATTGAAAAAGAAACACCAGGTCCACTATGTGTAATATAGGCTGGAACAAAATCAACATCCTCAATGTTAAATGTATGTCCTTCACATGTCATTATTTTACCATGTTTTAAATCTATAATGTCTGGTGTTTCTAATGTTCTATTTTCATCTACAATTATCTTGTATGGTTTTGTTAAATCCATAGTATGATTCATTATTTTACCCACCCACTAGCATAAGATTTAACTTCTGCCTTCTTAATATATGTATCAGGTTTTACAGTTAGACCCCTATACCATAATCCAATTTGATATTTTGTATTATCTATAAATTTCTTTATATTGTAAAATACTCTTTTAATTCCTAATTTCTTATATGTCTGGGTTCTTTGTAGGAATATTGCTAAATCAGAAATCATACGGTCCCGTCTTACATGCCAACCTTTTTCCTCATAGACCTTCCATATAACATCTTCTATATCAACAGCATCTTCAAACTCAGCTAAATGTGTTCTATAATATGCTTCCAATCTTGTTTCCATTAGTAATTTAACTCCTTTAATTTTTCCCTAAACAGTTCCATATTCCCTATTTACTTGCCCTAATGGATTCTCTAATCCTTCCGATTAATTCTTTACCTTGTCCTGTTTTATCATCTTCATCGGATGTCTTAGGTGCATATTGTAAAATTAAATCATCTATTTCACCACTCTTACAATAATCCTCAAGGTCTACTTTTTTGTTGTTGAATTTTAATTCTTCCCATTTTTTATGTATCTTGGATAAAAGACCATCCTTCTTCATGGATGCTTTTAAAGAATCTTTATATCTTGTTTTTACAAAGGAAATCTTATCCTTTATACTATCCAATTTCATCTGGGCAATTACACCTAATAATTGTTCTTTAGATAAATGTCCATATTTTCTTTCAACACTCCATTGAATAATATCTGGACTCCATTCCATAATTCTGTCTTCAATATCACTAAACATATTCTTTTCCTCCATCTCTTTTTGAAACAAATATAGCTTTTTCTTTATATTTATAATATAAAATCTAAATCTTTATTTGAATATTATACTGCTAATCCCTATAAATAGGATATTTCTTACATAATTCCAAAGCATCGACAGCAGCATCATTTAAAGCAACATTCATACCACCATCCAATTTATCATTTCTATGTAAAATAATATCAGCAATTATGTTTCCTACCTCAATCATATCATCTTCTTTAAATCCACGAGTTGTTACAGCAGGTACACCTATTCTTAATCCAGATGTAACAAAAGGACTTTCTGGGTCATTAGGTACTGTATTCTTATTTACTGTTATACCATACTTGTCGAGTAGATTAGCAGCATCTTTTCCTGTAATACCTTTGTCCCTTAAATCAACAGTCATTAAATGATTTTCTGTCATTCCGCCTACAATTTTAAATCCTCTATCCATAAGTGTTTGACATAATGTTTTTGCATTTTTTACTATTTGTTGAGCATATTCTCTGAACTCAGGTTGTAATGCTTCATAAAAACAAACTGCTTTACCTGCTATAACATGTTCTAAAGGTCCACCTTGTATTCCTGGAAATACAGCAGAATCTATTTTCTTTGCTAATTCTTGACGACATGCTATAACACCACCACGAGGTCCTCTTAAAGATTTATGTGTAGTTGTTGTAACAATATCGGCATATCCAAATGGAGATGGATGTACATCACCAGCTATAAGTCCTGCAATATGAGCAATATCCGCTAATAAATAACAATTTGGATTTTTATCATTAGCAACTTCCCGCATTACATCCGCTAAAGATTTATTATCCATAACTTTTTGTCTTATTTCAGCAAATCTTTCAAAATTAATTATCTTAGAATAATTAGATGCCCCACAAATAATAAGTTTAGGGTGATGTTCAAGAGCAAGTCTTTCTACTTCATCATAATCAATCTCACCGTTTTCATTTATTCCATATTGTACCACGTTAAAATGCTTACCAGAATAATTAACAGGAGAACCATGAGATAAATGTCCACCATTAGATAAGTCCATAGATAAAACAGTATCTCCGTGTTCTAATAAGGCTTCAAATACAGCCATGTTCGCTTGTGCTCCTGAATGTGGTTGTACATTTACATGATATCCAGTTTTAAAAAGTTTTCTAAACCTATAACATGCTAAATATTCAATATCATCTATAATATGACAACCATTATAGTATCTTTTGCCTAATGTAGGATGACCATTAAATTCATCCAATTCAAAATCTTCATCACTTAATTCGTCCTGTCGTACAATTCTACCCTCAGCATACTTATTAGTACAAATACTACCCACTGCTTCCATAACATCTTTACTTACAATGTTTTCTGATGCGATAAGTTCTATTGTATTTTGTTGTCTTTCTAATTCTTGTTGTATTAATTCTTCTATTTGTCTATCTTTCATTATTATTTTCCTTTTGTTCTTTTATATATTGTTTTACTATCTCAGGAACATCCACAACTTCATTTGTTGGTAAATAACAAATAACATTATTTTTATAAGAAATCTCATTAAATGGTAGATGTAATTTAGACCAATTTTTCTTACAAAGTATACCAAAATAATATGACAACCCATAGTTTCCTAAAGATTCTTTAAAAGGTAATATTTCATATTCCATTATATACCAATTTCTACAATACCATCTTAAAATAATAGAAATAATATACTCAACACTATCCTTAGTAACTAAATAGGCCATTTGCCATCCTTTACCAATAGGTTCATTTAAACACTCAGCCAAGAAATGACCATGCCCTTCATTTTCTCTAAAGGTTTCATCTTCACTAATAGCCTGTTCAAGAGCTTTAAATATAATAGTACCTTCATCATAACTATAACTACATCAAATCTAAGCTCCCATGTACTTGCGGGAATATAGAAATCTTCAGACGTTTGTACCATAGCACCATTGTATTTTAAGTTTCCTACTTTCTCTACTAATTTTCCTAATATTTTACATCTTTCATTAATGATGTTTTCTGTTTGTTTATCTTCCATTTTTGTGTCCTTTACCTATATAATCTTTTAATTTATTTTAGAATTATTTACTAATTCAAATATGTCTTCCTCGTTAATTTCTTCCATAGGACAGTCTCCCATGACAGATTCATAACAATTCCAACAATTCATACCATTTGCATAACAATCCCTTGGCATAATAAAGGAAATACTTGGGTCTACTACATATTCAATTCCTTCATAATTGATTACCATTTATTTCTCCTGTAATAACTCATTTAATAATGGATAACTTTCTGTAAAATTATTCCACATCCTTAAATATTGTTCCTTGTTTATAGGTTTTATATTGGCAGCAAAGGAATCTATAAGTGTATTTATTTGATTGGCATATTGTAATTTAATTTCTTCTATTATATCTTCCATTTAGTAACCTTTCAATCTTTCTAAAAACTCTTCCTGGTATTTCTCTAATTCAGAAATCTTACCTATGCTTATTCCATCACATTCCTGTCTAAAGAATAATTTAACCATACCACCACGTAAAGCATCATATAATGTATCAGCATAACAATTTAATTCATACCCATCATAATCTTCTATAACACCTACATGATATTTATCACTATGGTATAATCCTAATTGTTCTTCCATTAAGAACATAATCATTTGGTCTGTTGTTTTTGGTGGAAGATATTCATCATATACTTTCCATGGTTCATCCCAATCTATGTGTTTATCTTTCATATTAAAATCTCCAACTATCTATTTCTCTGCCTAAATTATCCAAACATCTCTGGTAATCCCATATTATAGTTTCATAACAATCTGCATCTACATATAGAAAATCATAATCCTTAAAACAGGGTGTGGTTTTCCAATTAAAGGATTCTTCTCCTGCCGTCTGAGGACGTTTATCTATATCTTTTAAAATGGTATTAAACTTCCATAAATGAATTTTATCAAATTTTGTTTGTTTTATAGAAACAATTTTTGCTTTATCTCCTAAATAACATTTATAACTTTCTGGAAAAGCGGAAATAATAGCAACTTTTTTACCGTGTTCGAATTCCTTTAGTGCTTGATTTCTAATAGATACGGTTTTACCAGTTGCCATGGCAAAGGTTAAAAAATCTCTATATTTATTTCTCATTATTCAAATCCTTTATATATTGTTTTACTTGTTGTATTAAAGAACCTTTATAGTTTTTACATTTTGGAAAAGTTTTAACTATTTCTTTTTGTTCTTTTGTAAAATCTATAATCCTTATATCTTTTATTTCCAATTAAACTACCTCTAAGTCATTTTCATATCCATCTTTATCTATGTATTTTATAGTAAATCCGGAATCAATTAACTTCATTATAGATACATACCTAAATTGTTCTATTGCTTTATTTTGTATTTTATTATATATTTCCTGGAATTTAGGTATTATATCTCTTTCTTTTCCATTCCAAACTTTCTTGTATTCTTCCTCCGGGTGAATATCTTCTATCCATTTCTTCCATGCTTTTAATTGTTTTTCTAATTTAACTAATTCCTCTATGTAAGATAATATCTCAGATGTATTATCAAAATACAAAGATTTCTCTGTCAATATATCACCATCCCAATCACCTACAGTACAGCAAATATTTGTATAACATGTAAGTTTAAAACAATCTACATATCTAAATGGGTCATTTATGTATCCAATTTTCTTTAAAGTCATATTATACCTCCCATAGTTTATTTATATTTGGATATTTAACTTTTAATAATTCTTTTAAGGCCTCTACTTGTTCTTTATTATTGTAATCTATCTTATTTACCAATTCTTTTAATTGTTCATCTGTATTTATATCTTCTCCTAATTGTTCTTTCTCGTTGACTAAATCATAAACACCTTTTCTTTTCATTTGGGTTATGGTATATTTTTCAAACATAGGAAATAATACATCTAGTAAGTCCTCACTTATCCATGTTTCTTTACCTGTTTCATGGTCTATAATTTTCCCATGATTGTAGAAGGCACAAATATCATCAGATACTTGTAAAATATGCTCTCTTATAATTGAGAAACCATTTGAGTTTTTTAATTCATTAAAGGTTAGTTCTTCTTTCATATACTATTTACTCTCCTATTATTTCTAATATTCTTTTTAATGCTTCATTTGCTGGAAGAATTGTATATTCTATTTTTAAATCATTTAACATATTTAAAATTAATTCCCCAACCTTTGCTGCTTGTTCTTCCGTTTGATTTCTTCCAGAAGGTTGATATTTATGTGTTCTTGTAATAAAGAAATTTAAATTATCATATTGGTTAAAATAATCCAATGCCATTTGTTTATATATTTCCGGTTCTGTTTCTACATAAGCTACACATTGTACAGTTGGGCTATCTGTAATAATATAATCCACCTTACCATTTAATTGTCTTACTTTTTTATTTTGTTTGGCATATGTATATAATTGGTCATGGAATGGATATGGATTACCAGCATATAATTGTTCCTTTACATACTCATGTGATAATTCACATTCTATTCCTTTTAATTTTAAATAATACATTAATCCAAATGCCAATGTAGATTTACCAGAACCTGGTGCCCCAAAAATGTTAATTACTTTTGTCATTGAATCCCCCACAACTGCTATACAAAATTTGTAAAATATTATACATAGACTCATTACTTGGTAATGTTTTATAATTTATATTATATTTTTTCAGATAAGTTTCTAATTGTTCTCCTAACTCATCAGATTCATGTTCTGTTTGTTTTCTTCCCTCAGTATGATATACATGATTTCTTTTTAAAAGAAAATTCATATTATCATATTTATTATAATACTCTAATACCAAATCATTAAACAATTCAGGCTCAGTTTGATTATAAATTAAACTCATTAAAAGAGGAGCATCAGTTATTACAAAATCCACCTTGCCATTTAATTCTCTTAACTTCTTCTGTTGTTTTGCAAAACAATATAATTGGTCTTTAAATACATAGGTATTTTCTTCAAATAACTTAGGTTTAATATATTCAGAAGATAATTCTACATTCAGGCCTGCCATCTTCATGTGAAAAAACAACCCTGCTGCTATCGTACTTTTTCCACTTCCAGGAGCACCAAACAAATTAATTATCTTTGTCATTAATTTCTCCTACTTTACCCCAATCAACACTTTCAAAATTATACACACCCTTCTTCCAAAGGTTTACTTTATTTAATACTTCTTTATTATACAAATAATCTTTATCTTTTAATATAATTCTCTTTCCACATTTCTTACACTGTAACAGTGTAATAGGACAATTCATAGTACAATCATCATCAAATTTAAATTTACATCTTAATTCATCCCATTGGATATAATTATGTTTACAGAATAATTGTTTTATAAAATCTATCATATAAACCTTGTCCTTTCTAATAAATGTAATGGAATTATTTCTTGCCATCCAAATGGAATATCTACATGAAATTGTACTTTGTAAACAAAATCATTACCAGATAATCCACAATTAAATTCTGGTAATGTATATTTTCCATTCCATTCTTTTTTCAGATATTTTAACATATCTATTTTAACTTCTTTTACTACCCTTTTCCAATTATCATATGTTCTTAATTTCTCAATTAAGATATCCATAAGCTTAGTATGAATTGTTTCTCTACAATATTGAAAATCTAACATTCTTCTTCTATTTCTTTTTCTATTTCTTCTATTTCTATTTTAGGCTCTTCTATACTCCCAAAGAAACTTAAAAAATAATTTTGTATATCAGATATACTAATTTTGTCCAAATACTTTTCTAACCTCATTACCTAATTCTATTGCTCTTGTACTATATGGTGTATTAATAGACCTATCAAATTCTTTCATTAATATTTCTAATACAACATTCTTCAAATCTTCTCTTGTATTATAATCTACATGATATATTGTACTTGAGTACTTCTTTGCTAATAACAATAAATCAATTAATTTTGTATCGTCTATCTGTGGATAATATACACAATCCTCTTCATATATACATGTACCTTGATTATAATGTTCACAACTATAACCTGGCATGGCATGTAATGGACAAACCTTACCTTGTATTTCAAATAATAAATAAAAATTTAATTGTTTTTGTGATACATTGCTATACATAAATCCCTCTCTTAACCTCTAGAATGTGTGTGATGTGCTAAATCTGCCATAGTTATATAACCAGAAGAATTAACATGTGTATGTTGAGCAACACTTTCCGGATAAATATCTATTGGGAATGGTCTTGCTGGCATACATCTTGTTCTAATAGCATATTGTAAACTATCTGCTATATCATTTTGATTTTCTCTTTTATATAATTCCCCAGCATCCATAGACCCCACTGTTACTGGTAGTAACTTTTTAAGTTCTTCCGGTTCTAAATAGTTAGATAATGCCTTACAATATTCCACAGTTGCTTTAAGGTCATCAAGGGCATACAGATATGTGGCTTCGTTTAATGGCATACCAAATACATCTTTATAATAATCATCCTTTGTCATTGGAAAAGGTAAAGACTCAGGTTCTATATAAAGAATAATACCAAAATGTAAAAGTATATTATTTCTAATTTTATAATATAGTTTAAACAACTTACACCTCATCTATCATATGAAGAATCCAATCACAATATTTTAATGGAATTAAATCTGGTATCCATTTTATATGTGTATTAAACCACTCAAAGAAATTAACCCAATATTCTAATTTATGTATTCTTTCATCTAACCAACCATCATTAACACCACACCCATACCCACATACACCATCTCTCATGTCAATTAAAAATGCTAAATTCTCTTCTAATTTATATGGTATATCCCTTAGGGTACATTCCTTTACAGGATTACATTCATTATAATCTTCCTTATTCTTTAACTTAAATATCTTTTTAACAAATGTAATCATTAACTCTCCTTATAAAAAGAAAATACCCACCCAATAAAGAATGGGTATTTCCCCACATAGAATTGGAGGCTCTATGTCAAACCTTTATTCATCTTTATCATAATGTTTACCTGTACTCATAGCAAAAGGTACTACAGATATAAATGTAATAAAACATGCTCCAAATATAGACCAAGCAATATTGGCACCACTCTCATGTAGAAATCCATATGAGAAACCTAGAATAGGTATAAAGAATAATAGTACAAAGAACCATTTAACTCTTTCATATACCTCATGTTTATATACCTTATATTTAATTACCTTCTTTGCTTCATCAGATAATTTATTACCATTTTTATCTTTATATTCATCTATATGGAAATAACAATAACCTTTATAAGCATCTGAACTATAACAGCAAGTTTGATGTTCATCCCTTACCATTATATCCTCATACTCATATTTTTCTACAAGTGTTTTATAAAAGTTATTCTCATATAAATTAGATAGAGTTGTAGCTACAACATGATAATCTGAAAATCTCATTGTAACCCTCCCTAATCTGATAATTTATCCAACCATGATTTAATATTAGCAAGGAACAATAACATTATTACAACAAAGATAATAACTGGCCATATAATACCAATATTAAAACCTTGTAATACTTCCAATGTTTTTAAATAATATTGTCCAAGATGTAAATGTAACGGAAATAAACCAGATAGTACAGGTTTTGCTACCCAATACAATAATCTTAATACCAATATAGTCCAGAATAAATATAAAGCAATTTGTACTACTACATTCTGTTTTACATATTTATCATAAATTTTTGAAAAGAATAGTCCTATAAATGTTATTATAGAAGTTATTACAATA
>Ga0247611_10006270_pt1 | contig 15326 bp, 10 predicted proteins | sample 177DNAGHGhighgp2_FD_192422 | JGI IMG/M metagenome (GOLD analysis project Ga0247611, IMG submission 192422) | Sheep rumen microbial communities from Palmerston North, Manawatu-Wanganui, New Zealand - 1770 DNA GHGhigh gp2 | ecosystem: Host-associated > Mammals > Digestive system > Stomach > Rumen...
TGCCACCTTTTTTTCAAATTTTCTTGGCAAAATGTTAGTTATTTCAAGAAAAATGTGTATATTTGCAACCAGATAACTAACGTACTATTCTGAAAACAAGTAAGACATAAACAAAGAACGACTATGAAAATAAGTATGATTGGTGAGAACGCCGGTATCATCTGGCGCACATTAGAGAGTAAGGGGAACCTTAGTTTAGAGCAGTTGCAAAGTGAGACGGAACTACAAACACCTGCGTTTTATGCCGCCATCGGATGGCTGGCTCGTGAAAACAAAATCAGTTTCGCAAACGAAAACAACGTCATAACCGTCCGCCTCTACCAAGAAAGGTATTATTGATTAACGTTGCAGCCACTTGATGGCTGCAACGATTGTTTTTAGATGCTCAGTTCGTCAAGCACATTAATTAGACGTTTGTCGAAGTGCTTGTCGGTACGGATACACTCTGAGAAGGGTACATAAACGATATCATTATTGCGCACACCTACCATGATGTTGCGCTGTCCCTGCAGAATGGCCTCGATGGCTCCTACACCCGTGATAGATGCCAGGATGCGATCGCGGGCTGACGGGGAACCGCCACGCTGCAGGTGACCCAGGATAGATACGCGCACGTCGAACTCAGGGAACTCCTTTTTCACACGCTCCGAATAGTATATCGCACCACACTTCGGACTCTCCGACACGATAACGATACACGACTTCTTCGACTTACGGATGCCACGGCCCATGAAGGCTGCCAGCTGGTCGACGTCGGTTGTTTCCTCAGGAACGATGGCAGCCTCAGCACCGCAGGCAATGGCACAGTTCTGTGCCAGGAAACCGGCATCGCGACCCATCACCTCAACAAAGAAGATACGTTCGTGTGAATTGGCAGTATCACGGATACGGTCAACACACTCCATGATGGTGTTCATCGTGGTATCGTAGCCAATGGTGGCATCAGTGCCATAGAGGTCGTTGTCGATGGTACCGGGCAGACCAATGCAGGTGATGTCGTGCTCCATGGCGAAGTCACGCGCCCCGGTCAGCGAGCCATTGCCACCGATTACTATTAGCGCATCTATTTCCTCTTTCTGGCAGGTCTCGTAGGCTTTCTGTCGCCCCTCAGGGGTCATGAATTCCTTGCTTCGGACAGTTTTCAGGATGGTACCACCACGCGTAATGATGCCTGATACATCCTCCGTGGTGAAGGTTTTCACCTCATCGTTCATCAGTCCCTCGTAACCACGATAGATACCTTTAATGGTGAAACCATTGTAAATGCCAGAACGTGTCACGGCACGGATGGCTGCGTTCATACCAGGGGAATCGCCGCCCGATGTCAAAATACCGATAGTTTTAATCTTGCTCATAATCTTATGATTTACTGGGTTAGTTTTGTTGCAAAGATACGAAGAATTGAATAAACTACCAAACCGATTTCCAAAAAACTTTTGGTTCTTAAGGGGCTGAATGATCTATTCTAACACTTTGCATAAAAAGTGAATATTAAAAAGGCAAAATGTAAATGAATAGTGTTAATTTTCCACCTTAAACCTTACAAAATGACAATTTTCCTCATTTTCAACAAACAAAGAAGTGCGTTTTCTTTGTTAATTATGTCTTTTTGACTACCTTTGCACTCGAATTCTTAACAAAAAGAAAGTAATTTATTAAATAAGGTAGCAAAATGGCACAAAAAATCAGTTTTACCAAGATGCATGGTTGCGGAAACGACTACATCTATGTCAATACGATGCAGTTTTCTGTTCCCAACCCATCAGAGGTGGCCGTCGTCTGGAGCGATCGTCATAAAGGCATAGGCTCTGACGGTCTCGTACTGATTGGGGCTTCGCCCGTGCCTGAGGCTGATTATTCCATGCATATCTATAATGCAGACGGCTCAGAGGCTATGATTTCGGCTTTGCAGCACTCCGTTGGTTCACCAATTTCGCAGGCAATGATGGTACTAACAAGGACGGTTGGCAACCCCTGTTCACAGAAAGCTTACTTAGTGTTGGGTCTATCGCTGCATCCATAAATTATCGAATACGTCCCAACATCTTAATACGGTGCTCGAAACTACCACGGTTGTCAAGAGCACCGTTTTTGATGCGTGCACGGTAATTGTAGATGGTGTTTACGGAATAGTGAAGGAATTCGGCTATCTTCGACGAGTCCTCAATACCCAGTCGGATGAGGGCAAAAATACGTATCTCCGTCGTCAGACGGTTCTCCTCCTTAGGTTGTACCTGTGCCTCCGGTTTCAGCAAGGCATTGAACTCGCTGACAAAGGATGGGAAGAGGTGCAGGAAAACAGAATCAAAATTCTGCAACAGTTCTTCTACTTCATGCTCTTTCAGCTCAGTAGACTTAGAGATACGATAAAGCTCTTCCAGTTCCTTGTTCTTCATCTTCTTGTTGACCATCTTCCGATAGTCGTCAATCTTATCGATATACTGTGAACAAAGACTCATAAATCGTCCAATGTATTCCTCCTTTACCTGATTACTCTCCATCAGCTGCTCGTTAAGCGAAGACAACTGCCTATTGAGCGAAGACAATTCCTCTTTCTGTGCCGCTAACTGAGTATTCGCTGAAGCCAATTCCTGATTTGAATCCCTAAGAGCATTACGCGCTGCAGCTAACTGTCGGTTACGACGATGCACAAAGAAGAGCATAAAGAGCAACAATAAGGCCAGGATGCTGATGGCAGAAAGGGTAACATAGAGCTGATGGGTTGTACGCTGGCTCTGACTCTTATATTCTTTAGCAATGTGGGTAAGCAGAGGCGATATCTGCCAGTTGCGCTGTCGGGAACCGTAACGGTTGGCACAATCACTGGTAAAGCTGATATAACGCGAAGCACGATCTATGTCACCACGCAGCATCAACTCGTTAGCTAACTCCCACATCGAGCCCTGGTCCATGGCCGCATTACGGATGTCAGCCAGTACCGACTCTACGAGCCAGTGCATCATCTGCGTGGAATCGCCCTGCAACTTATATTCAATATAACGGTAAAGAGCCGTGAGCGCATAGGGATGACTCCCCTTTTCAACATGCTTCAGCCACTCGTCGTTGATAGCCATCGCTGTTTTTAAATCACCCTCACCTTGAGCCTTAAGTTCGCGACGCAGAAAACAAGACTCATGGGTCGATGGCAAATATTGCAACATGAGTGTTTCATAATGTTTAGCCTTGTCGAGGAAATTCTGGCGCATGGTAGCCATGTGCGAGTAATAGCTGAGCTCACTATAAACATTGTTATAGGCCTCGTAGTAAGTTCCCAGAGAGAGGGAGTCGATACCCTCAATACGGACTGAATCGAGCACTATCAAACCCTCATCATACATACCTATATTGGAACAACGGATAGCCAGCAGCGAGCGACAACGAGCAGCATCGGAGCGACGTCCCATCTCATCAGCCAGGCGTATGCATTGATTCAGGAAATAAATGGCAGAATCGCTGACGAAGGGTTTATATAGCTCATAAAGCGTGAAATTCCGATCGTATTGGCGAGTCTTTGAAGGCTCTTGCTCAAGTGCACGACGTGCTTCTGCTATCTTGCGCTCGTGTTGAGCAACATAGATTGGAAAATAGGTAATAGCGTCATCGACAATCGTAAAATCTATCTCATCGGCTGCTGTGTGCAGCGTGAACAAAGTCAGAAACAGGATGTTTAATAATCTTTTCATTAGTAGCATGGTCTTTGTTTGGGATGGGCAAAGATACGAAGATTTTACCAAACCGCCAAATGTTATACCATAAAAAATGAGGGAGCATGCCATCACGCACACCCCCTCATCGACCAAACTACTTATTAAACCAAAATCTACAAAAAAACTATCTAAGTTCAAATGTTAATCGGGCAGGCAATTGAGCAGACGAAGTACCTACCAAGGCATCAAACTTGCCCGATTCTGCTTTCCACTGACCTGTGGCCTCGTCATAGAAACTGAGGGCGCTGCGGTCAATGGTCATCGAAACATGCTGGGTCTCGCCAGGCTGGAGGAAAACCTTGCGGAAGGCTTTGAGCTCCTTGACGGGACGGACCACTGAAGACTTCTGGTCATGGATGTAGAGCTGAACAGTCTCTGCACCAGCCACACTGCCTGTGTTGGTAACAGGGATGGTAAAGGTAATCTTGTCATCCATGGAGAGCTGCTTCTTGTCGGCGGCAAGTTTGCCAAGGCTGAAGGTGGTATAGCTCAGGCCGTGACCGAAAGGGAACAAAGGCCCACTCTTCACCTTTCTCTTCTCGCTGTTCACCTTGTCTATCCAGCGATAGCCCACGAAGATGTCTTCCTTGTATTCCTCGTCGATGATCTGATGACCTTCGCGCCAAGTACCTGGATAGGTTCCCAGCGCATGCGCACCACACTGGTCGAGTGAGGCATACCATGTGAAGGGCAGCTTACCGGATGGGTTGACATCACCCGCCAACACGCTGGCAATGGCCTCGCCGGCCTCTGAGCCGATGAACCAGGCCTGAACAACGGCAGTCACCTTGGCGAGCCAGGGCAGTTCGGCACCGTTGCCGGAAACATTGACATAGACCAAACGGGGATTGACCTTGAGGATGGCCTCAATCACCTCGTTCTGCGCATACGGCAGACCATAGGTTTTGCGGTCGTGGCCCTCGCAGTCCTGATAGTCGCTCTTGTTCAAACCTCCGACAAAGATGACCACATCGGCCTCGCGAGCCTTAGCAACAGCCTCGGCTGTCAACTCAGCCTGCGGACGGATGTCGTAGAGCGAACGTCCTACGGTGACACCGTCGTAGCTCTGAATCGTATCACCCACATAGCCACGGGCATAGTCAATATCTATACCTGCGAAGCGAGTACGAATGCCATCAAGAGGCAGAATCTCCTTCTGCACTTTCAGTGATGAGGATCCACCACCTACGGTCATCATCTTGATGGCATTCTCACCAACCACAAGAATGCGCTTGGTGCTGCTAAGGTCTATGGGTAATAGAGGATTCTTTGATCCTTTCAGCACATCATTCTTCAGCAGGACGATACCCTCCTGGGCTATCTTCAACGCTGCATCGTAATGACTTTCTGAGCATAGGAAACCGAAAGGTTTGTTACGCTGCATGGTGGTACGATAGAAGAGTCGCAGCACGCGGCGCACCTTCTCGTCGAGCTCTTTTGTGGAAAATTTACCCTCACGGATGGCCTTCTTATAAGACTCAGCCAAATAGTACATATCGTAGGCATTAGACGCACCTTCCGACAGACCGTTGGTCCATGAGCCGAACTCAAGGTCGAGTCCGTTCTTGACAGCCTCATCAGTATCATGGCAACCGCCCCAGTCAGAGATTACCACACCGTCAAAACCCCAATCCTTTTTCAGAATCTGGTTGAGCATCTTATCGTTATGGCAATTGTGTTGGTTCTGATAGATGTTGTAGGCACCCATGACGGCCCATGCACCACCCTCCTGAACGGCGGCACGGAAGGCTGGCAGATAAATCTCGTGGAGGGCACGGTCGCTGATTATGACATTCACCTGATGACGATATTCCTCATCGTTATTCATCGCATAGTGCTTCACGCAGGCTGCCACGCCCTTCGACTGCAAGCCCTGCACATAGGGTACCACCATGCGGGAGGCCAGCAGGGGGTCTTCACCCATATACTCGAAGTTACGGCCGCCAAGCGGAGTGCGGTAGATGTTCACACCAGGACCCAAGATGACATTCTTGCCGCGATAAAGGGCTTCCTCGCCAAGGCTCTCACCATACAGGCGAGCCAAGGATGGATTCCATGTGGCTGCAAGACAGGTAAGGGCGGGGAATGCCACACAAGAGTCGTTGGACTGTCCAGCCTGTACCCACTCGTCCCACAGCACGTCAGGGCGGACACCATGAGGGCCGTCGTCCGTCCACAAGTCAGGGAACCCTAGGCGCTTCACGCCGGGACTGGAGAACTTGGACTGGGCATGGATGACCGCTATCTTCTCGTCGAGTGTCATGCGGGCAAGTGCATCGTCGATGCGCTGCTCCACAGGCTTTGTCTCGTCAAGATAGACGGGCTTTTCTTGTGCTTGTAGTGGACTCAGACTAACCAAGCCCACTACAAATAAAGAGAGAATCTGTTTCATTGATTATTTTTTTTGGTAAACGCGGACATAATCTATCTCCATCGTACACGGCAGCGCACTTTCGTCTATTCCATAGGCAGCCCCCCAGTCACCACCCCATGCGAGGTTGAAGATGATGTAGAAAGGATCTTCGTAAGGCCAGTCGTCACGACCCTTGCCTGTGTTGTCATAAGATAGTTGTACCTGTCCATCCACATAGGTTGTGATGTTCTTAGCTGTCCAAAGGATAGAATAGATATGGAAATCATCCTCTGCACCTTCAAGATACATCTCATGAGTAACCTGTGTGCCATGGGTATGGACATGGGAATTGGCATGCAGGCTGGAGCTGACGTAGTTGGCATGTCCACCTACCTCCTCCATGATGTCAATCTCACCATCAGCAGGCCACGACTTGAAGTTGACGGGCATCATCCAAAAAGCAGGCCATGTGCCTTTACCCTTAGGCAATTTGATGCGGGCTTCGATATATCCGTAGGTCCAACCTTCATTTTGCTTGGCATAGACACGACCCGAATAAATCTTGCCGTTCTCCTTCAGGCAAGTGATACGCAACTTACCGTTTTTCAGTTCCGTTACCTTGGCTCCATCGGGAGTTATCTGGTTGACGTAGTTCTGCAACTCGTTATTTACCCATCCTGCTCCCTTCACCTCATGGGTCCAGAAGTCAGCATTCAGTGAGGGGCCATTGTCAAACTCATCCTGCCAAACCAGTGAGTAACCTTCAGGAACATTATATGGAGGTTCGGCTGATGCTGCCTGAGAAATAGTGATACTACTACGAGCAGAACCCGACATGATAATGACAGAACCAGTACGGGCACTAGCCTCAAGATTGGCAGGAACCGTCACTGTCACAGTACCCGACTGACCGATGGTGTTTTGGGCGACAACAGTAATGAACTTCTCATTGCTATAGGCATCCCATTCCTTGCCAGTGGTTCCAATCGTCACGGTGTATTCGCCACCGTCTGATGGTACATTAATGGCCGGTGTACTCACAGTAATGTTTGCATTAGGCGCAGTGCCACCCTCGTAATAAGAGTACTTATCGCTCTGGCAACTTGCGAACATCATGCTACAAGCCATCAAAAATGAATATATAATCATCTTCTTCATAGTTCTAAAATTATAACTGTTACTTAATTATTGCACCTCTTTGAATACAATCTTGCTGATCTTGACGTGAGTGCCTGATGGTGAACCGCCGAAGTCGAAGAATAGGCGGAGTACATTGGCATCCTTACCTTCCTTCAAGGAGACATTCATTTTCTTCAGGATGAATGGCTCGTCAGCAGTTATGTCGTGCTGTTCTACGAAGAAGTAGTTGTCATCACCACCGTCGGTAAGCTTCATGGTCACTGCAGGACAGTTCTGATCTGTCTCCATCATCAACTGGAAGTTATAGGTCTTGCTAGCACTTGCTGTCAGTTTGGTGTCGATGTGGAACTGACCCTGCCACTGCGAACCACCCAAGCCTTCGGGAAGCGTAATCTCATAGGCATCGCCCTTATGGGTAGCCTCTGTGTAAGAGATAGGTGACCAGCTGTTATCTGCGAAATAGTAACCGAAGGCATCAAACTTAGAACCGTCGTCAACAGCCTTCCAGAGATTGTCGGCATCGTCGTAGTCCATTGATACAGCCTCTTCGAAGTATATCTTGCTAATCTTGACATGAGTGCCACCAGGCGAACCACCGAAGTCAAAGAACAAGCGGAGCACTTCGGCATCCTTACCTTCCTTCAGTATAACACCCTCCTTTTTCAGGATGAACGGCTCATCGCCAGTCACATCATGCTGCTCTACGAAGAAGTAGTTGTCATCACCACCATCGGTGAGTTTCATCGTCACGCCTGGACAGTTCTGGTCCGTCTCCATCACAAGATAGAAGTTGTACTTCTTGGCAGCGCTCGCTGTCAATTTGGTATCAATGTGGAACTGGCCTTGCCACTGTGATCCTCCCAAGCCTTCGGGAAGTGTAATCTCATAGACATCGTCCTTATGGGTAGCCTCCGTGTAAGAGATAGGTGACCAGCTGTTGTCTGCGAAATAGTAACCGAAGGCATCGAACTTAGAACCGTCGTCAACAGCCTTCCAGAGGTTAGCGGGGCTGGTATAGTCCCAATCCATCACAGGAGCATCGGGATCGATGGGCTCGTCTGATGGTGGAACGGTTCCATCGTCATCGGCATGGTTCTTCAATACAATGTTAGAAACGTTCACCGTAGTTTCAGCTTGACAGCCGCCAAAGTCGAGTACCAACATCACCTTAGACATATCAATGCCAGGCATGTCGCTCTTCCAGAAGATATAGTCTTCGTTAGCCTTCAGGTCGATACGGTCTGTGAAGTAGAACACTCCGTCGTCGCCATCCAATACCAGTTTGACGGTAGCACCATTCAGGTCCTTGTCGCTGTTGAAGATAGCTGAGAAGTCGTAGTTATTTGCTGCACTGGTGGTGAGGTCGGTATGCATCTTTACCTGAGCCTGCCATTGATCGGTAGTAGCCTCAGGCAGCGTAATGGTGTAGTCGTTGCCTTTATCTACGAAACCGGGATCGGCTATTTGTGACCAACCGGGGGCATACCAGAACTCCATGACGGGTGTGACGCCCTTCCACATATTATACTGACTGTTGGCATCATAGCCTTCCCAAGTCTTCTCACCTTCCTCTGAAGTAAGGATAAAGCGCCATGCAATGCTGCGGTCGGGTTCGTCGTAAACCAGCACAATCTTCTTAGCTGACAGCGACTCGACGCGGAAAAGGGGATTGGCATACTGGTTGTCAGAACTGATATATGGGAAGAAGGTGTTAGGTGCCAACTTGATATAGGTTTGCTTTGACACATTGCCGTCGGCATCCTCCCAGTCAAGCTGTTCAAAACTCCAGGCAGCTGATTGCTCACCCAGTTCTACATCAATATCCTCGGCAGCGCCCCCACCCCAATGGGTACCTTTGTTGACATAAGTCAGACCGTCAACACCGGGGCTGTAATGAAAGGTGCCACCAGTACGGGTCTCATTGGTAAAGGTGATGCGGTCGTCGTAGATGCCAAAGGCCTTCTTTTCGTCAGCCTGGGCTGCCCACCAACCAGCACCGTCGGTGCCAGCAGGTCCACAAGCCAGGTGGGCATATTCCTTATTGGCTATACGCCATTCTTTGCCGGTAATGCGGCGAAAGTCGGCACTATAGTCTATCTTGGTCTCATTGAAGGTGTAGGTCTTGCTGAGGGCTCCCTGACTGAAACCATTATGGTTGCCCAGTTTCAAGGCTACGGTGTGAGTACCGGCCTCAGCGTTCATATATCCTACCTCGTTCAAAGTCGAATACTGAGTGCCATCGAGAATCCAAACAGGATAGGTTCCTGGCTTTGGACTATAGGTGGCTGTCATCTGGTTGTTTTCCTGATCAACGGTAATTTGGAAGTCTACACCCTCCATGGTCGGAATACCGTTGGGGTCGGCTCCTTCAAAGCTATCGGGGGAGCAGGCGGAAGCAAATCCTATAACCATTAAACAATAACCAATAGCCGTTATTGCATGGCGAATATTCTTGATTGTCTTTTTCATATCTTTCAACGTTTTATGTATTAATATTCGTTCTGTACAAGTGTTGGGTCTGCATCCAACTCCGACTGTGCCAGAGGAATGTGTTTCTTGTTAGGTGTCCAACTATTGGTACGATAACCATAAGTATCAGGAACGAGTACGGTGGTGGCCTTCTGGATTGCTCCGGGAATACCCTCAGCACGTACCAGGTCGAAGTAGCGCTTACCCTCGCCTACGAACTCCATGTGTCGCTCGGTAAAGATATCGTCAATGGAAACACCGTCGAGTGCAGGCAGTCCGGCACGGGCGCGTACCTCGTTGACATAACCAGTAGCCTCGGAAAGACTGCCTCCCGTCTGCAGCAACAGCTCGGCAGCGTTCAACAGCGTCTCGGCATAGCGGTAAATGCGCTTGTTGTTGTTATAGTTCAGGTTCTTCGAGGTGGGACAGTCCTTGCAGTTCTCAAGGGTAGGACGATACTTATGCAGCCAGATGTGGGTGTCCTGATAACGCTCGGTATAAGACGTGCCACGAACATCCCAACAGGTGGCGTCGCGACGAAGGTCGCCCTCGGCAAACATGTTATAGGTCTCGACACGCATGGGCAGGAATCCCCATCCGTCCATGCCGCTCCACAGGTCGTCGGAGAACTTGTTGGGAGAACAGAGCGTGGGGAACACGGAACCGCCGGCATTGAGGGCAGCCTCGCCCCAGTCACGCTGTGCCTGATCGTCGTTGTAGTTTATCTCAAAGATACTCTCGGAGCACCACTCCCCACTCTCTTCCCAGATGGCGGCATAGCTGGGGTTCAGCGAATAGTCGGGGTCGGCTATGATTTTCTTCATATAGCTGAGGGCTTGCGGATAGCGGGCGGTGTCGTTCTGGTACATCACCATTTCGGCATAGAGCATATAGGCAAAGGCCTGGCTGACACGGCCTGACTCGGCAGCGGCCCAGCGCATGGGCAACACGTCAGAGGCTATGATTTCGTCGAGCTCGGTAATGAGGTTGGCGTATATCTCGTCGGCCTTCAACTGCGGTGCGGTATAAGGCAACGCGAGGTTCTCCAGATAGAAGGGCACATTGCCGTAGTAGTGCCACAGGATATTATAGTAGTACACGCGAAGCAGACGGGCCTGCATCTGCATGGAAGTACGGAACTGGTTGCTGGCTCTTCCTGGCCATCCGGAATACTTGATGGCGTCGTTGCAACGCTTGATACCGCTGTAGAAATCACCCCAGAGGGTTGCCAGCGTATAGTTGCTGCTACCTTCAAAGTTAAAGAGACGCTGCCAGTGCAGGTTGTCTGTGGCAGTCTCGCCGCCTACCCAGAAGTCGTCGCCCATAATCTCTGCATCGATGGTCAGGTCGTTATAGGCTACATTGTCCCAGTCAGGCCAGTGCAACGGAGCATAGGCTGAGGTAAGGGCCTCGTTGAGGGTCTCCTCGGTGGTATAGTATTCTTCCAGAGGCTCACCCTTCGGATTCTTAACCTCCAAGAAGTCTTCGCTGCAGGCTGTAAATGTTGCTGCTAAGCCACAACCCACGAGCACTGCGCCGAATGTTTTATATATTTTCGTATTCATAATAATCTATTTCTTATTAAAGTGAAACATTGAAACCGATGGTATAAACGCGAGCTTGTGGATAGATTCCATAGTCTACACCGGTAAACTGGGTATTATGACTTTGTGTATTGTTGTCGAATCCGGCACCAATCTCAGGATCGAAGCCCCAGTATTTAGTCCATGTAAACAGATTCTCGGCACGGGCATAGACGCGGAAGCGGCTGATGCCTACCTTATTGGTAATGTGGCGAGGCAGGGTATAGCCCAGTGTGAGATTCTTCAGGCGAAGGTAGCTGCCGTCGTGAACATACATATCACTAACTACCCAACTGTCGCTGTTGCCGATGGCGGGAACAGTGTTCGAAGTGCCTTCGCCGGTCCAGCGGTCCAGCACCCAGGTGGGGAAGTTTCCTGACGATACATCCTGACGATAGGTCGCGTCGAACACATCCATACCACTGACACCCTGGAAGAAGACGCCGAGGTCGAAGCCTTTCCATTCTGCATCGAAATTCAGACCGTATAACCAGGTAGGAATACCATTACCGATGTTGGTACGGTCTTCGTCGGTTATCTTGTTGTCGCCATTGATATCCACGAAGCGGAAGTCGCCGGGCTTAGACTTAGTACCGTATTGGCTATTATATGCATTGGCCTCTGCCTGATTCTGCAAGATGCCATTGGTCTTGTAACCATAGAAGAAGGGGAAAGGCTGTCCGTTTTCGGCACGTGTGCCACCGCCGCTGAACTGCGAGATGCCATAGTTCAGGAAACCAGTATCGTTACCGATGTTGGTCAACTCGTTTTTCAGATAGGAGGCATTGCCCTTGATGGCGAAATGCGCATCGGCAATGTTCCACTTGTAACCCAGCTCAAACTCAACACCGCTGTTCTTCATGTCACCTACGTTGGCCAGCGGACGACGCTCACCGACATAGCTTGGAATAGGCATATCGATAATCATGCCATTGGTCTTCTTGACGAAATAGTCGACAGAGAATGTGAGCTTGTTGTTCCAGAAAGCCAGGTCGAGTCCGAGGTCGGTCTGTTCGCTCTCCTCCCACTTCAGGTCTTCGTTAGCCAGACGGTCAGCCTTCGAGCCGTAGGTCATCGAGGCAATGCGTCCGAAGTAGTAGTTGCTGCTTCCGCCAAGACTGGTCAGTGTGGTATAGGCAAAGTCGCCGATGTTGTCGTTACCGTTCTTACCCCAGCTGGCGCGCAGCTTCAGGTTGGTGAGCCAGTTGCGTGTGCTCTCCATGAATTTCTCGTTCATGACGTTCCAACCTACTGAGAAAGAGGGGAACGTACCATATTTATTATTAGCACCGAAACGGCTGGAACCATCACGACGAATCGTGAACTGAGCCATATAACGCTCATCGTAGTTGTAGCTCAGACGGGCAAAGAGCGACGTCAGTCTGTGTTCGGTGAAAGGAGCACCCCATGCACCTACCAGGCTCTTGGCACCGGTAATCTTTCCGTCGGCATCGGTGGAAAGCTCCAGGTCGCCACCCGTGGTATAGTCGATAGAGGGTTTGTCTACATTCACCAGGTTCCAGTGTGAGCCACCCAGCTCGTCACCCTTTGTCTTCATGGCACTCTGTCCCAGTACCACACCAATGGTGTGCTTGCCGATGGTCTTATCGTAGGTCAGGGTGTTCTCTATCTGCCAGGTAGAGTTGTTACCCTTGTAGCTTGTTGCCGAAGTATGGTCAGCATTGTTGTTTCCAGAGAGATAGTATTTCTGCTTGACAGCGGCATCGTAGCCCCAGAAAGAGAGCTCTGCGCTATAAGTGAAGTGATATTTCAACTCGTCAAACAACTGTAAGTCTATCGAGAACTTAGGCATGAACTTATGACTCCAGTTCTTAGTGGGGTTACCCTGCATCATGGCGATGGGGTTGTTCTGTTCATTATAGCTGCCTACGAATCCGGGCACGGTATATGGATTGCCTGCCTCGTCGGTATAAAGGTCAAAGGCTGAATAGCGGTCTATCAAGTCTTGAGCCATCTGCCCCCTTAAGGTAACAGGAAGCACAGGAGCCAAGTAGAGTGCTGAGCCCAGAGGAGAGCCCCATGCTGAGTTGCTGTCCACACCCGTGTTGTGTACACGCATATAAGAAAGGTTGGCACCAATGTCGAGCTTGTTCAGGAAGTTGCGTTCCTTCGAGTCATCCAGCACGTTGAACTGGTTGTTCGAACGGACGGTCAGACGGTCGTAGTTTGACTGGCCATAGTTACCTCCAATGATACCATCCTGGGTAAAGTAACCCAAAGAGAGGTAATAGTTAACCTTCTCAGAAGCACCGCTTACGCTGACGTCATGCTGCATGATAGGTGCATTGTCGTTGAACAACAGGTCCTGCCAATTGGTTCCGAAACCTGTTACTGCGTCGCCATTGGCATCCACCAGATTATAGGGGTCGGCATAGATGGGAGCCTGTCCTCTTCCCACAGCACGCTCGTTCTGCAGAATGGCATAATCGGTAGCACCCGTCACATCGCGCTTCTTCCAAGCACTCTGCCATCCATACGAGAAGTTGTAGTTGATGGTGGCCTTGCCTATCTTACCTTTCTTGGTAGTCACCAGAATGACACCATTGGCAGCACGCGCACCATAGATAGCACCAGATGCAGCATCTTTCAGCACTTCGATACTCTCAATATCATTGGGATTCACGCTCTCCATACCATTCTGGTCGGTAGGCATGCCGTCTATAATATAGAGAGGTTCGGAGTTGTTGATGGTGCCGATACCACGGATACGTACCATTGATTTGGCACCCGGCTGTCCAGAGGCTGAAGTCACGTTCACACCAGCGGCCATACCCTTCAGGGCATCTTCGGCACGTAGACGTGTCTTTCCGTCCAGGTCGTCAGAGGAAACCTTGGCAATAGAAGCCGTTACGACACTCTTCTTCTGAACACCATAACCGATAACCACCACTTCGTCGAGTAGCTTGTCATCTGGTTTCAGATTAATTTGAATACCATTTCTTGCGGCTACCTCCTGTGTGATGTAGCCCACATAGGAAATTGCAATCGTCGCGCCCGCGCTTACCTTTAGATTGAATTTACCATCGTAATCGGTAATGGTTGCGTTCTGAGGATTGCTTTTTTCTACAACAGTCGCGCCGATCACGGGTTCCCCGTTCTCGTCGACCACAGTGCCCAAGATGTTTTGGGCGAAAGATGCCATGGACACCATCAGTGCCAATAACATCATTACAAACCTGCTTTTTTTCATACTTAATTAGTTAGTGTTGTTATTTGTAAGTTAGAGTTTACCCTTTGTTAGGTTATCGGTGGCAAAGGTATGAAAAAAAGTAGTGCCCACAACAGTTGTTAATAAGAAAAGTGGATGACTAAGCCGTACAAAAAATATAAATCATTGATTTTCAGTATAATAAAAAATAACCCTCCTAAAAAAAGAGTGGACTAAATATAGAGGTGTAAATCGTACATTACTCGACTTTTTTCGCCATTTTGGGGGCTTTCCAGCATTGATACTAAAAGAATGTGAAGCAGGTGCTGGCCGTCAAGGGCGTGCATGAACAAGCGTATTAAAAAAGAAAGAGGGTTACTGTTGGGTAATCCTCTTTTTCTTGTTGACGTTAATCGGTGTACTGTTCGGAAAGGCGATGCTGTAAGCCGCGTCGAGGGCTTTCAGGTCTATCTTGTAATAGCTGATGCCCAACCTTACCGCCACGATGGCTCTTATGAGTTCGCGGTGCTTGCGCGGATAGAGCGAGGGCACAGGCAGTTCGTTCCAACCCTCCTGCGGTTCCCCGTCTACGGCAGCCAGGTGGCACACCTCCCAGATAACATCGTCGGTGGCTTCGTAGCCGAACCATGCTTTCAACACGTTGCGGATGCAGAATCGCTTATACTGACCTCCGAGGAGGCGCCTCGTGCGCTCCAGCTTGCGCCAGAGCACCACGAAGCATTCTTCATTGTTCTCTATTGTAATCATAAACTTCAAAGTTCAAAGTTCAAAGTTCAAAATCAATTATGACCAAATGACCATGACCAAATGACCGCATTACAACTTACGATAGTTACCATCCTCTTCCAGCACTACGAGGCGCTGTTTTCGCCAGTTCTTCAGCA
>Ga0247611_10006272_pt1 | contig 15325 bp, 14 predicted proteins | sample 177DNAGHGhighgp2_FD_192422 | JGI IMG/M metagenome (GOLD analysis project Ga0247611, IMG submission 192422) | Sheep rumen microbial communities from Palmerston North, Manawatu-Wanganui, New Zealand - 1770 DNA GHGhigh gp2 | ecosystem: Host-associated > Mammals > Digestive system > Stomach > Rumen...
TTTTTTAGGCACGGGCTCCAACTGTGTTTTCCTAACAACCTAATGTAACGGAAAACACCACGAACATGGTCGCCCTAAGAATTAAAGTAAAAAATTCTTACCTAAAAAATATTTCGTTCATAGACGGTTCCTAATGCCCTGTCAAAAAGAAAAATATTTTTAAAGGTCTTTTGTGGTTAATTATACATTCTACATATTATGCAGTTTACATTGTAGTTTTAAGTGCTTCAAAAGAAATTTTTAAAATTATTATTATAATAAAATTAAATATATATAGGGAGTTAAAAATGGCTTTTTATTCACAAAAAGTAATGGATCATTTCGCCAATCCGAGAAATGTCGGGGAAATAAAAGATGCATCGGGTGTAGGGGAAGTTGGTAACCCCGTATGCGGTGATATGATGAAGTTTTATATAAAGGTTGAAAACAATATTATAAAAGATGTTAAATTTAAAACTTTCGGTTGCGGTGCGGCAATTGCAGTTTCTTCAATGGTTTCGGAAATGGCAATAGGTAAAACTATAGAAGAAGCACTTGCACTTACAAATGAAGCCGTTGCAAAAGAATTGGGAGGGCTTCCGCCTAACAAAATGCATTGTTCAAATTTGGGTGCCGATGCTTTACATAAAGCAATTGAAGATTATAAAAAAAGAAACTCATAAAACCGCATAGTAATTTTTAAGGAGAACTAAGTGAAACAAATAACTAATAATGTTTATTCCGTCGGTGTAATTGATTGGAATATGAGAAGTTTTCATGGTAATACTTTTATAACAAAAAACGGTGTCACTTATAATTCTTATGTAATAAATGATACCGAACATGCTTTAATAGATGTTGTTCATAAAGGTTTTGAAGAAGAATTTGTAAAAAATATTTCGGAAGTTGTAGAACCGGAAAAGATAAAACATGTTGTGTTAAACCATTTGGAACCCGACCACAGCGGTTCAATTGAATATATGGCAAAAATTTTAAAAAATGCAAAGTTTTACGGAACTGCAAAATTAAAAGAAGGGCTTTTAAAATATTATAATTTGGATATTGATATAACAGTCGTTAAAACGGGAGATAAAATAAATTTAGGCAATAACACTTTAACATTTGTTGAAGTGCCGATGGTTCATTGGCCTGACAGTATGATGACTTATTGTCCCGAAAAGAAAGTTTTGTTTTCAAATGACGGTTTCGGTCAACACATAGCAACAAACAAAACTTTTACCGATGAAGTTGATACCGGAATTATAGATAAAGAAGTTGCAAAATATTATGCAAATATTTTATGGCCGTTAGGTGCCATGATAGACAGAAGTATAAACAATATTTTGAAAATGGATTTGCCTGTTGATTTTATTGCTCCAAGCCACGGACTTGTTTGGAGAAAAGATATAAATAAAGTTATAGAAAAATATCTGGCATGGGCTAAAAATTCAGTTAAAAACAAAGCGGTTATCGTTTATGAAACTATGTGGGGTTCAACCGAAATTATGGCAAGGCAAATAGCAAAAGCACTAACGGACAGTAATATAGAAATTAAAATGTTTGATATTGCAAAAACCGATTTTGCCGAAATTGCTTATGAAATGCTCGAAGCAAAAGCATTTGTTATAGGTTCATCAACACACGACAATGAAATGTTGGCATACATTGCAGGGTTTATTCATTTCTTAAAAGGAATGAAACCTAAAAACAGAGTTGCACTTGCTTTCGGTTCTTACGGATGGGCAGGCGGTGCGGTAAAAGAAATTATCGAACAATTATCTTCTTTCGGTATTGAAGTTGTTGCGCAAGCAGGTGCAAAATTTAAACCGAATAAAGAAGAATTGGAAAATTGTTACCAAGCAGGTCTTAAATTAGTTGAACAAATAAACGGTAAATAGTATTTAAGTTTTAAAATTTTAAGAATATAAAAGGGTTTAATGTTTTAAGGAGGGAGTAATGGCTTTTTATTTTTCTGAACCGTCACATACTTTTAATGAATATCTTTTGGTTCCGGGCTATTCGGATCAAAATTGTGTTCCTGATAATGTAAGTTTAAAAACTCCGCTTGTGAAATTTAATAAAAAGAAAAAAGAAAAATCTCCTTTAAATATTAATATTCCTATGGTTTCTGCGGTCATGCAGGCAGTTTCCGATGACAAAATGGCAATTGCTTTAGCAAGAGAAGGCGGAATAAGTTTTATTTACGGAAGCCAAACAATTGAAAGCCAAGCAGCAATGATTGCAAGGGTAAAATCCTATAAAGCAGGTTTTGTAACTTCCGATTCAAATGTCAGACCGGACCAAACTTTGGAAGAAGTTATTGCGTTAAGTAAAAAAACAGGACATTCAACATGTGCCGTAACCGACGATGGAACAGCACACGGAAAACTTGTAGGAATCATCACATCAAAAGATTTTAGAATTTCACACTGCAAACCTAATTCAAAAGTTTGTCAATATATGACACCGCTTGCAGACATGGTAACAGGAAAAGAAGGTATTACATTAAAAGAAGCCAATGAAATTATTTGGAATAAAAAAATTAATCAACTTCCCGTTGTTGATAAAAAAGGTAACCTTGTTTCTTTAATATTCAGAAAAGATTATGCAACACATGAAATACATCCGTTGGAATTACTCGATTCCAATCATAGATATATTGTGGGTGCAGGTATTAATACAAGAGATTACATGGACAGAGTTCCTGCATTAATTAAAGCCGGAGCAGATGTTTTTGTTTTAGATTCAAGTGAGGGTTATTCTTATTGGCAGGCAAAAGCACTTAAAGATATTCACAAAACTTTCGGTAAAAATATAAAAGTAGGTGCAGGAAATGTTGTTGATGCCGACGGATTTAATTTTCTTGCAGAATCCGGCGCCGATTTTGTAAAGATAGGTATAGGCGGAGGTTCAATTTGTATTACTCGAGAACAAAAAGGTATCGGCAGAGGTCAGGCAACGGCAACAATCGAAGTTGCAAAAGCAAGAGACGCCTACTATAAAAAAACAGGCATTTATATTCCTATTTGTTCCGATGGCGGTATAGTGCAGGATTATCACATAACTTTAGCTTTGGCTATGGGTGCCGATTTTGTTATGCTCGGCAGATATTTTGCAAGGTTTGATGAAGCTCCTTCAAACAAACTTGTTGTCAACGGAAATTATGTAAAAGAATATTGGGGTGAAGGCTCAAACAGAGCAAGAAATTGGCAAAGATACGATTTGGGCGGTAAAAAATCTTTAAGCTTTGAAGAAGGTGTTGATTCTTATGTTCCTTATGCAGGGCATTTGCACGACGGAATTTCAGTAACATTGAGAAAAATAACACATACAATGTGTAATTGCGGAGCACTATCTATTTCCGAATTACAGAAAAAAGCAAAGCTTACACTTGTAAGTCAAACAACAATAAGTGAAGGTTCGGCACATGATGTTATTGTAAAAAATACTTCAATGCAAAGTTAAAAAATTTAAATTAACAGTGCAATGTTTTATAAATAAATGTTATATTTTTTTTAAGCTCGGAAAGTGTGCCGGAATTATCAATTGTAATGTCTGCAAGTTTCATTTTTTCTTCTATAGGCATTTGAAGAGCAATTCTTTTTTCGGCTTCCTGTTTTGAAAGGTTGTCTCTTTTCATTAACCTTTTTAGTTGCAGGTGATATTTTGCATATATAACAATAACTTTATCACAAACCCTGTCAAGCCCTACTTCAAAAAGTAACGGAGCATCAACAATAATATCGACGGTTTTATATTTTTTTGCAATTACTTCATTTGTTTTTTTTATTATATGCGGATGAATTATTTTTTCAAGTTCGGTTTTTGCCTGTTTATCGCTAAAAACTATAAGCCCTAATTTTTTTCTATCAAGTTCACCGTTAGGTTTTAATATATCTTTACCGAAAACTCGGACTATATCGACTAAACATTTACTGCCTTTAACCGTTAATGTTCTTGACAACTTATCGGCATCAATTATATAACAGCCGAGTTGCTTAAATATTTTGGATGATTGACTTTTACCGGTAGCTATTGAACCGGTGAGACCTATTATCATTTTTACCCCTTAGTTGCAGTTAAGTTGTTCCAATTAGTTCCTGTTTTTACATCCACAAGTAACGGAACATCCAATTTTACTGCCGTTTCCATTTCGTATTTTAGCAATTTTAATATTATATCTTTTTCTTCAAAAGGAACTTCCAAAAGTAAATCGTCATGAACCTGTATTAATATTTTTGATTTTAAATTTTGTTCTTTTAATTTTTTATAAATATTTATCATTGCTATTTTTATAATATCGGCAGATGTTCCCTGAACGGGAGTATTTAATGCCATTCTTTCACCGAACATTGCAATTTGTTTATTTGCGGAATTAATTTCCGGAATATATCTTATTCTTCCGGTAATTGTTTTAACATATCCTTTTTGTTTTGTTTCTTCTATTATTTGCTTGGACCAATTTTTAATACCCGGGTATTTTAAAAAATAATTATCAATATATTCTTTTGCCTGTTTAACGGAAATATCAAGTTGTTTTGCCAAACCGAATGAAGATATTCCGTAAACTATACCGAAATTTATGGATTTTGCAGCCGACCTTTGTTGTTTTGTTACATCTTCTTTTTTTTCAATATTAAAAATTTCCATAGCCGTTGCGGTATGAATATCGGCACCTGAGTTAAATGCTTTTATTAAATTTTTATCCTTTGAAATATGTGCCAACGAACGCAAATCTATTTGAGAATAATCGGCCGAAATAAACATTTTACCTTCATCGGCAACAAAAGCATTTCTTAATTTTTTACCGTATTCGGTTCTTACCGGGATATTTTGCAAATTCGGGTCTGACGACGATAACCTGCCGGTTGTAGTTACCGCCTGGTTAAATATTGTGTGAATTCTTTCTCCTTCAAATTCAACAAATTTATTTATAGAGTCGATATAAGTTGTTTTTAATTTTTGCAATTCTCTGTATTTTAAAATTTCATTTGCAATTTCATATTCGGCAAGTTCCAACAAAACAGATTCGTCTGTAGAATAACCCGTTTTTGTTTTTTTTATTGCCGGAAGCTGCAGTTTTTCAAAAAGAACGGTTGCAAGTTGTTTAGGTGAATTTATATTAAATTTTTCTTGTGCAATATTATAAATATTTTGTTCAATGCTTGCTGTTGCCGTTGTAACATCTTTATCAAAATTATCCAAAAATTCTTTATCTATTTTTATTCCTGTTTCTTCCATGTCATAAAGAACATTAACAACAGGCATTTCTATATTAAAAAACAAATTTTGTAAATTATTTTTTTTAAGTTCATCGGTTAATTTATTTTTTAAATTATAAATACCGATTGTTTTCGAGCATGAATATTCACCGAGTGTTTCAATTGAAAGATTATCCGGCTTAATTTTTTTTGCACCTTTTGAAAAAATTTCTTCTTCAGTTTTTATATAGAAATTTAAAAATTTTAATGCTAAATTCTCAACGGTATGTTTTTGTGCCGGGTTTATGCAGTAAGAAGCCAACATAACATCAAAAAAAATATTTTGTAAATTTATATTTATCGTTTTTAAAATATGCTTTACAAATTTTAAATCATGTCCGATAAAATTTATATCTTTATTTTCAAAAACAGGTTTGAATATTTCAACAAATTCTTCCTGTTTAACTTGCTGTAAAATAAAATCATTGTGATTTATCGGTATGTAATAATTGTTATCCTGCCCGTAACATAAAGAAACACCGACAATTAAATCCTGCATAATACCATGCCCCGATGTTTCAATGTTTATTACAATTTCATTTTGTTGCAATAAATTTTTTTGCAAAATTTCAGCTTTTTCTTTTGTATCAATTATTATCGGATTATTTTTTATTTCTTTAATAATATTTTCATTTCGTTTTTCCTGATGGACAGACGGCATAAAACTATAAAGTTCATATTCTTTCAAAAAATCCATGGCATGTTCAAACAAATTATCATTAAATTTCATTTGTTCAAGTGAAGTTTCAACAGGAACATTAAGTTCAAGTTGCACTAACTTTTTACTTAATAACAATGTATCGGCACCATCTTTTATTGTCTGTGATAATTTCCCTTTTATTGAATCCGCATTTGCAATAATATTTTCCACTTGACCGTAAGTGTTTATAAGTTTAACTGCAGTTTTTTCGCCTATTCCTTTAACACCGCAAACATTGTCGCAACTGTCACCGGTTAAAGCAAGCATATCTGTAATATTTTCAGGATATAAACCGTATTTTTCAAAAACTTTTTGACGGTCAAACATTATGTTTTTAGCTTCGTTCCAAATTTTTATGTTTTCATTTACAAGTTGAAACAAATCTTTATCACCGGTAACAATAACAACTTTTATATTTTGTTGTTCCGCTTTTTTGGCTATTGTTCCTATAATATCGTCGGCTTCAAAACCTTCTTTTTCAAAACATGCAAGTTCCATTGCTTTTACGGCTTGGCGTGCGATAGGCATTTGTGTTAATAAATCCGCATCAAGCGGTTTTCTGTTTGCTTTATAATCCGGTGATAATTTATGTCTGAAATTTTTTGACGGATGGTCAAAACATACGGCAATGTAATCCGGATGTTGTTCATTTTTTACTTTGTTTACAAGTTTTATAAAACCATAGACGGCATTTGTCGGAATACCCTTTGATGTTGTTAAAGGTTTTATTGCATGGTATGCTCTGTGAATATATGCACTTGCATCTATAATATACAAAACCTTACTCATAAAAAATACTCCGTAATTTAGGAAGGTTGCAAGATGAGAAGATTAGATGATTTGAAGAAAAGATGTAAAAAATCACAAAGTGATTTTTCTAAATTAATGGATTTTTTGTAAAGCAAAAAAATACAAATCTGCTTCTAATCTTCTATTCTTCCAATCTTCTATTTTTCTAAATAATGTTGTGCAGAAATTGCTGCAGTGGCACCGTCACCTGCTGCGGTAACAACCTGCCTTAATACTTTATATCGAACATCACCGCAAGCAAAAACACCTTCCTGTGATGTCTTCATATTGTCATCGGTTAAAATGTAACCTGTTTCTTTTAGTTTTATTTGAGTTTGTTTTAAAAATGAAGTATTCGGCAACCAGCCTACAAAAACAAATATTCCGTTAACGGCTAATTGTGTTATGTTACCTGTTTTAACGTTTTTTAATTTTATTTGTTCAACAGTATCTTGTCCTAAAATTTGTTCAACAACAGTATCGTATATTATATTTATTTTAGGTTCGTTAAAAACTTTTTCCTGTAAAATTTTTGCTGCTCTAAAAGCATCTCTTCTGTGAATTAAATTAACTTTTGTTACAAATTTTGTAAGATACAATGCTTCCTGTAGGGCTGAATCTCCTCCGCCTATTACGGCAATTTCTTTGTTCCTGAAAAAAGGACCGTCACATGTTGCGCAATAAGAAACTCCCTTACCTATAAATTCTTTTTCACCGGAAACATTTAGTTTCTTAAAATTTGCACCGCTTGCTATAATTATTGTTTTTGTTGAATATTCCGTATTATCGGAAAGTATAATTTTTTTTGTTTTATCGGAAGTTTCTATTGAAATAACTTCTCCGTAAGTTATTTCACAGCCGAAAGTTCTTGCCTGTTTTTCCATTTTTACTGCAAGTTCAAAACCGTTAATTCCTTCTTCAAAACCGGGATAATTCTCAAGGTGATCCGTAATTGCTATTTGTCCGCCGCAACCGGCTTTTTCAATAATTAAAGTTTTAAGCCTTGCTCTTGAAGCATATATTCCGGCAGAAAGCCCTGACGGACCGCCACCGATTATTATAACATCATATATCATAATTTATCCTTTTGTTTTTATAATAATTCTTTTATATCTTCTTCCCATCTTGATTCTAAACCGGAACTGTAACCTAAATATCTGTTGGCGATGTTTCCGTCTCTATCTATAATAAAAAATGCAGGAATACTTCTTATTTTATAATCGGTAATTACTTTATTATTGCTAAGTAAAACTAAATAACTGATACCTTGTTGTTTAACAAATTTCGATACCGTTTCTTTATCTTCACTTAAATTTATTCCAACAAAACAAACATTATCGTCATCTTTATATTTGTCGTAAAGGGCTTCAACTGCAGGAATTGATGCTCTGCACGGCGGACACCATGTTGCCCAAAAATCCACAAAAACAACTTTCCCTTTAAGATCTTCCAAAGAAACAGTTTTTCCGGACAAATCTTTTAATTCAAAACTTGTTGCCTGTTCCGCACAAGCAATATTTGTAAAAACAAAAACAAAAAATAAAGTAAATAATAAAATTCTGTTAAATAATTTCATTTATTTCCCTCACTATATCATTTTTAGGTCTAAAACCTACCATTTTATGAACGGCCTTTCCTCCCTTAAAAATTATCAAACATGGAATTGATGTTATTTGAAATTGAGAAGACAAAGCCATATTTTCATCGGTATTTACTTTGCAAACTTTTATTTTACCTTCAAATTCTTTTGCTATTTCATCTATAACAGGCAACAACATTTTACAAGGTCCGCACCAAGTTGCCCAAAAATCCACCAATACCGGAATGTTTGAATTCAAAACTTCATTTGCAAAATTTGCTTCGGTAATATTAATTTCTGCCATAACATCCTCCAAATATAATTATTCCCATACAAATATAGATTATATAAAAATATAATTGAAATTGCTACGAATACAAAGTAATTTATTTTAAACTTTTAAAAACAGCTATACTGTAAGGTTGTAAATTATTTTTACCTTTTCTTATTGAAGGTTCCTGTTCATTAAATGAAATTTCCTGAAAATTTTTCTTTTTAAAGAAAAATTTAGGAATTGTTTGCGGCTGATTTGTAGGATTTAGTATAAATGTATATTTTTCATCATTATAAATAAAAGTTTTTGATTCTAAAGGTTCTCCAACTTTTATCTGTTGTTCCGAAAGCGGTGCCTGTAAAATATTTTTCACAACTGACATTTCCTTAACAACAGAACTTAAATCCTGCCAATTGTCAAGTTTCGCTTTTGGCAAAGGAACACCTTTTGATGTATACAAAAAATAAAATAATCCTGTTGCTCCGTTAAAAATTGCATGATATGACATAAACCTCATTTCATCTTTTGTCGGAAACCTTCCTATTCTGTCATCATCAGGTCTATATTGTTTAAATTCTTTCCAGTCAAAAGCCTGAATAACTGCCCACAATTCTTTTTTGGGACAGTTTAATTTTTGTAATGCTTGTCTTGCCAAATTTATTTGTTGTCCTAACGATTCCAACGGCAAATGAGGAACAGGATACCAATCCACCATTAAAATATCGGCCAAATCATAATACGGAATTTCTGTTTTTCCCTGCCCTATAACAAAAACCGTTTTTGCCCTTGGAAAAACATTTTTTGTATTTACATCCAAAGTGTTTAATTTTTCTCTTGATATTTTTGCGACATCGGGTTCATCAAAAATATACCACGCCAAAACAGGCCAATTTTCAATCTCTTCTTCATATTCTTTTCTTATTACTTTATTTGAAGGTATAACAAGCCTCATATTTTGTTTTGTGGCTTCATCTGCCAATAATTTTAGTATTTCAGGTTCAGATTTGTATGTTTGAATCGTATCAAAACCTGCTTCTTTAACAATTTTAATATCTTCCGGATTATTTACTCCATATATTCCTATAGGAAAATCGGCAAACACAAAACAAACATTAAATAATAAAAAAAATGTCATTATTAATTTCATATATATTTTTTAATTATAACTTTTTATTATTTGAAAATGCAAAAAATTTTTTAAAATTTTTTGTGTTTTTTTTTGAAAAAAAATATAGTATAATTAGTCAGTTTAGTTAATAATATACTTGAACATACAAGAGGAACACAAAATGTTTTTATCAAAAAGAGTTCAAAAAATAAAACCTTCCCCCACATTGGCACTTGATACAAAAGCAAAAGAATTACAGGCACAAGGAATTAATATAATAAGTTTCGGAACCGGTGAACCGGATTTTGATACACCTTCAAATATAAGACAAGCGGCAATTGAAGCAATAAATACAGGTTTTACAAAATATTGTCCTGTATCGGGAACACTCGAATTAAAAAAAGCCATTATAAAAAAATTTAAAGAAGATAACAATTTAGATTATCAACCTAATGAAATAATAGTATCCTGCGGTGCAAAACATTCCTTATATAATATTTTTCAGGCAATATTAAACGAAGGTGACGAGGTTATAATTCCTTCGCCTTATTGGGTTTCTTATCCCGATATGGCTTTACTTGCAGGTGCACAACCTGTTTTTGTAAAAGCAACCGATAAAAATAATTTTAAAGTTTCTCCCAAAAGTATAGAAAATGTTATCACCCCAAAAACAAAAGCAATAGTTATAAATTCACCTTCAAACCCGACCGGTACAACATGGACATTAAAAGAACTTGAAGAAATTGCCGAAGTTTGTTTAAGACACAATTTATTGATAATTTCGGATGAAATTTACGAAAAGCTTGTTTATGATAATTTCAAATATGTTTCAATTGCACAGATAAGTAAAGAAATAAAAGAAAGAACTCTTGTAGTTAACGGTGTATCAAAAGCATTTGCAATGACCGGTTGGAGAATAGGTTATTGTGCCGGAAACAAAGATATAATTGCCGCAATGACAAAAATACAAAGTCAGTCAACATCTAACCCTACATCAATATCGATTAAAGCAACCGTTGAAGCATTAAACGGACCTAAAGAAGCAATGAAAAACATGGTTAAAGAATTTAAAAAGAGAAGAGATTATATAGTTAAAAGATTAAATGCCATTGAAGGAATAAATTGTTTAACACCAAACGGTGCATTTTATGTTTTTCCGAATATTTCAAAGTTGTTAGGTAAAAAATATAACGGCGTTACGGTTAAAACAGACAGTGATTTATCAAATTATTTGCTTGATAAGGCAAGAGTTGCAGTTGTTGCGGGTTCCGCTTTCGGTGCACCCGGATATATAAGACTTTCTTATGCAACATCTATGGAAAAAATAGAAAAAGGATTAGATGCAATAGAAAAATCATTAAAAGCGGAATAGTAGAAGATTGTAGGATTTAAAAGATTAAAATAATGGAAGATAGAAATTTGCAAAGCAAATTTTTGTATTGACAAATAAAAAAACAAAAATGTAGAATATTTTCCTAATAAAAGTTAATGTTTAATATTATAACTGAATAATTCAGGAAAGCAAGGGTGCTTTCACAAAGCAGTAACAAATGAATTATTCAGTTTTTTATGGAAAAAACAAATTTATATAAGGAGTAAACAAATGAATGCTTATGTAGAAAAAGTGTTAAAAGAAGTAGAGCAAAGAAATCAGGGCGAAGCTTTATTTTTACAGGCAGTAAAAGAAGTTTTGGAATCAATAAGCCCTGTTATTGAAAAACACAAAGAATATCAAGATGCAAGTATTCTTGAAAGAATAGTTGAACCTGAAAGACAAATTATTTTCAGAGTTCCTTGGGAAGATGATAAAGGTGTGTTCCATGTAAACAGAGGTTTTAGAGTTCAATTCAATTCAGCTCTCGGACCTTACAAAGGCGGTTTAAGACTTCATCCTTCAGTAAATTTAAGCACAATTAAATTTTTGGGATTTGAACAAATTTTCAAAAACTCATTAACGGGCTTAATGATGGGCGGCGGAAAAGGCGGCAGTGATTTTGATCCTAAGGGTAAAAGTGATAACGAAGTTATGAGATTTTGCCAAAGTTTTATGACCGAACTTTGCAAATATATCGACGCAGATACCGATGTTCCCGCAGGTGATATAGGAACAGGTGCAAGAGAAATAGGTTATATGTTCGGACAATATAAAAGAATAAGAAATGTTTTCCACGGAGTTTTAACAGGTAAAGGGTTAACTTACGGCGGTTCACTTGCAAGAACACAGGCAACAGGTTACGGAGTTGTTTATTTCTGTAATGAAATGTTAAAAGACAAAGGAACATCTTTTGACGGAAAAACGGTAGTTGTTTCAGGTTCCGGAAATGTTGCAATATATGCTGTGGAAAAAGCACAAAGTTTAGGGGCAAAAGTTGTTGCAATGTCGGATTCCAACGGATACATATACGACAAAGACGGTATAAATTTATCAATAGTAAAACAATTGAAAGAAGTTGAAAGAAAAAGAATAAAAGAATATGCAAACTTGAAAAAAGGTGCTGTTTATACGGAATGTTGCAAAGGTATTTGGACAATAAAATGTGATATAGCATTACCATGCGCAACACAAAACGAACTTGACGGCCAAGCAGCAAAAACATTACTTAAAAACGGTGTAATAGCGGTTGTAGAAGGTGCTAATATGCCTTCAACACCCGATGCGGTAGAAGCATTTATAAATGCAAAAATAGCTTATGCTCCCGGAAAAGCATCAAATGCAGGCGGTGTTGCAACATCAGGGCTTGAAATGGCACAAAATTCTCAAAGATTATCATGGACATTTGAAGAAGTTGATAATAAATTACATCAAATCATGATAAATATTTATAAAAATGCTAAAGAAGCTGCCGAAGAATACGGAACACCGGGCAATATGGTAAACGGTGCAAATATTGCAGGTTTCAAAAAAGTTGCAACGGCAATGTTGGCACAAGGACTTATTTAGGATATTGTAAGATTGAAAGATTAGAAGAAAACAAAAGAAGCGGGAAGAAAAATTTTCTTCCCGTTTTTTATTTGCAGTTAAATTCATAAATTTGATATAATGACACCATTAATATTTTTTGGAGGACAAGAATGTTTTCTATGAAAAAATTTGTAATTTTAGTTGCCATATTATTGGCTTTACCTGTTTTTGTTTTTGCAGATGGGAAAAAGAAAGGATGGGAAGTTGAATTAAAACAATTGTCTCTTAATATTACAAGTACCGAAGTTCATAATTCTTCCGATACTTTTACATCTTCAAGGTTAACAACCGATTCCCAAACTTTAATACAAGGTAAGTTGGACTTTGCCGCAAATTATTTTGCTTCTAAACTTTTTTGGTCAAACACTTTGCTTGGTGAATACGGAAAAACTTATGTCAGACCTGCAGGTGAAGAAGAGCTTATAACCGAAAATGCAAACAAAGTTTTACTTGGAACGGATTTAACTTACAGATTATGGAATATACAAAATTTCTTGGGCGGGTTTGAAGCAGGTCCTTTTGCAAGTTTGGGTTATGAAACTCAATTTGATGCTTCAAACGGACAAAAATTAAAAAAAGTATTAAGAGGGAAAGCCGGTGCAAAGCTGTTTGAAGGAAAATATTTAAAACAATTATATGCCGCTTATGTAGTTGAAAAAGATTTCACTTATGAACCGGAATCCACAAATACGGCTTTTGAAGCCGGTTTTAGAGTAGAAGCTGATATTAGAGAAGGAGTGAAATTTATATGCTGGTCATACTATAGAGATTATATGACATATTCGGAAGAAAAAATAAGTGATTTGGATTATGAAATAGAAGCAGAAGCAAGGCTTGATATAAAATTATGGAATAATATTTCGGTTGCTCCGTTTATTAATTATTATTGTGCAGCAGCTCAAAGGTATAACAGAGTTGCAGATAACTGGTACACGGGAATTTCATTGTCATACAGCACTTTCTTTAAGAAAGCCGCTACAGCAGAAGATTAGAACATTGGAATAAGAAAAAAAAAAAGTTGAAAGTTTTATTCGACCATTAAACTGTTCAACTATTCAACAAAAAATGCTTTGCATTTTTTAAGGAGAAATAAAAATGATATCTACATCCGATTTCAGAAATGGTTTGGTAATTGTTGTCGATAATGAGCCTTATCAAATAGTTTGGTTTCAAAATCATAAACCCGGTAAAGGCGGGGCTGTTATGAGAGTTAAATTAAGACATGTTAAAAAAGGCGGGACCATTGACAGAACTTTCAAATCAGGTGAAAGGTTTGAAGAATTATCTGTAACAAGAAACAAAAAACAATTTTTATATGCCGATGGTGATGATTACAACTTTATGGATATGAATACTTATGAACAAGTTGCAATACCAAAAGAAAAATTGGACGGCAAAGAAATTTATTTAAAAGAAAATCAGGAAATAGATGTAATATATTTGGAAGACGATATTATAGGTATAGATATGCCTTTAATAGTTGAAATGACTATAATTGAAGCAGAACCGGGAATAAAAGGCGACTCCGTTACAAATTTAACAAAATTTGCAAAAATTGAAACAGGTGCCGAAATAAAAGTTCCTCTTTTTATAAAAGAAGGTGACAGAATAAAAGTTGATACAAGAACCGGTGAATATGTAGAAAGAGTCCAAGGTTAGTTGAAAAGCTGATAAGGTCAAAAGCTGAAAAGTTTAAAAAATACTGAAAACTTCTCAGCTGAGCGGACGAAGTCCACGACTCAGCCATCAGCTCTAAACTAAAAATTTACAAAGTAAATTTTTGGAGATGTTTATGAATTCCAACGAAATAAAAAAATTATTAGAATCTATAAGAGATACCGATATAGAAGAAATGGAATTTGAAGCAGGCGGCACATCGGTATATTTAAAAAAGAGTGAAGTAACAGTTAAACAACCTAAAGTTGAAGAAAAAATTGCGGTTAAAAAATCCCCAATTGTTCCGATTAAATCCAATATGGTAGGAACTTTTTTTAGCTCACCTTCAAACGACAGACCTCCATTTGTTGTAGAAGGCACACATGTTGAGGTAGGTCAAAAAATAGGAACAATTGAAGCAATGAGGATTAACAAAGATGTAATAGCAACAACATCGGGCAAGGTTGTTAAAGTTTGTATTCAAAACGGACAAACAGTTGAATACGGGCAGGAATTGTTTTTGGTAGATACATCCGATGTAAAATAGGAGATAATTAATGTTTAAAAAAATATTAATAGCAAACAGAGGCGAAATAGCCTGCAGAATTATAAGAGCTGCAAGAGAATTAGGTATAAAAACCGTTGCTATACATTCGGAAGCCGATAAGGAATCAATGCATGTTAAAATGGCAGACGAGTCCGTTTGTGTAGGCCCCGCCTCTTCGAGTGAAAGTTATTTGAATATACCGAGTATAATATCCGCTGCGGAAATTACCGGTGCCGATGCAATACATCCAGGTTACGGTTTTCTGTCGGAAAACACTTATTTTGCCGAAGTTTGTGAAACTTGCGGAATTACATTTATAGGACCTAAAAAACATTCAATAGAAAAAATGGGTGACAAAATAACCGCAAGGAATTTAATGATAAAATCAAAAGTTCCGGTAGTTCCCGGTTCGGACGGTCCGATATCTGCCGACGATCCCGAAATTTTTGATATAGCAAAAAAAATAGGAT
>Ga0247611_10006273_pt1 | contig 15325 bp, 14 predicted proteins | sample 177DNAGHGhighgp2_FD_192422 | JGI IMG/M metagenome (GOLD analysis project Ga0247611, IMG submission 192422) | Sheep rumen microbial communities from Palmerston North, Manawatu-Wanganui, New Zealand - 1770 DNA GHGhigh gp2 | ecosystem: Host-associated > Mammals > Digestive system > Stomach > Rumen...
CGCACCTATGAGGTCGAGGTAGAGGCCGGCGAGGCCATGCTCATCGACGAATATGAAGCCTATGCTCCCGCCCCCGCGGCCGCGCCCGTTGCCGCCGCTCCCGTTGCGGCAGCCGCTCCCGCCGCTGCTCCGGCTCCCGCTCCTGCGGCCGCGGCTCTCGCTGCGGGCGAGGTCGTCAAGAGCCCGATGCCCGGCAACATTCTCAAGATCAACGTCTCCCAGGGCCAGGCCGTGAAGGAAGGCGACGTGCTTATCATTCTCGAGGCCATGAAGATGGAAAACGAGATCGTCGCGCCGAAGAGTGGCAGCGTCGCACAGATCGCCGTGTCGAAGGGTCAGGTCGTCGAGACCGGTACGCCGCTCGTCGTGATCGGCTAACGGAGGGCAACGGATGGATATACTCGGAACTGTGCAGAAGCTTGCGATGGAGTCCGGGTTTGCAGCCTTCTTTCTCACGGACGGCGGCTGGAAAAACCTTGTGATGATCGTCATCGCCTTCGTTCTGCTGTATTTGGGCATCGCCAAGAAGTTCGAGCCGCTGCTTCTGTGCGGCATCGCCTTCGGCTGCCTTCTCTCCAACCTCAGCTACTTCATCGGCATGGGTGATAACGCCATGTACCACCCGGAGATGTGGGCGGCTTTCCTCGATTCCGCCAGCCCCTACTATCACAGCTACGGCCACATCATGGCGAACGCCGGTCTGCTTGACTTCTTCTATATCGGCGTCAAGGCCGGCATCTATCCCTCGCTGATCTTCATGGGTGTCGGTGCCATGACCGACTTCGGCCCGCTGCTTTCCAATCCCAAGAGTCTGCTGCTCGGCGCGGCGGCTCAGCTCGGCGTATTCGTTGCCTTCTTCGGCGCTGTTCTGCTGGGCTTCACCGGCCCGCAGGCGGCCTCGATCGGCATCATCGGCGGCGCGGACGGCCCGACGGCCATCTTCCTCACCACCAAGCTTGCCCCCGAGTTGCTCGGACCCATTGCGATCGCGGCGTACTCGTATATGGCGCTGATCCCGATGATCCAGCCTCCGATCATGAAGCTGATGACCAGCGAAAAGATGCGCGTTGTCAAGATGGAGCAGACTCGCGAGGTCTCCAAGACTGAGAAGATCATCTTCCCGGTCGTGGTCGCGACCTTCGTCATTCTTCTTCTCCCCTCGACTGCTCCGCTGATTGGCTGCCTGATGCTGGGCAATCTGTTCCGCGAGTGCGGCGTGACCGACCGTCTGTCCGACACGGCGCAGAACGCGCTGATGAATATCGTGACGATCTTCCTTGCGACCTCTGTCGGTGCGACGATGGTTGCGCAGAACTTCCTGAATCTCAACACGATCAAGATCATCATTCTCGGTCTGATCGCGTTTGCGATCTCTACCACCGGCGGTCTGCTGGGCGGTATTGTGATGTACAAGACCTCCGGCGGACGAATCAACCCGCTGATCGGCTCGGCCGGCGTCTCCGCCGTTCCGATGGCCGCTCGCGTAAGCCAGGATGTCGGACGCAAATACAACAAGTCCAACTTCCTGCTGATGCACGCCATGGGTCCGAACGTGGCCGGCGTTATCGGCTCTGCGATCGCAGCCGGTTTCCTTCTCTCCGTTTTCGGCGGCTGATTTCCTCTTTCAAGCAAGCAAGGGCGGCTCTGTTCGAGCCGCCCTTTTGTTTTGTTTGTAATTCTTAACAAATCATATATTCCTGCCGAAAAACGTTGAAAGATCGCGTTTTCGGTATTATGATACAGGCAAGAAAAAGTTGGAGGTGTATTACCATGATCTGCCCGAAATGCTCTTCTCCCCTTCCCGAAGACGCGAAATTCTGCCCCATCTGCGGCAGCCCTGTAAATCTTCAGCCCGCCGGTGAAGCGCCGGCAGAAAGCGCCGCTCCAGCGGAAGGTACATCTGCCCCTGTTGAAAACACCGCGCCCCCTGTATCCGGCGGCTGGTATGAATCCTCCGCGCAGGAGTATCAGGCCGAGCCTGCTTACACGGCCGAACCGGTTTACACGGCTGCGCCTGTAAAAGCGAAGCTGGGGAGTATCCTTGATTTCTATCGAGAGGCTCTTGCTGTTCTCGCGTCCAAGCCGATCCGTCTGTGGGGTCTTTCCCTGCTCTATGGTCTGATCGCGGTTTTGATCAGCTCGCTCGGCGCCGCGGTGCCGCTGATCTCGCTTCCGATCGTGATGCTGCTTCAGCTTGGCTTTACCGGCGTCCTGCTCGACGGCTTCCACGGCAAGGAGGTTCGAAGTGAGCAGCTGTTCCAGGCTTTCCGCAAGGAAGAGCTTCTGCGCAATGCCGGCGGCATGTGCTGGCAGGGCCTGTGGAATCTGATCTGGGCGTTTGTCCCTGTGATGAACGTGATCAAGTATTATTCCTACAGTCTTGTTCCCTATATCCTGCTGACCGACAAAGAGATCTCCCCCACCGATGCGCTGCGCAAGTCCATGCGCATGACCGACGGCTATAAGGCCAAAATGTTCGGCGCCGACATTCTTCTCGTCGTCGGGATTTGGGTCGTGATGCTGGTTCTGGGTCTTCTCATGCGCATCCGCTACATTGGCTGGATCTTCGGCATCGTGTTCTTTGCCGCTTATCTTGCCGTCTGTCTGTTCGGCACGATCTTTTTCGGTCTGGTACACACCGCGATCTTCGAAAAGATCCGCGAGGTCAATGGCGACTGATTATCCACACATACGAAAAAACCTGCTGCGGCTCAGCCGCAGCAGGTTTTTACTTTTTCATTGAGTTTTTTATAGATCCTCTCGACGAACCAGGGCTCTGATGACGCCTCCAGCGCGCCGTCAAGCGTGAACCAGGCTACGCCGGCGTTCTCCTCCTCGCAGATCCGCAGCGTCTCGCTCTCATCCGCTTCCAGAAGATAGGTCACGTTCAGATGCAAATGGCTCGGCACATATTCGCCGCGTTTTTCGTGTCCTTCCACCGTCAGCACCTCCAGCGACAAGATCTCATCGCTGACAGCGCGGACCTTCTGCAGCCCTGTCTCCTCCCGACATTCGCGCAGCGCCACGGCGAGAAGATCCTCCTCCCCGTCGGCGTGCCCGCCTGTCCAGGACCAGGAATCATAGATCCGGTGATAGACCATGACGACCTTTGTCCGCTCCGGATTCACCACCCAGGCAGACGCCGTCATATGCGCCACAGGATTGCTGCGAAGGAACGCGTCGGGATTCTTCTCAAGAAAACTCAGGATCACGGCCTTATCCCGCGCCTCCTGCTCGTTGCAGGGGACGTATTTTTTAATGTCCTCTTTGATCTTCATTCAGCCACCGTATAAACATCCCGCCGCAGCCGCAAAAAGGTCGGCAGCTGGGCGCGTACTTCATCCACCCGTTTGAGATCGAGCTTTGCAGGCAGGATCTGCTCCGTCTCGTCGGCCTCTGCCAATACAATTCCATAGGGATCGTACACAGTCGAGTGGCCCCAGCATTCGTAATCAAAGCCCTCATACCGCGCCGCTGCAGCACCGATGACGAACACCTCGTTGTCCACCGCGCGGAGCTTCAGCGTGTCGGCCCAGTGTGCCGGGCCGGTCGCCATATTGAACTGAGCCGGGAGAAAGATCACCTTCGCGCCGCGCACGGCCATCGCGCGGAAAAGCTCCGGAAAGCGCACGTCAAAGCAGATCGCCGCGCCCATGCGTCCAAATTCCGTGTCGAACACCGTGATCTCCTCACCGGGGGAAAAGGTCTCGGACTCATGAAAACGCATGCCGGGGATATCCACGTCAAACAGATGGATCTTGCGGTGCTTTGCCGCGATCCTTCCCTGCCTGTCGAAGATATAGCAGGTGTTATAAAGTCTCTCCCCCTCCGTCTCGGGCACCGAGCCGCCGACAAGCCAGATCCCGTTGTCTCTGGCCCAGGAGGACATGGCCTCCACGGCGCTCTCGTGTCCCCCGGCGGCAAAGCGGCGGAAATAGCGCGAGGAATAGGGGCAGTTGAACATCTCGGGCAGCACGGCAAAATCCGCGCCGCTCTCGGCCGCGCGGGAAACATAATCAGCCGCTTTTTTCATCGTTTCCGCGTCTTCAAGCTCGGTACGGATCTGACACACGGCAATGCTGCAGGAATCTTTCATAACGTCTCCAAATAAGCGTCGATGTCGAAGGGGCGAACCTCCTCATCCTTTTTCAGATACAGCGGATGGTGCGGGTGTCCCTTGACGGAGCACTTTCCCGCGCATAGCCATTCGGCGCCGTAATTCTTTCCGATGCGGACCATGTCGAGTACACAGTCCCTGAGATACTCTCTCTTTTCGATGATCGTGCCCCAGGCGGCCCATACGGCCGGTCTGTGCGGCTTCTCCACGTGGGAGAGTATGTATTCAAACGCACGCATATTCTCGCGGTGAAGACGCTCGTTGCAGCTTGTATCCATATCGTCTGGATTGGTCGCCCGCTCGGCATAGACGTTGAACATGATCCAGCTGTCATAGCCGTTGTGTGCGGCAATGCGGGAAACGGACTTGAGCGTGTTGTCCAGATCGTCCGGCGCTGCTGTGGAGGGGTTGATTCCGATGCAGATCAGCGGGAACTTTCCCCTGGTGCCGAGGATATATCGGTATTCGGTATAGAAATCCGGTACATAGAGCCATTTCTCGCTGTCATAACCGCCGCTCTTGCCCGAGGCGGCAAGCGCCTCGTCAAAGCCGAGCAGCTCGATCGTCTGGCTCTGTCCCTGCGGAATATGCATATCCTCTCACATCCTTACAACAGCAGATAGACCGTAAGCGGGATCGTGATCATCGAGAGCAGCGTCGTGACCGTAATGCCCTCTGAGCTGTATTCGCCGCTGCGTCCGGTCTGCAGGCTCAGCGCCGTGACAAGGATCGCGCTGGGGGTCGCGGCCGTGATGACCATCGCGCCGCGCAATACCTCGTCGCCGCAGATGAGCTTCATCAGCAGGAAAACAACGAGCGGCGCGAGAACAAAGCGTTCCGCTGTCAACAGAAACATGCTCTTATCCCGCAGCGCTTTTCCAAGGTCAACATTGCCCAGCGACGAGCCGACCAGCAGCATGGACATCGGCACGGTCGCTGCGGACAGAGACGAAAGAATACTTCTGACCGGAGTCGGCACCGGAATGCGCAGGGCAAAGAGCAGCACGGCCGCGAGCGTTGCCACCAGCGGAGTCGAAAGAATATCCTTCACACGGAATTTTCCGCCCTTTCCCCGCAATCTGGCGATGCCGTAGGAATACAGCAGCAGATTGAACGGGATGCACCCGAGAGCGATGATAAACGCCCCTTTGCTGCCATAGACCGTCTCCACGACTGGCAGCGTCACAAACAGATTATTGATCGCGCTCATAAGCAGTTCGAGCTGCGGCGCTTTTCCTTCGTCTACCCGCAGCAGCCGGACCGTGAGCGCACCGAGCAGATACAGCACCACATAGGTCAGGCTCGAGATCAGCAGGATAATGCCAAGCTCTCCCAGGGCAATGTCAGAGGCGTCCATCGAAATGACGGAGTTGATGATCGCCGCGACGATGAAAACATTGACGATCAGCCAGCTCAAGCCTCGGTTGAAATCCTTTGTCAGGATCTTTTTTCTGGCGCCGAACATGCCGATCAGGATCACGATCACAAACAGCGTCATTTTAGTCAGCAGTGCAGACATTTGCATATGAACTCACCCGAATCCTCAGATCTTCAAAACAAGTTTTGCCACGAAGATATAGATCAACAGCGATACCGCGTCGGTCAGCGTTGAGATCAGCGGGTTGGCCATGACCGCGGGATCGACGCCGATCTTTTCCGCCGCAATGGGGAGAAAGCTGCCGACGACCTTGGCGAACATGACGATAAAGACGATCGACACGCTCACCGTAGCCGCGACCGATACTGTAATGCTGCTGTTGCCGAGAAGCATGCCGTCGAGAAGCAGCATTTTGACAAAGTTGACCGCAGCAAGCGACAGCCCGCACAGCAGCGCCACGCGCCATTCCTTCCACATGACCTTCAGCACGTCTCTCGGCTCGATGTCGCCGAGCGAGAGGCTGCGGATCACGGCAGTGGAAGCCTGGGCGCCGGAGTTGCCTCCCGTTCCCATCAGCATCGGGATAAAGGCGATCAGCACCGTCTGAACGGCCAGCCTGTCCTCGAACGAGGTCAGGATCATGCTGGTAAAGGTCGCCGAGAGCATCAGGAACATCAGCCAGGGGATACGGTTCTTCCACATCTCCGTGATGCCGGTGCGCAGATAGGGCTTGTCGGACGGCGTCATACCGGCCATGAGCTGGATATCCTCGGTGGCCTCCTGTTCCATAACGTCGATGATATCGTCGACCGTTACGATGCCGACCAGCCGGTTTTCCTTGTCCACGACGGGCAGCGCCATCAGGTCATAGTCCGAGAATTTTTCCGAGACGCTCTCCTGGTCCTCTGTCGTCACGGCATAGATGACGTTGCGGTCCATCAGATCCTCGATGACCGTTTCGGGGTCGGCCAGCAGCAGATCCTTGACGGTCACGATGCCCTCCAGCTTACGGTCGGCCGAGGTCACAAAGCAGATGTAGATCGTCTCCTTGTCCTCGCCGATGCGGCGGATGCGGGCAAAAGCGTCCTTGACGCTCATATATTTTTTCAGATCCACAAATTCCGCAGTCATGATTGAGCCGGCGGAATTTTCCGGATAATGCAGATACTGATTGATCAGGTTCCGCGTCTCGCTCGTCGCGGTGCGCATCACGCGCTTGACCACGTTCGCGGGAAGCTCCTCCATCATGTCGACCGCGTCGTCGACGTACAGCTCTTCCACGATCCCGGCAAGCTCCGAGTCCGTGATCGAGTTGATGATCCGCTCCTGATCCGGCGCGTCGAAATTGGCAAAGACCTCAGCCGCCTTCTCCTTGGAAAGCAGCCGGAAGAGCATCGGCATGCGGTTGTCCTCGAGCGAGGAGAGAAATTCGGCCACGTCGAATTCCGGCATCTCGTCCATTCTCTCGCGCAGGGCCTTCATGTTGCGATTGTCGAGCATTTCTGTCAGCTCGTCGGTATGTTTATCGACAAGATCGTCATAGACGACAGGCTCGTCGATCCTTTCTTCGTCCTCCATACCGGTCCACCTCCCTGTTATACCTGGCTGTTTTAAATGCCGAGATAGCTCTTTTGCTCGTCGCTGAGCGCGTCGATCGAAACGCCCATCGCGCGCAGCTTGCGCGCCGCGACTGCCTCGTCCAGCTCACGCGGGAAGGCGATCACGGTATTGTCCAGTTTTCCGCGCATACGCACGAGATATTCGGCGCTCAGCGCCTGGACGGCAAAGCTCATATCCATGATCTCAGCCGGATGGCCGTCGGCTGCGGCCAGGTTGACGAGCCGCCCTTCGGCGATCGTAAAGACCGTTTTTCCGTTCGGCAGCACATAACCCTGAATGTTGTGCCGCGCCTCATATTTCTTCACGGCGATCTCCTCGAGCCCCGCCATGTCTACCTCGACGTCAAAATGTCCCGCATTTGACAGGATCGCCCCGTCCTTGAGCGAGAGGAAATGCTCCTTGCGGATGACGCCGCTGCAGCCGGTCACCGTGATGAAAATATCGCCCTGCGCCGCCGCGTCCGCCATCGGCATGACCTCATAGCCGTCCATCACAGCCTCGAGCGCACGGATCGGATCGGTCTCGGTCACGATGACCTTGGCCCCCAGTCCTTTGGCACGCATCGAAACCCCCTTGCCGCACCAGCCGTAGCCGGAGACGACGACATATTTGCCCGCCACCACCAGATTGGTCGTGCGCATGATGCCGTCCCAGACAGACTGTCCGGTGCCGTAGCGGTTGTCGAACATGTGCTTGCAGTCGGCCTCGTTGACCATCATCATCGGGAAGCGCAGCGTTCCCTCCCGCGCCATGATCTTCAGGCGGTGGATGCCGGTGGTCGTCTCCTCACAGCCGCCGATGACCTGCGGGATCAGATCGGTATAGCGGGTATGCATCAGATGGACCAGATCGCCGCCGTCATCGATGATGATCTGCGGCGCCGCCTCAAGCACACTGCACAGGCACTCCTCATATTCCGCCATCGAGCAGCCGTAGCGTGCAAAGACGTTCATCCCGCCCGCTGCAAGCGCGGCGGCGACGTCGTCCTGGGTCGACAGCGGGTTGGAGCCTGTCACATACATCTCAGCCCCGCCCATCTCCAATACGCGGCAGAGATAAGCCGTCTTCGCCTCCAGATGAACGGAAAGCGCCACGCGAAGCCCCGCAAAAGGCTTTGTCTTTTTAAAATCCTCGCCCAGTGCGCGCAGCACGGGCATGTTGCGCTCTACCCAGTTGATTTTGATCTCGCCCGACGGTGCGAGCGCGATATCGGCAATTCGGCTCATATCTCTGTCCTCCCAAAAAGATTATAGATGATTTTACCATGCCAGCCCGTTTTTGGCAAGGAAAAGGGTGCAGACCGGGCCTGTCATTTCCCTGCTTTTCCGCGCGTAAAGACAATGGTTTTTACAGCGCCGTCCGACTGTCTTCTCGGAATTACATAACTATAATTTGACTTACCTTATGTAAACTTCAAAGGAGACTGACGGAGATGGATGGACAAAGCGGGCTCTCTAAGCTTGGCAAATTGTTTTCACTGGAAAACCGGGATCAACGATCCCTTACGGCGCTGCGGTGTATCGTGGCGGCGGCTCTGGCCTGTTTGCTTTCTCTGGCTCGAACGCCGAGCGGCGGCGCGCCGTTTGCCATTGCGCTTGTTGCCGCGGCCGGAACAGGCTGGAGCGGAGCCGCGGCGCTTGCAGGCGCTTCGCTCGGCTATCTGTTCGGCGGCGGGCTTGGCTGGGGCATCCGCTATATTGCCGCCTCTGTGCTGACCTTTACGACCGCCTATATTTTTCAGGAATTTTCCTTTGCCACTCGCCCGCTCTTCATGCCTTTCTGTGCCGCTCTCATCACGGCGCTGACGGCTTTTCTCGGCAGCTTTTCCCTCTCCGGTGCCTCCGTACCGGACGCAGCCGCTCTCATCCTTGAAACGGTCCTTGCCTTCGGCGGCGCTTACTTTTTCCGCATCGCGATCGAAAACCGCAGCGATCTCTCCGAACAGGGCGAGATCCGCCTCAGCGTTTCCGTTACCGTTCTGGCAGCCTGTGCGCTCATGGCGCTCGTCCCCTGGAAGCTGCTTGATCTCATTTCGATCGGGCGCACGCTGGCGCTGATCGTTCTGATGGCTTCCGCCCTCAAGGGAGGGATGCTCACCGGCGCTGCAGCCGGCACCGTGCTCGGCATCACGACAGACCTTGCGTCGGGCGGCAGCTGCTTTTACGCCATGTCGTATGCCCTCTCCGGGCTTCTCGGCGGTGTTTTTTCGCGCCACAGCCGTCTTGTCTTTACGCTCTCCTTCGTCCTTGCCTCCGCACTTGCCGCGACCTGCGCGTGGTCGGGTGAGGTTTCGACGGCCGCGCTTTTTGAGACCTTCTGCGCCTCGGTCATCTTTATTCTTCTCCCCTCCCGCTTTCTCGGAAGGCTCGGTATGTTCCTGCATGACACCGAACACGGCAGGGGCGAGCGGGATCTGCGCCGCTTTGTGGCCAACAAGGTCAAGGGGCTCGGCGAGGCCTACGGCGAGCTGTATGGGATCGTAGAGAGCTCTCTTACCGACAGCAGTAACGACAACGACATCGCGCGTGTCTTTGACCGGGCGGCGGACCGCGTCTGCGTCCGCTGTGTGAACAAGAACCGATGCTGGAATGCAGAGTATCTCGACACGCTCAGCGCACTCAACGATGCGACAAAGGCCATGTGCCAAAACGGCTCGCTTGCCGCCGAGGACATTCCCGGCTTTTTTCGCAGCAAATGCACGGATCTGTCGGCCTTTATCGGGGCTGTCAACAGCGAGCTGCGCGCACAGAATTATCGCCGCGAGCTTAAATCGCGTCTTGCCGAAAAAAGCGCCGTGGCATGGGAGCAATATGCGGATATGTCCCGTCTCCTCACGGCCGTGTCGGACGAGCTCGGCAGCGTCAACGGCTCGGATCTCCTTGCCGAGCAGCGGCTGCTGCGCTATCTGCGCTCGCTCGAGATCGACGCCGAGGTGTCCGTCTACCGCGACGGCCGCGGCAGACTTCGCGCAGCCATGGAAAGCGGCTCGCTCGCCCCGCTGACCTCCGACCCCGGATACCTTGAGAGGCTTTCGAACATTTTGGGCGTGCGCGTCTGTCTCCCCCAGGGGGCGGAGGTCTCCGACGTGCGTCTTGTCGTACTGGAGGCCGAGCCTCTTGCCGTCTCGGTCGGGATCGCGGCGCTGAAAAAACGCGGCGAACGCGTCAGCGGCGACAAGGGCAGTTATTTCAAAACCGACGCGGGCGTCCTGTGCGTGATTCTCTCCGACGGCATGGGCTCCGGGGACGAGGCCGCGCGGGACAGCAGCCAGGTCGTCGCCATCCTCGAAAAATTTCTGCGCTCCGGCGCCGACGGCGCCTCGGCGATGAAGGTGCTCAACTCCGCTCTGCTTCTTCGCAGCGGAGAGAGCTGGGGCTTTGCCACGGTCGACCTGATGTGCATCGATCTTTTCTCCGGCGAGACCTGTTTTTACAAATACGGCGCCGCGCCCTCCTATGTCCGAAGCGGCAGAACCGTGCGCCGCATCAAAGGTGAGACGCTCGCGGCGGGGCTCAGCCTCGGCGGCGGAAGCGCGCCGGACGTCGTAAGGATGAAGCTCCAGCCCGGCTCAACGGCGATCATTGCCTCGGACGGCGTCATTGCCGACGGCGAGGACGAATGGGTAAAAAACATACTGCTGCGAAGCGGCGAGGATATGAAATCGCTTGCCAAAGACACGCTGCGGGAGGCGGAAAAGCTCTATGGCAGCGGCGACGATATGACCGTCGTCACCGTACGCGTGGAGGAGCGGGTATGATCGATCGGATCCGAAGCGTGCTTGGCGGCGCGCTCGGCAGGCTGTTCGTCCCGCGCCGCAGCTTTGCGGCGGAACGCGGCAGAGAAAGGGAGGTGATCCGGGGAAGCGCGGGCAATGTGATCATCGTAAAGTCACCGAATACCGAGTATTTCAAGGAGGCAATATTCATACTTTGCGATGATCTCTTTACCCGACGCGGCGTCAGCAGCGCGCAGATCCTGCGAGAAGCGCGCCGGGCGGCCTGGGAGTATACGGCCGCCCACACGCCGCCGAGCAGTATCACGCTCCTCACGCGCCTGCTGTATTTCCTGCTCGGCGCGGCGGCAGGACTCTTCGCGGCGTTTTTCCTTCTTTGACAAAAAAGGATCCCCGAGGGAGGCACTTCGTAAGGAAGTGCTTCCTTCCCTATTGAAAGTTAGTTAATTGACCACGCGGGTCCGCCATGGTACAATGATTAAAACAAATCGGGATTTGACGGAGGAAGAAACGTGCTTGCTTTTCACAAAACAACAGAAGAAGAGAAATACACCATTTGCGAATGGAAGTATGATGGTGACTATGCCATTTATAACAATCCATCGTATGAAGAACAGAAAAGAATGCATCGTGGATTTGCAAATCCGAGAAACAACTTCTATTCATTTTTCGATGGAGACTGTCTTGTTGGCTATATAAACTTGGTTGAAGAAGAGGCAACAGTATTCTTCGGAATTGGGGTAAATCCAGCATTCTGTAATCAGGGATATGGACAGCTGATAGCCAGAAAAGCACATGATCTGTCTCTTCAACTATATCCAGGTAAGCCAATCTATTTGGAAGTACGCACATGGAATATGCGGGCAGTCAGATGTTATGAAAAGGCTGGTTTTCACATAGCAGGAGATCCTATCAGGCGAACAACGCCTATCGGTGAAGGGTTATTCTTCCATATGGTTGCTGACTGACAGATTCCGGTTTGCCGAATAGATCTTCTATTGTCCACAGTTATAACGAGCATCGGATTTTGCCCCCAAAATCCGGAGCATGGCGACAAAACGGGCGTGACCATAGCGGTCACGCCCGTTTCATGTCCTTTTTAGCCGGTAATAGCTGCCTCAAAGCAATATCCATACGAAGTGTGCCCCGAGGGGCTGCTTTTCGCGCCCTTCGGGGATCCTTTATGTAGAGATGCGGGTTTAATTTCCGTAAAACATGGAGACATATTCCTCCAGCGTGATGTCAAGCTCCCGGATCTGCTTTGCGGCGTCAAGCCCAACATAGCGAAAATGATCCTCGCCGCATGCCATGCCGGCGACGCTCTCTCTTCCGGCCGGATAGCGGAGGATAAAGCCGTATTCCCACGCGTGTTCTTCCAGCCAATGCTGTGTGCCGCTTTTATCCTCGTCGTCGCCGATATCAACAGCGAGACCCAGCTGATGCTCGCTGCATCCAGGCTGTTCGACTTCCTCGTCCGCGCGTTTTTTCGCTTCTTCAAATGAAAGACCGTCGGCCATATGATCCTCAGTCACGGCGTTGAGCAGCTCGCGCTGCTCGCTTTCGCTTCGATAAGCCGCCAGGACACGGGGAGCATGCCCGGCCGCTCTGCAGTCTGAAAGCATCTGCTCCAGTTCATAGGCACAGCGCGCGTCGACCATATGGGAATCGTCGATAAAGGCCAGCGTCTGCGCGCTGTCGGAAGGCACGGGCGACTGGGCGTTGACGATCGTCAGCAGCGTTTTGTCATTTCGTCTCACACGCCAGCCGCGGATCTTGGCCAGGAAGAACAGCGACGTGATCATGACCGCAAAAGACAGCAGCAAAGTGATCAGCAAGATCCATTTTCTGCGCTTTTCTTTTTCCGATTCCGGCGTCGCTGCGGGACGCGCCATGGGCCTCGCCTCCTCCTTTGCATGCATGCTTTCTCTATATAAGACGTTGTTTATCCGAAAATGTTTCACGGAAAAAATAGGAAACGATAGAAATCTCTTCCTCTGATCGTAATATACACCATCATTACGGAATTTTACAGCCGATCCGTGCGGTTTTAAGGAATATTTAGATTTCCGCCGCGTCCGATCGGGCTGCCGAAGTGACGGCTGGGAAAAACAAGCGCCGCGAAAACCATATTTCGCGGCGCTGCTGCTATATCAGAACTGCTCGTCAAATTTGTACGTGATGTCTTCCTCCAGGCTGAGTCGGGGCTCGCTCTTCGCGCTGACGCGCGAGATGGCAGGGATCAGGCGGATCACCGTCAGGATCGTGATAAAGATGCAAAGTTTTGTCGCGATCGGATTATCCAGTACAAGAACGCCCGCGATCGTGAGCACGATCGCGCCGGCGAGCGTGCCGAGCGGCAGATACTTCGTCAGCCACGAAACCAGGATCGTCGCGGCCAGCACAGCCAGGCCGATGGAAAGATTGATGAACATCGCGCCAACCACGATCGCGCCTGTCGCATAGCTTCCGCGAAAGCCGTAGGGCGAGGGGTACATCCGCCCCAGCACCAGACAAAACGCCGCGAGCGCACGCCCTACGACGGCGTTGCCGTCGGCGTGGAATAACAACCCGGCGATCAGCAGCGGAAAGGCGTCCTTGACAAACTCAACCGCGGCAAGCTTCGCAAAGCCCTTCACGCCATAGACACGCCGGAAATTCGGCAGCCAGCGGCTCCCCTTTCCCACGCGCCGCAGATTGGTCTTGAAGACAAGGCGCGATGCGACGACAAGAGAGTTGAGCGTGCCGAACAGATACGCGAGCGCAGCCGTGAGAATACTGAAGATCCAGTATTTCATTCCTTGTCTCCCTTCTGTCGGATCACGATACGGACAGGCGTCCCCTCAAGGCCGAACACGCTGCGGATCTGATTTTCGAGATAGCGCTGATAGGAAAAATGGAACAGCTCGCGCGAATTGCAGAAGATCACGAAGTTGGGCGGCTTGATGCCGGTCTGCGTCATGTAATAGATCTTCAGCCGTCTGCCCTTGTCGGTGGGCGGCTGTACGCGCGCCTGCGCGTCGGCGAGCACGTCGTTGAGCATGCCGGTCGAGATGCGCATGTTGCTCTGGTCGTTGACAAAGTTGATCAGCTCGAAGAGCCGCTCCGTTCTCTGGCCGGTAAGCGCAGAGATGAAGAGGATCGGCGCATAGCTCATAAAGCTTAGATCGCGCATCACGTCCTTGCGCATCTTTTCCATCGTGCCGGTCTCTTTTTCGACCAGATCCCATTTGTTGACGACGACGATGCTGGCCTTGCCCGCTTCGTGCGCCAGCCCGGCGATCTTGGTGTCCTGCTCGGTCACGCCCTCGCGCGCGTCGATCATAATCACGCACACGTCCGCGCGTTCGATCGCAAGCTGGGCGCGCATGACCGAGAATTTTTCGACCCGCTCGTCCACCTTGGATTTGCGGCGGATACCGGCCGTGTCGATAAAGACATATTTGCCTTTGTCGTTTTCAAACGGCGTGTCGACCGCGTCGCGCGTCGTGCCCGCAACATTGCTGACGATCACGCGCTTTTCTCCGAGAATGCAGTTGATCAGCGAGGATTTTCCCACGTTCGGCTTGCCGATCACGGCGACCTTGATCCGGTCGTCCTCTTCCTCCTCGTCCGTCTGGGGCGGGAGGTGGGCAAGACAGGCGTCAAGAAGCTCGCCCGTTCCGTGTCCGTGCACGGCGCTCACGGCGATTGGGTCGCCGAGACCGAGCTCATAGAATTCATAGACTGCGGGGTCCTCCGGGCCTGTGGAGTCCGCCTTGTTCACGGCAAGAACGACCGGCTTGCGCGAGCGCAGCAGCATATTGGCCACGTCCTTGTCCGCCGCTGTCACGCCTGTGCGGATATCGGTGACCAGCACGATCACATCGGCCGAGTCGATCGCGATCTGCGCCTGCTCGCGCATGAACTGTAGGATCTCGCTGTCAGTGCTCGGCTCGATACCGCCGGTGTCCACCATATCAAATGTTCTGCCGCACCACTCGCACTCGGCATACAGCCTGTCGCGCGTGACGCCGGGGGTATCCTCCACGATGGAAAGACGCTTCCCTACCAGACGATTGAACAGCATCGACTTGCCCACGTTCGGGCGGCCGACGATCGCCACCAGTGGCTTTGCCATCTTTCTTCCCCCTCCTTATCCGTTTTGATTGTATTGATAATATTCCTCCGCTTTCCCCTCGGCAGGCTGCCTTACCGCGGGCAGTTCGCCCGCGATCGCGTCGAAGAGCGCAAAGCCGTCCTGCTCGATCGGGTAGATCGGAAGCCCGAGCGCCTCAACGGCCTCGGAAAGCTTGACGCCGTCGAGGAAATCCATTTCCTCGCGGCGCAGCATGTTCTGTGAAATAAAAAGCCGTTTGCCCAGCGGCTTTCCTTTGAGTTGGGCGATCAGATCGCCGCCTGTCACAAGGCCGGAGACGTTGATGCTGTGACCGAAAAAGTCGTTTTCGATCCCATACACCTCCCCCTCCAGTTCCGGGTA